>Ga0172378_10001170_pt1 | contig 24067 bp, 24 predicted proteins | sample GrowelOW332metaG_FD_119755 | JGI IMG/M metagenome (GOLD analysis project Ga0172378, IMG submission 119755) | Groundwater microbial communities from an aquifer near a municipal landfill in Southern Ontario, Canada - Pumphouse #3_1 metaG | ecosystem: Environmental > Aquatic > Deep subsurface >... | reverse complement strand
GGTAAAAAGAAATTACAAATTAATGAAGAGTTGCAAGAGAGAAGGGCTAAGTTTGCACAAGAAAATGCAGAAGAAAATACTATTGATTAATAATGTATATATAAACATATAAAAATAAGACCTAGAAAATTAATTCTAGGTCTTTTATTTTTATCATAAAATATAATTTATTTATTTTATTTCTTGTAAAAATTCTTCAATTTTATCCAATGCTATTTCAATTTTGTCTATTGAGTATGCATAACTTATTCTAATAAAGTCTTTGCCACATTCACCAAAAGCACTACCAGGTACTACCGCAACTTTCTTAGAATAAAGCAATTTTTCTGCAAATTCATCGCCAGTAAGTCCAGTTGATTTAACACAAGGGAATGCGTAAAAAGCACCACGAGGTTCAAAACACATTAGACCTAATATATTTAATCTATTTACTAGATAAGTTCTTCTTTTGTCATATTCTTCACGCATATGAGTTACTTCTTCAAAACCGTTAGCAAAACTTATCTCCAATGCGGATAAAGCACAATATTGGCTAGCTGTCGGGGCACACATAATTGCATACTGATGAATTTTTCTCATAATTGATAAAAATTCTGGGGCAGCTGCTACAAAACCTACACGCCAACCGGTCATTGCAAATGCTTTAGAGAATCCACTTAATACTATTGTCTGTTCTCTCATTCCATCTATTTCGGCAATAGAAACGTGTTTATGTTTGCCATAAGTAAGTTCGGCATAAATTTCATCACTAATAACGATAATATTATGTTTTATAAGAATAGGCGCAATAGCTTCTAAATAATGTCTTTCCATAATTGCACCAGTTGGGTTATTTGGATAAGGTAAGATTAGTGCCTTTGTCTTATCGGTAATAACTTCTTCTAATTCTTTAGGTGTTATCTTAAATTGATTTTCGGCTTTGCAATTTATTGGAACAACGATTCCACCATTAACAGTTACGCAAGGTGCATAACTTACATATGATGGCATTGGTACCAAAATCTCATCACCGGGATTCATTAACATTCTTAACGCTAGGTCAATACCTTCACTTGCACCGACAGTTACTAAAATTTCTGTTAATGGGTTATATTCTATATGAATAGAATCTTTTAAATATTTTGATATTGCTTGACGAAGTTCTAACAAACCACAATTTGAAGTATATTGAGTTTTACCATTTTCTATACTTTCAATTCCTGCTTTACAAAAACTTTTTGGAGTAATAAAGTCAGGTTCGCCGATACCAAGTGAAATACAGTCTTTCATTTCGGCCGCGATATCAAAAAATTTCCTAATACCAGAAAAAGGTATTTCTTGAGCTTTGTTGCTAATTATTTTTTTGTAATCCATATTTCCATTTACCCCTTTTTTATTTATTATATACATTAATTTATATTAACATATATTAACATAAATTAGAACTAAAAAGCGACTAATAATAGAAGAAAAGTGATAATTATTTTATATTAACAATTTACAAGAAAATTTATGTTTATAAATTTTTTTAATAAAAATATTAATGAAACGAAGTTTGTCCTTGTTTTGGTACAATAAATTTGGTAAAATGTATTTATGAAAGTAAAAATAGTAAAAGCGAATACCTCAATAGAAGGTAGTAATGGAATTATAGAGTTAATGCTTGCGAATAACAAGCCCGATTCCCAACATTATATAATAGTACCTGATAGGTTTACTCTTAGTGTTGAGCAAGAAATTTGTGAGAAAAATGAAAGTGATGGTTTTTATAATGTAGATGTTGTAAGTTTTACAAGACTTGCTATGAAATTACTTAATACAAAAATTGATAGCAGTTTGTCAAAAGAAGGCACTGTAATATTGCTTAATAAAATAATTCGTAATAATAATGATAAATTACTTTATTATAAGGATATATCAAGTTATTCATTTAGTAAAGAAATGTTTGCGGCGATAGCAAGTTTGCGTGATAGCAATCTTTTCCCAGAAGATATATTGGAAAAAATTCAAACACTAGATGGAGTTACTAAAGAAAAATTACACGATATAGCACTTTGTTATAACGAATATGTAAATGAAATTAAGGGCAAGTATATAGATACTATTAGTAGAATTGATAAGCTTATTTCAAAATTGCCCGAAATTCTTAATATAGGCAATATGGATTTTTACTTTTTTGGATTTAATATATATTCGGCAAAACAATTAGAACTTATAAAATCGCTTACTAAATACGCTAAAAGTGTAAATATTGCTTTTGCTTATGATAAATGGGCAAGTAATCATAATATTTATATTACACATCAATTAGATGAAATAATTGAGTTTTGCAATGTAAATCAAATAGAATGTCAAGAGATAGAACGCAGTAAGGTTTTGCCCAGTAATTTCCAATTAATTCACCAAAATATGTTTGGTTATATAAATAAAGAATTATCTTTTAGTAAGGAAAGTAGTGAAGGACAAATAATTTTGTATGCCGAACGCAATCCCTATGAAGAAATAAAAGCAGTATCTAGAGAAATTCATTATTTAGTAAAGAATAAAAACTATCGTTATAAAGATATAGCTATAGTAATTGCTGATGATAATTATAAAAGAATAATCGAAGAAATCTTTACGAGAGTTGGTATCCCTTATTTTGTAGATACTAAGTACTATATAAAGGATAGCATTCCGTTAAAATTTGTAAACAGTTATTTGCGAGCAGTTGAGCGTAGTTTTACGCTTTTTGATATGTTAAAATTATCACATCATCCATTTTGGAATTTTAGTGATGAAGAATTAAGTAAATTTGAAAATTATGTAGTTAAGTTTAATACAAACCATAAATATTTTGCCAATAAATTTACTTTTGATGATTATGCAATAGCAGAAAGCGTGCGTAAAAAGCTAATGTCAAAATTAGATAAATTAGACAGCAAGCCAAATAGTATTGCTTATTTTTGTGATTTTGTTGTTAACATCTTTAATGATCCATATATAGATAACCAACTAAAGGCGTATTTAGAAAGTGATGATGCAAGACTTATCGCAAGTGGGGATATAAGTGACTTTATAAAAGTTTTGGAAGAGATAAAAGCAATTAACGGTACTCAAACTGTAAGTTTAAGTGAATTTATTTCTATTTTTAATTCAGCAATAGCGGATATGGGTAAAGGTGTATTGCCTAGAAGCATAGATAGTGTCTTTGTGGGTTCTACCACTGAAAGTAGGTATAGTTCTGTTTGTGCTATGTTTGTAATTGGTGCTAGTAGTGGACAATTCCCAGTAAGCAGTGGCGATAATGTCATATTTAGTGCGTTTGATAATGAATATATGAAACGCAACGAATTACCAATTTATCCAACACCGATTGACAATAACAATATGGAAAGAATGGTAGTCGTTGATTTGATATCCAAACCTAAAAACTATTTATATGTAGGATATGCTGTGTCTAGTATATCGGGAGAACAAATGCTTGCAAGTGAAGGGCTTAACGAACTTATGAGCCTTACTAACTGCAAAAAACTAACGAAAATTATCGAAAAGCATAATTTTGATGATAATAAATATTTGGAATACATACTTATAAATAAACAAAATGCTTATTTTGAGTACAAAAGTTGCAATATACCTGAAAAATGTATTAAAAAAGTGGAAGAATATCTAATTTGTAATAATGTATATTTACCGCCTAAATTGAAAGAAGATAAACAAATTAATTATGCCGATTATTTGTTTTATAAAAAAGATGGCAAATATCAAACTTCAGTTAGTCAATTAGAAAGATATTTCAGTTGTCCTTATTCATATTTTTGTCAATATGGTTTGGGCCTTAATAATAAAGAAGACGGGACTTTGCAGGTTTATGATATAGGTAATATTATTCATAACATATTGGAATATTATTTCAAAAATTATAAAGATGTGTTGCGTACTGCAAGTGATAAGGAAATTAATAATTATATCGATATTAGTATAAAAGAAATAATCACGGATAATCAGTATTATCGATTTGGAACAAGCGGTTATGGTGTTTATGCATTAGATAATATAAAGAAAGAAGTAGCAAGATGTTTAGTATATTTAACGGACAATGTAAAAAATTCTAATTTTAACCCAACATATTTTGAACAAAAATTTGGGTTTGGCGATAATGATAAAAAAGTAGAAATTGTAGTTAATGATAAAATATTTAATTTCAAAGGTAAAATAGATAGGGTAGATACTTATAAAGATAAAATTTTGATAATTGATTATAAAACAGGGCACGTCGATGGCTCTATTGAAGAAATTTATAATGGTAGCAAAATTCAATTATTTTTATACCTAAAACCATTTTTAGACGAAGGGAAAAAACCCGCAGGAGTTTGCTATTTGCCTATAAAAAGCAATTATGCCAAAGAAAACAGTAATTATAGTATGAAAGGACAAGTACTTGATGATTTTGACACTTGGGCAGAATTGGATAATAATGTAGCAGATTTTGAAGGTACTTATGAAAGTCCTATTATTAATTTTAAGCTAAGCAAGAGAAAAAATGGTAATATTTCTTTTACGCCACAAAAAAATAAGCTTACTACTGAAAATTTTGACATAATAACTAGGTATGTAGAAAAAATTGTAGAGATAGCAATTAGTGAAATAATGGAAGGTTTTTTTGAGAAAAAGCCTTATTTTGATAAATGTAAATATTGTAGTTACATAAATATGTGTGGAAATGTGCAACAAAGAAATAAAATTTCTGCTAAAAAGATAGAAGATTTTGAGGGGAAACAAAAAATAGATGAGTAATAACCTAAATAATGAGCAAATAAAGGTTTTGACAACGCAAGGCAATATGTTGGTTAGTGCCTCTGCTGGTAGCGGTAAAACTTCTACAGTTATTCAAAAAATAATGGATATTATTTCTAAGGGTGTTGATATTCGTAGAATACTTATTATGACATTTACTAAAGCAGCAGCTAATGAAATGAAGGAAAGACTTATCGGTGAAATTTATAGAAAGGTACGCCTTAATGATGCAAATTCTACAGTTTTATTGAATCAACTTAATAATTTACCATTTAGCAATATAAGTACAATTCATAGCTTTTGTTATGAACTATATAAAAAATATTTTGCAATAATCAAGACGGACCCGTCAAGCGAAATGCTTGATGAAAGTCAAAGTGCAAATATTTTGGAACAAACAATTGATGAGATAGTAGAAGATTACATAGCTGCGAATGACCAAGATTTTTTGGAACTTGCTAATCATTTTTCTCGAACTCGAAAGTTAGACGATTTTAAGGATAGAATTAGGAGATTAAATTCATTTTTGGGCAATATTGAAGATTTACAATTATTTCAAAAAAATATGGAAGATGGCACTCATACAAAAAGATGTATGGATTTTATGAATGGGCTTATAGATGAAAATACTATTGAAATAGTTACTATAACAAGAGAATATATTTATGTTTTTGATGAATTGAGTTATGCCGAGGACTTAGAAAATGCAATGAAGAATTTGGGAATTTGCGATAAAATATTAAATATCAATAGTTTTGAAGATAAAATAAATTTACTAAATTATCTTAATTTATCAAGGATTAAGAGTAAAGGAAAAGAAATAACCGAATATTATAATTTAATAAAAGGACAAAAGGAAACTTTACAAAGTATACTTGATTTAGGAACTTCCGAAAATAACTATGCTGATGCAAATAAAATGTTCGAAGTAACTATAAAAGTAAGGAATAGTTATATGGATTATAAAAAGAAACATAATACAGTTGATTTTGATGATTTAGGTTATTATTCGCTTAAAATTTTGGAAAATGAAAATGCCAGAAAGGAAATAAAAGAAAGTTTTGATTTTATTTTTGTAGATGAGTATCAAGATACCAATTATGCACAAGAAAAAATGTTGGGACTTATCGCAAGTGAAGATAATGTAATAGTTGTAGGCGACCCAAAACAAGCTATTTACCAATTTCGAGGTGCAGAACCTAAAATATTTATCGACAGGATGCATATCTATGAAAGTATGCCTATAGGAAGTAATATTTATTTTACGCAAAATTATCGGTCGGATAAGGAGATATTACCGTTTGTAAATAATATTTTCGATGAAATAATGACACAAAAATATTGCGGAATTGATTATAAAAATCAAAGTGAATTGCAAGGTGGTGTGGATTACGGAAAAGTAAATGATTTAGAAAAATGTGTAATATATACCTACCAAAAAGATGCTGATAAAGAAAAAACAGAAGATGCACCTAATGGGTTTTATAGTGTTAAAGATGCAATTATAGAAAATAAAGTTAACATTGAAAGCGAATTTATAGCAGGCAAGATTATAGAAATGGCAAATAAAAAGCTATTAGGTCTTAGGGATAACGAAGTTCGCCCTATAAAATACAGCGATATTGCTATTTTGGTGCGTACACACAATCAAGAAGATGAAGTAGTAAGTTGTCTTAAGCAACATGGTATTCCCGTTAATCATAAGTGTAACGGTGGAGATATATTGCCCGAGCGTGAAGTGCTTATTGATTATCTAAGACTGCTAAACAATATAAATCAAGATATACCACTAGCCAATGTTTTGTTAAGTCCATTGTATGATTTTGATAATAGCGAATTGATGGAAATTCATAATAGCAATCGCAAATTACGATTTGCTGAGGCATTTTTGCAATATACAGGGGAAAATAAAATACAGTTAAAACGAGATAAAGTTGTTGATGATATCAAGACTTTCCGCTTTCAATCGGCTTATAAACCAATTAGTAGCTTGATAGTTGATATAATGGCAATGGGCGGTTATGATAGTTATTTGATGACTAAGGATAAAGCTGTAGTGGAAAACATAAACGTATTTTTGGAAAATTTAAGCGGTTGTGATTATGATAATAATTTAGATGATTTCCTATTTTATTATGATAATTTGTATAGAGGCGATAGCCTAACTTTCGATAATAATGCGGTTATTGTAACTACTATTCATCAAAGTAAGGGTCTGGAATATCCTATTGTATTTTTGCCTATGACTGCTAGTAGTTTGGGACATATTGATAATTCAGATAAATTATATTTTGACCGTGATTTGGGTATAGGTGTTCTAGATTTTATTAGCGATGAATATAAGACAAATGATAATATAGCTACTTTTGCAAGCAAAAGAAAAAAAGAAATAAAAAATAAACAAGAATTAGGCAGATTGCTTTATGTTGCACTAACTAGGGCTAAAAATCATCTTTTTGTTATTGGTAAAGAAACTAAGGGCGATAAAGTATTGAAAAAAATTGACTCATTTATGGGCTTTTTGGAGTACACGAAAGAAAGAAATGCCAATTTCAGTAAGTACTGGCAAGAAATAGATATAAGTCAAATTAATTATGACAGTAAGCAAGAGCAAATAAGCGAAATGAAAGTGGATTTACCGATAAATTTAGATAGTTTACAATGGGAATATCCGCATATAAATTCAGTAGCACAACCAGCAAAATATACGGTTAGCCAATTGATAGCCGATGATAACCAAGCTAAAAAAATATACACTTCTACCTCGCCTTTATTGGGGATTGCGTATCATACCGTAATGCAATATATAGATTATAATTGTACTACAGCAAATGATATTAAAAAGCAATTAAACCTTATGAAAGAAAATCAAATAATTGATGATGAAATGTTAAAATTGATAGACATAGACCTAATGTGTAAAGTTATGCAAAGTGAAATAATTAAGCTAGCACAAATATCAAAAGTATATAGAGAACAACCGTTTATGATGTATACAAATGAACAAACTTTAGGTGAAGATAAGGTGCTTATTCAAGGTGTAATAGATTTATTGATAGTGAACGAAAATACAACTTTGGTTGACTTTAAGTTAAGCAACGGGAACCCAAACTACTTAAAAAACAAATATAAAAGTCAATTAGACTTATATGCAAAGGCAGTAGAAATGACTATGAAAATACCAGTAAAACGGAAGATTATTTACAATATTTTGCTAGGAGAAGTGATAGAAATATAGTCAAAAACTGCCTATTTACTAGTATAATAAATCTTTTTTTAGTATTTTTATTCAAAAATGGTTGCAAACTAAAATTATTATGTTATAATATTTATATTATACGTTTTTAAGGAGTTGAAAGCATATGGAAAATATGGCGAACCAAGTTTCCCAATTACTAAAAAATCTTAGTTTTTTGCCTAACACAGCTTTGCAATTAGCATTTGCGGGTACAGTGATTTTAATAATTTTGTTTTTGTTTGCATTACTGTTAACACTCGGTAGCAAAATGAAATCCCTAACAAAAAAAGTATTTCTTGTTAGTAAAATGATAGCTAGTGAAGAAAGAATTGATGAAAATAATGTAGATATTTTGAATCAGCAATTCAAGTCTTTACCTGAAGAAGTAAATAGCGGTTGGAGCAGGTTCTTAGAGCAACGAATTGGTTATCCTAGTGACTATATGAAAGAAAAAAATGTGCTTGATGAAAGCGCATATCAAGCGAATAACAAAGTAGGACATACTTTTTTTCGTATATTTGGCTTTTTAGCATTTGCCTTAGTAGCATTTTTTGCAGTTATTTGCTGTGCTGAAGATGTAACTACCTTAGGACTTAAGGATTTTGTTGACAATTTCACAATTATAGGCGGAGTTATTAGTGCAGTCGTTTTCCCAATATTATTTTATATAATTTTTAATGTTATTTTGGGTGGAATTTATAGAAAACAAAGAAAACATTTGATTTTAGTTTATAAAAGTTTCCAAGATAATTTAGACGAAAAAGTAGTTATTAGTGCTTCAGAGGAAGAAGAGTTTGTAAGTGATAATTTAGAAGATATTACTAAAAATATAGAAGAAATTATTGCAAGTAGACTTAATAACAAAGATATTGTTGAAGTTATTACTACTCCAAAGGTAGATGAAGCTGAATATGTTGATTTAGAAGAAAATAAAGTAGAAGATTATATTGACCCTACAGAAAAAGAACTTGATGAATTTGCAGTTACTGCTACCAAAACTCCTATAGAAAAAATATCTGACAAAGAAAGTTTGGTAGAAGAAGTAGTAGAAGTTAACGAGGCACAAGAAGAAATAAAAGAATTGCCTAAAGAAGAATCAAAAGTTCAAGTTATTGAACAAAACAAAGTTGCTTTGATAGAAGAAAAGACAGTTGCACCGATAGAAGAAAAAATAGTTAAATCGGAAGAAAAAATAGTAAAAATTGAAGAAGTTGTACCAGTAACCCAAAATGAAGTTGTTAATCAACCTCAAATAGAAGAAGAAGTTGCTGCTACTGCAGAACCACTCTCTAAAGAAGAACAAGCAAGTTATTTAGCTGTGCTTTATGACATTGTAGATGAAGCAATAGCTGATGTAAAAACTGAAAGAGAAGATTTAGAGCAAATTGCTGAATTAATATTCGTTAATTTAGATAAATTTGAAGAACCGAATGATAAAGAAGTATTGGAAGGCTGTTTATATAAGTTGGCTGATTTAGATACGATAATCGCTAATAGAAAAAATAGTAACTAGCAGTTTCCCTACAAAAAAATAAAAATATATGTGGGTAAATTCTGCTAAGAGCGAGGATTTGCCCCTTTGTTGTTATTTATAGCTAAATAATATGAGTTATTAGGAGTTAAGAACAAAAATGCTAAGGATTAGCCCTACAAATGATAAAAAAATAATTAATGATTTATCACTAAAAATATTCGAAAAAGATTTTGAAGGTGACATTGCATTTGTTTTATACGATGATGACAAACCAATAGGTTTTGCTTATATAAAAGTAAATGGCAACACCGCTCAAATTATAAAAATAGGGATATTAGAAAGTTGTCGGAAAAAGAAAATGGGTGATTTTTTTACAAGAAGTTTATTATTCCATTTCATTGATTCGGTAGATTATATAGAAATATGTTATGTTAGCAAATATTTTGAACAATTGGGTTTTGCTAATACAGATAAAGGCACTATGATAATAAAAAGTAATACTATTGTGTTCCCAAGCGGATGTCACAAGTAGAGGAGTTTATTTAAGATATGGCAGATAATTTTATTGAAGCTATTATAGAGAAAGATTTAGAAAATGGGCTACACAAGGAAATAGTAACTAGATTTCCCCCTGAACCTAACGGATATTTGCATATTGGACACGCAAAAAGCTTGTGTATTAATTTTGGAATTAAGCAAAAGTATAATGGCAAATGTCATTTGCGTTTTGATGATACAAATCCAACAAAAGAAGATGTAGAATACGTTGATAGCATAAAAGAAGATATCAAATGGTTAGGCTTTGACTGGGACAGTGAAGGTTATGCAAGTGACTATTTTGATGCCACCTATGATTATGCAATATTGCTTATAAAAAAAGGTCTTGCGTATGTTTGTGACCTTGATGCTCAGCAAATTAAAGAGATGAGAGGTACGCTAACAGAGGCAGGCAAAGAAAGTCCGTATCGCAACCGTAGTGTTGAAGAAAATTTGCAACTTTTTTATGATATGAAAGATGGAAAGTTTGCTGATGGGAATAAGGTTTTGCGTGCGAAAATAGATATGACAAGTAATAATATGAATATGAGAGACCCAATTATTTATCGTATTTTACGTGCTAATCATCATCAAACAGGAGATAAATGGCTTATTTATCCAATGTATGATTTTGCTCATCCTATAGGTGATGCAATGCAAGGGATAACACATTCTATTTGTACTTTAGAATTTGAAGACCATAGACCACTTTATGATTGGGTAACTGAGAATTGTGACTTTGTCAATCCGCCTCATCAATATGAATTTGCTAGATTAAATATCAAAAATACTATTATGAGTAAGAGATATTTGAAAAAATTGGTAGATACTAAAGTTGTAGAAAGTTGGGATGACCCTCGTATGCCCACAATAAGTGGAATGAGGAAAAGAGGATATCCAGCAGAAGCAATTAAGGAATTTTGTGCAGAAGTTGGCGTGGCAAAAGCAAATAGCGAAGTTGATAGTGCAGTTTTGGATCATTGTGTAAGAGATTATCTAAATCAATTTGCCGATAGAGCTATGGTTGTAGAACAACCTCTAAAAATGATAATCGACAATTGGGAAGATGGCAAAATAGAAAATGGGGATATGGATAATAACCCTAATATGAAAGAAAGAGGAACTCACGAAGTGAGTTTTGGAAAAGAAATTTATATCGAACAAAGTGATTTTTCCACAAACCCACCACCAAAATACAAAAGACTTGTAGTAGGCGGTAAAGTAAGATTAATGGGTGCTTATATTGTGGAATATGCAAGTCACAAAGAAGATGAGAATGGGAATGTGATTGAAGTTCATTGCAATATCATTGAAAATTCTAGAAGCGGCGATATAAATGCAAGTGTGAAAGTAAAGGGCGTTTTACATTGGGTAAATGTTGCTACAGGAATAAAATCTACCCTTTATAAATATGAAAGTTTGCTTATAGATGAAGTGGACGGAATAAAACAATTTGATGAAAGAATTAATCCAAATTCACTAGAAGTAGTGAATGGAGCAATAGCTGAATTTAATGTTTCGAATTATAAAATAGGAACACAATTCCAATTTATGCGTAATGCATATTACAAATTGGCTAAAAAAGATGGTGAAACTTACGAATTCTATCGAATTGTAGCATTAAAAGATGGTTATAAAAGTAAATAATAAGTGAAAGTGTTTTGTTAAAAGGTGCAATTATTGGCTAATTTAAGGAAATTTTAAGAAATTGCAAAAAACCTATTGAAAAAAAACCATTTTGCTTATATAATGTTAATATCAATACTTGGGCTAACTATGCCCAAAAAGACTTCTTTGCGAGGAGAAAGATAATGGCGGAAAAGAATAACGTGAATTTAGATAACAAAGAATTTGAAAAAGAGAGAAGTGCTGGGTCACATTTGGATCAGCTTTCTTATATTTGTGATTATTGTGGTAAAGTCAATCCGATTGGCGCTACAAAATGTACTCGTTGTGGTAAAAGAAGACCACGTAATGAGTATGTCAATGCAATGGCAAAAATCAATAGTAGCAAAACAATCAAACAAGAGTATGTTGAGGAACAAGCAAAAGTTGCTAATCAACAACGCAATGTACAACAACAACAATTAATTAGATTGGTAGAAAGCAGGGTTGAAGAAGAAAAGCAATTTATTAAAGCCCAAGAAGCTGTCCGTATTGATCAAGAAGCTGATTTTATCAAAAAAACTACGGCGAGAGATGCTGTATTAAGGATTGTAGCTAATGAGAAAGCAACCGATGATAGAATTAGAGATGCTGAACAAAGAGCTGATAATGCTATAAAATTGAGAGATCAAAAAATTGATAATATTATTGATCAAGAACGCAATAAGATATTGGAAGTTGCAGCTCAAAAGATTGTGGCTTCTAGAGCAGGCGTTGAAGAAGCGGCTAGAGAACAAATAGAAACCAATAAACAAATAGCAAACAAGTTTATTAACGATACTTTAGAATCGGAAAGAGATAAAGCTGAAAGAAATGCAGCAAGAAAAGCAGTTTTACAAATTATTGCAGCAGAAAAGGCAGCAGAAGATAAAATAAGGGAAGAAAGAGAAGATTTCCGTAGACAATTGCAATCTAAACAAGCAGGTATGCCTACTACAAATCCATCTTATCCTAATAATGGTGGTGGTGGAGCAATTCAACCTTTTACTATAGTTCCTTATGTTAATCCTCACCAACCATTGTATCAGACAAGACCAAATCAAGTATTTAAGTTTGTCCCACGTGATGTAACAAAAGCTAATGGAATGGTAGTTTGCCCCGCAAATTATCAACAACCACCTAAGCCACAACAGGACAATAAAAATTTGAGGAAAAATAAAAAAAGTAAATAAGGAGTAATATATTATTATGGCAGAAAAAGATTTTAATAGCCAAATTAAGGTACCAAATGTAGACGAGATGTCTGATATAGATTTTATTTCCAGCATTGATTATTTATCGAGTCCTTATTATAAGCAATATGTAAATTCACACGCTAATAGATTATTGGAAAACCCAAATAGGAATAATCCACAGATGAATAACCAACAAAGGATTAATCCACAGATGAATAACCAACAAAGGAATAATCCACAAAATAATAATCAATATGCTTCAAGACCATACAATGAAGAAAAAAGCGGTAAAAAGAAAAATAAAGTAGAAAAAGTTAATAAATTATATGTAAAAAAATATTCATTTAGTTTGGCATTAATACTTATTTTACTTATTGTTGTGTTAGCTTCGGCTGTAGTAAGTTCTTTTGGATTGGTTCCTACAGTAGAAAAATATGCATCTACTTATACATTAGGTGACGCAAATATAGTAGAAACAGCAACTATAGGAATTTGTGACCCAATAATTGGAGCAATAAAGAATTTTGTTCCTGGACTAAAAATGGATAGTAATTATTATGATACAACATTTGCTGTTATGGCAACAAATACAGAAATAATTACAAAGATTACTGTATATGCTGTACCAGTAGCTTGTTTACTAATAATGCTTTGTGTTCTAATTGGTATAATTAAAGCAATAGTTGCATTAGCAGGTAAAGCAAATAATGGTTATTACAAAAAAATCAAATTCGGCTTTATGAGTTGGATAATGTTTATATCAGCTTTAATATTGGTATTTGCAGGTTTGTATTCTGGCGGTGTCGGAGTTAAGGGACTAGTAGATTTTATTACAATGAAAAGTATTAAATTTAATGCAGGATACGCATTATACGGTTATTTAGCTATTCCTATTATTACTTTACTATTAAGTAGTGTAAGCTATAAAAAATTAAAGAAACAATGTAATTAGATAGTAAAAAACTTTAGATAAAAATTACTACAAATATATTTTATATCAATATATGAGGAAAACTATAACATGGCAAGCAACAATAGAGCAAATTTGAATAATAATAGAAGACCAAACCCAAATCCTAATCAAAATAGGAATGTTGGGGCATCTTGTTCTAGGGGGAAATTAACTCCACAACAAGCTGCTTTGCGTAATCGTGAAAATGCAACCTTGAGAGCTAGACAAAATAGAGCTATAGAAAATTATCAATATCGCGTTAAGGTAGATGCTATAAATAGAAATGGTGGTATGGATAATACTCAATATGCATTGCCTGATGATATTAAACCAAATAGACAAAGAGATTATTTCTATGTAATGAGAAAAGGTATTTGTTTTATTATGTTTTTAATATTGCTTATTACAGTAGCTTTATTTGCAGTAAGTTATTTGAATATAGAGCAGATACCACAAAAATACATAGAACTTGGTTCAGAAACAGTGACAACAACCGAAGGAATAACAACCGAAGGAACAACAACCGAAGGAACAACAACCGAAGGAACAACAACCGAAGGAACAACAACTGAAGGGACAACAACTGAAGGCGATGCGGTTTCGAATGCAGATGCAGAAGAAAGTTCTACAGGAACAGGCGAAGTGGTAACTCAATATTCTTTGCTTGACCCAGTATATGGATTTATAAAAAATATGTCTAGTAAATTTATGGATAAAGGTATAGAATTAGGAGACAGTCCTTTATATGATAAAATGATAGCAAAATCGGAAATAATGGATAATACTATGTATATTATATTAATTACTTATTTCCCAATTTTATTATTATTGTATATAATAATTGTAATAATAATGATGTTCAAGGCATTTTTTGGAATGTTTGGTAAAAGAATATACAAGAGTTTTGGACTTGGTGGTTTTATTATGTTATTAGGAGGTGTAGCTACTGCTTTTGCTATGCTTGTATACAATACAGAAATTGGTTCTAAAATGGTTATATCAAATATAGTTAATATAATAATTGGATGTTTTAAGGGCGGTACTAGCGGTTTAGTAGGCGGATATGGATTATTAGCATTAATAGGGTTACCAATAATTGTATTGTTTTTTAGTATGTTTATAAAGAAAAAAGTACCATATAATATATTCGATGTTTAATTTAGCTAATTAGGAGATATTATAAATGGCAAATAAAGAGAGTAATAAAGGTGGATTACGTAATAGAAGAATAATAATTGCACCTGTGCCTAAGGCAAAACCAATAAGTTTGCCTGCAAATAAAAAAATAATATTAAAAACAATAGTACAATCAGTTAAATTTGATATTGGTAAAAAAACAAATAACAATGATGATGATGGTTATTATGAGTAATAAAACAAATAGGAGTGACAATGTCCAACGATATGAATAGAAAAGATATTGATATGAGTAATGAAAATTTTGTTCCTGTAAAGCCAGCACAAGAATATAAGGTTCCTTATATTGCTGACCCTATAGAATTTATGGTCTATGGTGATAGGTCATTAGAAACTTTCACTTCTGAAGTTAAGAAAGTAGAAGCAGAATTGCGTCGTGAAATTTATCATTCAACCAATTTGGAATATCCTATTGATGAGAGTAATAAAAGAAATGATAATTCAGTCAAAGTAAAATCACACAAAAAAGTAAATGGCAATTCGTTATTTTCTATTTTATTTGGTTTTTTAATATTGGCTATGTTGGTTATCGGGAATTGGGTTAAAATAGATAGTGTTCCTTCATTATTTATATTAGTAAACGGAATTGAAGGTTTTACTGGATACAAATTAGTATATGATTTTGTAGATTGTCTTGTTAATTCAAATCCAAATTTTACTATTTATGTGGCAATTGTTGCTTCATCTATAGCACTTATAGCACTGATAAGCGTTGTTCTAATTTTAATTGGAGCATTTAGAATAGTCGGGGAAGGTACAGGAGTATTTACAAAAATATTAAATGCTTTGCGTTTTGTTTTAGCAGCATTGATTGTAGTTATTTTATTAATTGACAAAATATTAATTACTGAAATAGCTATTGGTTTATGGATTATAATTGGTTTAACATTAATTTCGTTTGTTATTTCATTAGTGGCAAAACGAAAAATAAAAAATAAAAAATTGGAGGACTAAATGCCAAGAAAACATTCGAAGAATTCATTATGGCTACCAGAAACTCAGGAAGTTTCGGGAAACGAAATAGATAATCAATACGATTATTCTATTCCTTTGCAAAATAGTTCACCAATGCCTAATATGAATAGTAGACCAAATATGCCTACTACATATAATCAACCTATGGGACAACAACTGAGTTATCAACAACAACAAAGTTATCAACCTATGGGACAACAAAGTTATCAACCTATGGGACAACAAAGTTATCAACAACAACCAAGTTACCAACCTATGGGACAACAATCGAGTTACCAACAACCGAGTTACCAACAGCCACAGGTTCAGGTTAGAGTGCAACAACCTAGACCACAAATTAATGTAGCGGTACAACCGGCACAACCTCAATATGTGGTAACTCAACCACAATACATTTTTAATCAACATCCAGCGCCACAAATGCAACCTAGACAACAACAAGTGAGAGTAAGAACACAAGTTGTTGATAATTATGACCCAAGGAATGTTGAATATGCTCGTACTATTGTGCAACCTATAGCGTTTGTTCCATATAATACAGAGGAAGAACCACTTGTACAATATCAATCAAATAATAATGGTAATAATAATTATGATGAATATGATAATTATGATAATTATAGTACAGAGTCAAATACTAACAATAAAAAGGGATTTAATGCATTAAAATTATTTACATTTTTATTCAGCTTAATAGCAATAGCCATTTTAGTTGCGGGTAAATTTTTTACATTTAAAAACTTTTTATATATACAAGGAACTTTGTCAGGATTTGAAATTATTAAAGGTATAACCGCCATATCAATGGCAGATATTATGAATATGTTACCTACAGTTTTACTTACTGCAGGTGCAGCAATGCTTGTTCTATTAACATTAATAAGTTTATTAAGTATGAATAGAGGTACAGGCGCATTTAGTAAAACAATAGCAGTATTAATGACTTTATTTATAATTGCTTTTGGAATAATTACATTTAGGGATAAAAGTATAGCAATGGGGGGGTATATTGTATTAGGCGTTTGCTTGTTAGCATGCCTATTTACTTTAATTGGTAAAAAAAGAAAATAAAAAAAGGAGAAATATAAATGTCTAAAAACAAAAAAATTAATATTTTAGATAAAAGGCCACAAATGGGTATGACAAACGGTTCTAACGTAATAAGGCCATATGTTTCAAGACCAATTATGCAAAGACCATTTCCAATTTCGGCTCCTGCAAGAGGGCCAATACAGTTGCAACCTATCATTCAACCTATCGCTATAGTGGCTTATAGTTCTCAAGACCAAGCAGTAGAACAATATGCAGATTCAGATAATAGCTACGATTATAACAGCTATGACGGCGATAACTATGACAGTGACAATTATGACATTGATGAAAAATGTGTTAAGACTAAAAAGTTTAATGCAATGAAATTATTAACTTTCCTATTTGGCTTAATTACTATAGCTATATTAGTATTGGGAAAATTTATTACATTCAAAAACTTTTTATACATACAAGGAACTTTGTCAGGATTTGAAATTGTTAAAGGTATAACTGCCATATCCGGACTAGGCTTTATGGACAAGTTACCAATTATTTTACTAACAGCTGGAGCAGCATTGCTTGCTATATTGACATTAGGTAGTTTGTTTAGTATGAATAAAGGTACAGGTGCTTTTAGTAAAGTAATAGCTATATTAATGGCTTTATGTATATTAGGTTTTGGCGTATTGGCATTTTTAGATAAGAGTATTGCCATTGGTGGATATATAGTTGCAGGATGTAGTTTGTTAGTTGCGATATTTGCACTTGCGGGCAAGAAGAGATAAAAAATTAAAATATTTGCTTTGCTAAAAAGTAAAGTGTATGTTAATATATTAATAATTGAAAATATTAGGAGAAATTATGTCAAGAAGAAAAAAGAAGAATAATAATTCTTTTGAACAGCCGATATACCCTGTTACCGCAGAATCTTATAATTCTGTTTATAACCCGTATCCGGTTGCTCCAGCATCACCTATTGCTGTTCCTATTCCAAATGGTACAAGAATGGTAAATTCTGGTTATGGAATAAATAATAAAATGGAATTACCTGCATATATGTGTACGGACCAATATGGTAGAGTATATCAAGCTGAAGTTTTTTATGGTCTTTTACCACATAGTGCGCCAGTGCCAATACCCGCTCCAAGTATGGCTTCACCTCAAGTACAACCAATAATTGTACCTATCGATGACAATAAAAGATACTAAAAATATATATTGTTTTAGGAGAAAATAAATGGATAACAACAACAATTATCAAAGAGTAAACAATGGTATGCCAATGTCCACACCAAATGGACAAGAAGGAACTTGGGTGCCTGTTGATGCGTCTTCATTACCTTTTACAGTGGGTGGTGAAATGAATCAACCGACAATAGGACCTGATGGTGCTTATTATTGTGTAGGACAATCTGCTCCAAATTATGGACCAATTGTAGCCAACCAATATAATGCAATACCAACCCCGTCTGCACAGATACAAATGCCGGCTATTGTGCAACCAATTGCACTTGTGCCTTACGCATCACAAAACCAACCACTAGTTCAGTATAACCCGAATTATCAACCTGATATTCCTATGGGTAATGCTAATGACCCTGTTTATAAGGCAAAACCATATTCTTTCCTTAGTGTTTTGCTAGTAATGATAGGTTCTGTAGCTGGAGTAGTTTTGTCACTTTTATCTTGTTTAGTAGTAGGTGGGACAACCAATATAACAGGAATAGATGCTATTCTTAGTTATTTGCAAAAATTTGGAGTAGGTACTTTTGATACACATTATTATTCTAATGTATTTGGACCTTATGCGAATTCAGCAGATGTGCTTACAAAAATAGTAGTTTGGGCATTCCCAATCATATTTGCACTATTGTTATTATTTGCTGTAGTATTAGTTATTAAATATTTGGCAAAACTAGGTAAAAGAAAATCACCAAGATGTTTTAGTTTATTCGCATTTATTGGCTTTATATTATCAGTAGCTTGTTTGGTATTCCAACTTATGAGTGCAACTTTGCTACAATTTACTATGGAACCAGGAATAGGTATGTATGTTATTTGCGGAACTTATTTTCTATTATTTATTCTACCTTTCTTTGCAAAAAGAGGTGCCGTAGTATTAGATTTTGAATCCAGCAAAAGGGTTTATGCACATCAATAAGTTATTGATAATTGTTGATTATAATTAATTAATAATAAGCGGGGCAAATAGAATTTTAATAAACCTCGCTTTGTTATATAAAAATGGTAAATAAAGGAGAAATAATTATGTTTGAAAAGATTAAATCTGCACTAGCAGAACAACTAGGAATTGAAGAAGACCAAATTAAAATGGAAAGCAATTTAGTGGAAGACCTAAATGCAGATAGCTTGGATTTAGTTCAATTACTTATGGTTATGGAAAGTGATTACGGAATGACTTTTACCGATGACCAAATAAGACAAATAAAAACAATTGCTGATATTATAAAGTTTATGGAAGAAGAAAAAAAATAATTAGCAAGTAAAATATGTTGACAACTACGGGTGCTTATGGTATATTTAACTAGCACCTAATGTAGGTGTAATTTTTTTTGGAGGTGTCTAAAATGCGTGTAAAAGTAACTCTTGCTTGCACTGAATGCAAACAACGCAACTATGACAAAATGAAGAATAAAAAGAACACACCCGAAAGGTTGGAATTGATGAAGTATTGCAAATTTTGCAAGAAAGAAACTCTTCATAAAGAAACAAAATAGTCACGGAGGCTAATAATGGCAAAGAACAATCCGAAGTTGGATATGCCCGAAATTGATACAACTCCTGTTGAAGAAAAAAAAGGTAGCAAAAAACCTATTGGTAAAAAGTCAAGTGCTAAAAAGCACAAAGACTTTGGAAAATTTTTCAGAGACATAATAAGTGAGTTGAAGAAAGTTGAATGGGCACCAATGAAAAAGACTAAATCTAACGGTGGTGTTTTAGCACAAACAGGAAATGTTCTTGTTGTGGTATTATTTTTCGGCATAGTTATTACTGCTATGGATTTAGGTTTTACCGAATTGCTAAAATTGTTGCTACAAGCAGCAGCATAAAGTAAGGAGGAGAAAAAATGGCTGAAATAAGTGAAAATGTGAAATGGTATATTCTTCATGTTTATTCTGGGTACGAAGCGAAAGTTAGAGATAGCTTGTATCGTATGGTAGAAAGCAATAATCTTGAAGAATTTATTTTCGAGGTTTCTGTTCCTGTGGAAGAAGATATCGTTGAAAGAAATGGTAAAAGAAAGGTAATAGAAAGAAAGAAATTCCCTGGATATGTTTTTATTAAAATGATTTATACCGATCAATTATGGTATATGGTTAAGAATACTAGTGGAGTAACAGGTTTTGTTGGTCCTCAAGGAAAGGCACAAGCACTAACAATTGATGAAATCAAGAGAATGGGTCTAGAAAAAATAAATGCAGACGACTTCGAAATTCAAATTGGTGATGATGTTAGAGTAATTAGCGGTGCACTAGAAACTTTCTTAGGCGTCGTTGATGAAGTTAGTATAGAAAAACAAAAGGTTAAGGTTATTGTCCAAATGTTTGGTAGACAAACACCAATAGAATTGGAATTTAACCAAATCGAAAAAATAAATAAATAACAATAAATTACCCGCAAAAATATTTTGTGGGTAGTTGCTTGTATAAATGGGAGAATAAATAAATTTTATGTTTATTCGTTTGTACCAAGTAGTCAAAGGAGGTAATTAGACTATGGCAAAAAAAATAACAGCAGTAGTAAAGCTACAATTACCAGCAGGCAAGGCAACACCGGGACCACCTGTAGGTAGCACATTAGGGCCATTCGGTATTGCTATACCAATGTTCACTAAGGATTTTAACGCAAAGACAGAAAGTCAAATAGGAATGATAATTCCAATTATTATGACAATCTATGCTGACCGTTCATTCACTTATGTAATGAAAACTCCACCCGCTCCAGTTCTTATAAAGAAAGCTTGTGGTATTGCGTCAGGAAGTGCTATTCCTAATCGTAACAAGGTAGCAAAAATTACTAGAGCACAACTTGAAGAAATAGCTAACACTAAGATGAATGATCTTAATGCTGCTAGTTTAGAATCAGCAGTTAGTATGATCGCTGGTACTGCTCGTAGTATGGGCATTACAGTAGTAGACTAATTAAGGAGGGAATTAAAATGAAACACGGAAAGAAATATTCAGACTCTTTAAAGTCTATTGTAAAATCACAACAATATGATCAAACAGAGGCTATCAAATTGGTAGTAGAAACAGCGAAAGCTAAGTTTGATGAAACTATCGAATTACATTGCAAACTAGGTGTTGATCCTAGACATGCTGACCAACAAGTTAGAGGCGTAGTTGTATTGCCACATGGTACTGGTAAAACTTTGAAAGTTTTAGTTATTACTAAGGGCGTAAAAGCTGATGAAGCTACTGCAGCTGGTGCTGATATCGTTGGTGCTGAAGAAATAGTTCAAAAGATTCAAGGCGGTTGGTTTGATTTTGATGTCTGCGTAGCAACTCCTGATATGATGGGACAAGTTGGTAGACTAGGTAAAATACTTGGACCAAAAGGTTTGATGCCTACTCCTAAAGCAGGAACTGTTACTATGGATGTAGCTAAAGCTATAAAGGATATTAAAGCAGGTAAAGTAGAATATAGAGTTGATAAAACTTCAATTATTCACTGCCCAATTGGAAAAGCAAGTTTTGGAGAAGAAAAATTAAAAGACAACTTCACTACTCTAATGGAAGCTATTATTAAGGCAAAGCCATCAGCTTCAAAAGGTACTTATATTAGAAGTCTTTCAATTGCTAGTACAATGGGACCTGGTATCAAAATAGGTTACAAAGCGTAGTAAATACGCTTGACATTTACTGTTGTTTGATATAAAATGGCAGTAAATAAAATAATTTTCAATTTCATAGACTGCAAGTTGCTTAACGCTTAAATACTAAATTTATTTAGTGGCTCGCATAGAAAGAGATAATATTTAGCTTAAATACAAATTTAATGTTAATTATACTCCACTTTCAGTCTTTGAGAGTGGAGTTTTCTTTATAAAATAAAATAGGAGGTAATTAAATTGTCAACATTAAGAGATGCTAAAGTAGGAAAAGTTATTGAAATTAAAGAGAAACTAAATGGAGTTATGTCTTTCATTTTGATAGATTACAAAGGTATTACTGTTGCTGAAGATACTGAGTTGCGTAAAGAATATCGTCAAGAAAACGTTTTATATCATGTATATAAAAATCGTCTTCTAAAGATTGCACTTAATGAATTAGGTTATAACCAATTCGATGATGCACTTAACGGAACAACAGCTATCGCTATAGGCACTGGAGACATTGCTGCACCAGCTAGAATAGCAGTTGCTAAAGCTAAGAAATTCAAAAAGCTTAAATTAAAATGTGGTTTTGTCGATGGCAGTTATTTAGATGAAGAAGGTGTCAAAGTTTTAGCTACATTACCAAGCAAGGAAGTACTAATAAGCCAATTACTTGGTATGTTACAAGCTCCAATTGCAAGTTATGCAAGAGTGCTTAACTCAATTGCAGAGAAAAAAGAAGCTTAATACTATTACAAATGATTTAGCAAATGTTGCTAAGTCGCAAAAAAATTATTTATAATATTAGAATAAAAGGAGAATATAAAAATGGCAGATATCGTTAAAATGATTGAAGAAGTTAAAGGAATGACAGTGTTAGAACTAAATGAATTAGTTAAGGCACTAGAAGTAGAATTTGGTGTAAGCGCAGCTGCTCCAATGTCAGCAGGTGCTGCTCCAGCAGCAGCAGTTGAAGCTGTAGAAGAAAAGACAGAATTTGATGTAATCTTAAAAGTAGCAGGTGCTAAGAAACTTGCAGTTATCAAAATCGTAAGAGAAGTAACTGGCCTAGGAATTGCTGATGCAAAAGCTATGGTTGATGGCGCTCCAAAAGCAATTAAAGAAGGAATCGCTAAAGAAGCTGCTGAAGAACTAGCTGCTAAATTAAAAGAAGCTGGCGCTGAAGTAGAAGTTAAATAATTAATTTCAAAGTTATATTAAAATTAAAGACTTGCATTATTTTTTAATGCAAGTCTTTTTAATTTTCTGAGATTGTATAATGGTTTGACACTACAATTCCTTAATGGTACAATGTAGCCAAAGTATTTAGGAGGATTATAGAAATGAAAGTAGTTTTATTAGTTGATGTAAAACCACACGGTAAAAAAGGTGACATAGTTGAAGTAAATGACGGATTTGCACGTAATTTCTTATTGCCTAAGAAAAAAGCAATAGTAGCTAATGCAGAAGTTATTAACAATAGAAAACAAAATTTAGCCAATGAGGCTAAGAAAAAAGCTGAAGAAAAAGCTGAAGCACTAGAATTATATAATGCAATTAATAAATCTTCTATAGATGTACCTGTAAGATGTGGAAATGGCAAACTTTATGGTAGCGTAACAAATCAAGATGTTGCTGATGCTTTGAAAGCTAAAGGTTTTGAAATTGATAAAAGAAATGTAAAAATAAAAGAAAATATTAGAGAATTAGGGAATTATGAAATAGAAGTTAAATGTTATACAGGATATTTAGCAGTAGTAACACTTAATATAATTTCAAGTGACATCAAATAACATTGTTGTTAAAAAAAAGTACAAAAATTAAAAAAACGGACATTTATGTCCGTTTTTTTATATTAAGTAGCAAAAAAATAAACTATACTATGATGAAATCTATTATTCGACAAATCTAGACAGACAAAGACATATATAGCCTATGAATTTTTTGAGTTATATACTATTATAGTCTTATAAATATGTAATTGGAGGAAAGTATTGAAATGAAAGATTTATTGGTTAGCATTGGAGAGGTTATTATTATGGAAATAGATGATGTAATTGATATTAAATACAATAATAATATTATGCAAATCTTATTATCTAATGGGGAACGATACAAACTAGACTTAGGAAAAGTTAGCTAAATCGAGAAATTTTATGATAGGGGGATAATGCTCGCAATAGTAATATTGTGGGCATTATTTTTTTGTTAAAAAGATTTTTTTATT
>Ga0172378_10001169_pt1 | contig 24068 bp, 21 predicted proteins | sample GrowelOW332metaG_FD_119755 | JGI IMG/M metagenome (GOLD analysis project Ga0172378, IMG submission 119755) | Groundwater microbial communities from an aquifer near a municipal landfill in Southern Ontario, Canada - Pumphouse #3_1 metaG | ecosystem: Environmental > Aquatic > Deep subsurface >... | reverse complement strand
TTGCCGGAGCCAGAGCCCCCAGTGATTCCGATTATCTTGACTTCCTTCATCTGGTTCCCCCGTGCATCGACATCAATCCGCTTCTATTCATGCCTGACAAATCCCTAGAATACCTGCCGCCGTCAACGCGTCGAGAACGCATAGATGGTCGTATGCCGATACGTCTGGTCAGGACGGAGAATACAATCGGGAAAATTCCTGTGATTCGGTCCGTCCGGGAAGAACTGCGTCTCAAGGCAGAAGCCGGCGTGGCGGCCATAGCGGACACCCCCCTTACCATCTTCCGACCCATCAAGGAAATTCCCTGTATAGAATTGGACCGCAGGCTTGGTAGTCTTGACCGTCAACGTCCTTCCGCTGACTGGATCCTCGACTCGGGCGAATTCCTTGAGGATCGGCCGTTCATCGGCCAGCACGAAGCAATGGTCGTACCCTTTGCCGCCGACCGTCCCGATATCCCGGCCTATCGGCTTCGCGGTAGTAAAGTCGAACGGAGTCCCGACCACAGGAAGACACTCCCCCGTGGGAATCAATGCGGCGTCTACGGGCAGGTACCTGTCGCAGGCCAGGCAGACCTCATGGTCCAGCACGGCTCCTCCGGCAGCACCTGCAAGATTGAAATAGGAATGGTTCGTCATGTTGAACGGAGTGGGCTTGTCCGTAGACGCTTCATAGTCGATGACCAGTTCTCCGTTGTCCTTGAGCAGATAGCTCGTGGCTACCGTCACCGCTCCGGGAAAACCTCCGTCCCCGTCTGGACTATGGAGCGTCAGCATCAACCCGGGCATTCCTCCGACCTCGAACGTTTCAGCATGCCACACACGGAAACTGAAGCCGGTTCTCCCGCTATGGAGGCTATTGACCCCCCCATCGTTCGTCTCCACCTGATAGTCCACGCCATCAATCGTGAATCGCCCCTTTGCGATCCTATTGGCGAATCGTCCGATCGTCATGCCGAAATAGGTGGTGGTGCGGACATAGGGTTCCAGACTGCCGTACCCAAGCACGACATCGTTGACGGATCCGTTCGCATCGGGAGCATGGAAAGCCTGCAACGTAGCGCCGAACGTACTGATCGCCGCACGGTACTGCCCCGCGATCAGCGTATACAGATATACGTCCTCTCCATTGGAAGTTGTGCCGAAAGGCCGTTTTGAAACCATCGCGATCATCCTCCCCGGCTCCGGAACCGCCGGCGCCGCAACGTCAACAAGTATACATCGCCGCAACGGACGAAACAACCGACAATCGCAACTTTCTCCGCTCGAGAGACGGGCGATGGGTGGAGAAGCGTCCGCGGGAACAGACAAGGCCGCGAACGCCGTCAGGAGTTCTTGTCGTCGCTCTTCAGAACCGCGAGGAATGCCTGCTGCGGAATCTCTACATTACCGACCATCTTCATCCGCTTCTTGCCTTCCTTCTGCTTCTCGAGAAGCTTTCGTTTACGGCTGATATCGCCACCATAGCATTTCGCAGTTACGTCCTTGCGGAAAGCGCTGATCGTCTCCCTTGAAACGATGCTGCCCCCTACAGCCGCCTGGATCGGAATCTTGAATTGCTGCCGGGGAATTTCGTCTTTCAGCCGCTCACAGACCATCCTTCCGCGAGCCTGGACATTTCCTCGGAAGACCAGCTGGCTCAAGGCGTCGACGGGCTCACCGTTGACCAGGATATCCATTCGGACCAGATCGGTCTTTCTGTATCCGATCACCTGGTAGTCAAACGACGCATAGCCCCTCGAAATCGACTTCAGCCTATCGTAGAATTCGAACAGGACCTCGGCAAGCGGCATCTCATAGATCATCTCGACCCGCTTCTCATCGAGATAGTTCATCCCGGTCTGGACGCCCCGCTTCTCCATGCACAAGGTGATGATCGCCCCTACATACGTCGTCGGGGTGATGATGTTCGCCTGGATGTACGGCTCCTCGACGAACTCGACGCGCATCGGATCGGGGTATTCCAACGGATTGTCGATATTGAGCACCTCGCCGTTCTTCATATGGACGATGTACTTGACGGACGGACTGGTGAAGACGATCGAAAGATCGAACTCGCGCTCTATCCGTTCCTGGACGACCTCAAGGTGCAGCAGCCCGAGGAAGCCGCAACGGAAGCCGAAACCGAGGGCAGCCGAGGAATCCTTCTCATATACCAGAGAAGCGTCGTTGAGCTTCAGCCGCTCGATGGCGGCCTGGAGTTCTTCGTAATCATTGGTATCGACGGGATAGATGGAGCTGAAGACCACAGGCTTCACATCTTTGAAACCCGCCAGAGGCTCTTTCGCCGGATTCGACACAAGCGTGACTGTATCACCCACGCGGATATCGCTGATCGTCTTGATCCCTGCGATGAAATAGCCGACGTCTCCCGCCTGGAGAATCCCCGTACGAACCAATTCAAGCTGGAAGATGCCGACTTCCTCGACTTTGTGCGTCGCCTTGCTGTGCATGAACAGAATTTCGTCGCCTTCCTTGATCGATCCATGGAACAAGCGGAAATGGACGATGACGCCACGATACGGATCATAATGCGAATCGAAGATCAGCGCCTGGGCAGGAGCGTCGACATCTCCCGCCGGAGGAGGAATCAGCTTGACGATCTGCTCGAACAGTAGATCCACGCCCTCCCCTGTCTTGGCGCTGACAAGAACCGTCGAATCGGGGTCGAGTCCCAGATCGTGGTTGATTTGATGAAGGCAGGAGGGGATATCGGCACTCGGCAGATCGATCTTGTTGATGACAGGAATGACTTCCAGATCGTGCTCCATCGCCAGATAGAGGTTGGCGAGCGTCTGCGCTTCGACACCTTGGGAGGCATCGATCAGCAACAGCGCGCCCTCACAGGAACTGATCGCCCGGGACACCTCGTACGAGAAGTCGACATGTCCCGGAGTATCCACGAGATTCAGCTCGTATGCGCCGCCGTCGGCCGCGACATACGGAATGGTGACGGCCTGGCTCTTGATCGTGATGCCCCGCTCACGCTCGATATCCATGTTGTCCAGAATCTGCGACTGCGCAGGACCACGGCTAGTGCCAAGACGGGCCTTCTCAATGAACCGGTCGGCGAGCGTAGACTTGCCGTGGTCGATATGGGCGATGATGCAGAAATTTCGCGTAAAACGTGAATCTTTGGACATAGTTCTCCCGCTGTATACGTTATGTCAGGTTCGTGACGCTTTCGGCCGCTTCGAATCCGAGCAATTCCCGGATCTGCTGATCGTCGAGCGTCTCGTGCTCCACCAGCGCCTCGGTGATCTTGTCAAGCTGGTCACGATGTTCGGATAGGATCGAACGGGTCTCGGACATCGCTTCCGACAGAATACGGGAAATCTCGGAGTCGATTTTCTTCGCCGTTTCTTCGGAATAATCCTTGTGCTGCGCGATCTCACGCCCGAGGAACAACGGCTCGTCCTCCTTGCCGTAGGAGACGAATCCAAGATCGCTCATGCCCCACTCGGTGACCATCCTCCGGGCGACATCGGTAGCCTGCTTGATATCGTTGCTCGTTCCCGTCGTCGTTTCTCCGTAGACAAGATCCTCAGCGACATAGCCTCCCATGCAGACCTTGATCCAATCCATCAGCATGCTGCGGTTCTTCGTATAGGCGTCCTTCTCCGGCAGGCTGATCGTCAGCCCGAGGGCGCGCCCATGGGGGATGATCGTCACCTTGTGCAACGGATCGAGATGCTTCAGATAATAATGCAGCAACGTATGGCCGGCCTCATGGTAGGCAGTGGCGCGCTTTTCATCTTCGGTCATGAAACGGCTTTCCCTCGCGACGCCCAGCAGGATCTTGTCCCGCGCCTGCTCGACATCCGCCATGGAAACGGTTTCCTTGCCGTTCCTCGCCGCGAACAGAGCCGCCTCATTGACGAGATTCGCGAGATCGGCTCCGCTGGTACCAGGGGTCGCACGGGCGATCCGATGCAGATCCACGTCCGACTCCAGACGAACTTTCCTGCAGTGGATCTTGAGTATCTCCTCCCGCTCCTGGATATCCGGCAGATCGACGACCACCTGACGGTCGAAGCGTCCGGGGCGGAGCAACGCAGGATCAAGGACATCGGGCCGGTTGGTCGCGGCGATGACGATGACTCCGCTGGCCGTATCGAATCCATCCATTTCGACAAGCATCTGGTTCAGCGTCTGCTCGCGTTCGTCATGTCCTCCGCCGAGCCCGCTTCCGCGGGTACGGCCAACTGCATCCAATTCGTCGATGAACAGAATGCACGGAGCGTTCTTCCGCCCTTGCTCGAACAAATCCCTGACACGGGCGGCACCCATGCCTACGAACATCTCGACGAAATCGGAACCACTGGTATGGAAGAATGAAACGCCGGCCTCCCCTGCGACAGCCTTCGCAAGGAGCGTCTTACCGGTTCCCGGAGGCCCAACGAGCAGGACCCCCTTCGGGATCCTAGCGCCGATCTGCTGGAACTTGGCCGGATGCTTGAGGAACTCCACCACTTCCTGCAGTTCGTACTTCGCCTCTTTCTGACCGGCGACGTCGGCGAACGTTATCTTTACGTCGCTGTCCATATATTCCTTCGCATGGCTTTTGCCTAACGAGGACATCATTTTACCATTCGCACCGCTGGCCTGTCGCCAAAGCATGATCGAGAAGCCGAGGAAGATCGCCCATGGCAACAGTTGCAACAACACCTGCAGCAACGAAATATCCTGCACCGTCCCGGTGACCGACACATTGTTCTTTCGCAACGTATCAAGCAATGTATCATCGAAATACGGAATGCGCGTCTTCGCACTCATCGAATTGACCAAGGTGAACTTGATCAGCGAGTTCTCCTGTATCTCGACCGAGATAACCTGCCCGTTCTCCACGTATTTCAGGAAGTTCGTATAAGGGACTTCCTGCAAAGCACTCCGAGGATCGCCCAGCAGCATGATCACGAACGTTGACAACAGGACGACGAATACGATCAGCGCGACCCGGTTCTTGCCAGGCTGGAAGGGGCCGCCATTCCGCTGAGGGCCTTTCGAACGGAATGGCCCGCTACTCTCGCCGCCTTTCCAATAGTTCTTCTTATCGGAGGAATCATCGTTCGAATCATGGTTGCTTTTCTCGTCCCGGCTAAAGAATCTATTGTCCGGACCGGACTTGTCGGAAGAACTCCGCCCCTCGGTATGCTTCGTATCCTGCTCGTCCTTCGGACGTTGAGGATCGAATCGTTCATCATTGTTCACTGCATTCTTTCCTTTTCACAATACTATAATGGGATAATCGGATCGGGGCAAGTGGACCGACTCGAAATCGAGCGGCGAGACGATCCTTCCCTCCCCACCTTTTTCCCAGCACGGCCACGATTCCCGACCGGTCTTCGAGAACGGGAATCAGCTTCGCTTCGGATGCGGGAAGCTTCCACTGTCCGACCAGTTTGGAAACGGAAACTTCGCCACCAGAAAGCGTTATCCGGTCCCCTTCATGCCAGGAACGGACCAGAAGCGGAGGAACAAGCAGGCCTTCCGGCACATACAGCTCTCCTTCGGGAATCGACTGCAACGTTTCTGGAACACTGCGTTCCAACGAATACCCCCCCACAAGCCTCACTCCCCGATCGTTTTCGCTCAGTCCCACGGAAACCGCGAACGCCTCATCGTCCATCCGCACATCCTTGCGCCATACGATCAGATCGCCCTGCCGCTTTGCGGTGGTGCGGCACGCACGGACGAGCCGCCCATTTTCATCGCGAAACAGCGCAAGCACACGCCTGGCCATCCCATAGCTCAACGTAGGACTCGGATCACCTTGCAGCAAGTTCCACATGCGATATACGGCGCCGAGCATCAGATACTCGGGCAGAGAAGCGATCGGTTCGATCTGCGCCTTTACGACGCCAGCACCCATCCTGGAGACATGCTGCGCCACCGCCGACGATGCATCGTCGACAAATCGCGCCAACTCGGCGCTCTTCTTCGCGAAGACGTACGCGGATGCCTTCGCGGAAGGAAACACTTCCAGGACAGCGGGGACGAGGCGATGGCGGATCCTGTTGCGCAAATAGCGGTCGTCTTCGTTGGTAGAATCCTCGACCCATGAGAATCCGACCGAAACAAGCAACGCCCTGAGGGAGTTCCTGTCAAGGGCAAGGACAGGACGAATCACGCACCCATTCTGTTCCGAAACACCTCGCATCGAAGCAGGATCTCCCCCCTGGAGCAGCCGCATCAACAATGTTTCCAGCTGGTCGTCGCTTGTATGCGCCGTGGCGATATATCGGTATCCGATCGAACGCCTCAGCGAACGAAGGGCATCGTAGCGCAACGTTCTGGCGGCCTCCTCGCTCCCGAGCTTCCGATCCAAGGCCGCTCGAGCGACGCGGTCCCGCCCGAGATCGAGAACGTCGAGCGGAACGCCCAGGCGTTCGCAATTCTCGCGGTTTCGGGCGATCTCCCGCACCAGTTCGCTATCGGGCCGCATGCGATGGTTCACATACGCCGCATGGAGCCGTCCTTCTGGAACGAGCTTCGAAAGCCCGTACAGCAATCCGAGGGAGTCGCTCCCTCCGGAAAATGCGACCAAGATCCCTTGTACGGGATCGATGGAATGCTCAAGGAAAAAACGTGAGAGTTCGTCATTGACGAGTCTTTCGATTGAACGCAACCATCGCCTCCTGCAAAGTCATTCCGTCGAGCAAAGCAATCAACGCATCGGTGGCACGCACGATCCCCGCCTCCAGAGCCTCCCGTTCGGGTCCATCCTCAGGGCGTCCGAGAACGTGCTCGACGACGGTACGGCCGGCGGAAGGCCGACCGATTCCGACATAGATGCGAAGGAAATCGGAAGATCCCCAACGATCGATGACCGACTTCAGCCCATTATGCCCAGCCGAAGAACCGCCCCGCCTGATCCGGATCTGCCCAGCCGGAAGATCAAGATTATCGCAGACGACGATGCGATCGTGTACCGGCACATCGACGAAAAACCGAGCGATTTCTCCCGAATTGTTCATATATGTCAGGGGCTGGATCAGACGGAACGGCCCGCCGCCCGCCGTTCCGATCGCTTCCCGATACAAACGAAAACAGCGTTTCTTCAGAACGACCTGAAAAAACGCTGCTGTCCCAGCAATGACATCGAAACCGACGTTGTGACGGGAGCGCTCGTACTTGGCCCCAGGGTTTCCCAACCCGAATACCAGATACAGAAGCGGCCTCCTTGCCCTTATTCCACGGCCTTGGCATCCGCTGCCGCGGCACCGGTGGTCACTTCCGCCTCGGCTGCGGCATCAGTCTCTGCGGCGGGAACCTCTTCCTTGATGCTCTTGACGGTGACGACCGTAGATTCCGGATCGATCAGCAGCTTGACGCCGGCGGGGACGACCAGAGCGCTGACCTGCATGCTTTCGTTCAGACCAAGACCAGTCACATCGGCGGACAGAACCTCGGGCAAATCCTTGGGCAGACATTCGATTTCGATTTCATGGAGGATCTGCTCCATGACACCGCCCTCACGGACTCCCACTGGAGTGCCTTCCAAAACGATACCCACGCGTGTGCGCAACGTCTGTCCACGGGTGACCTCGAAGAAATCGACATGACGGAAGACACCCTTGAGCAAATCCTCCTGATAGTCTTTCATCAGACAGTCGAATTCCTTCTTGCCGGCGGTGATCGTCAGCAAGGTCGTTTCAGAGAAATGACGCACCTTGTTGCCGAATTCCTTCGCATCAAGGGTGATATGGACTGGGGCGCTCTTTCCGTAGATGACCGCGGGAATCCTGCCGCTACGAATGACCCGGCGGGATCCGGCGGAACCGAAATCCTCGGTCCGCAACTGTGCGGAAAGCTGCTTCTTCTGACTCTTTTCACTCATCGTATCGTCTCCTCATACTCTCATTGGTACGGCCGCGCCGAAAACGGCGGCCACCAATTACCATAGGCTCGGAGCGTTCATGACACCCCATACAGGGAAGGTAGGATTCGAACCTACGCATGCCGACACCAAAAACCGGAGCCTTAACCGCTTGGCGACTTCCCTACACGAATACACGCTGCGGTATTCTACACGAAACCGTATTCTTGCACAAGAGAGCCCCGTGCCGATATCCGGCGCCTATCGACTGTTTTTTGACGTTACAAACGGGAAGCCATGGGAGTAAAACGGTTTAGTCCTCATCCACATCAAAATGATCAGGAGTGCTCTCGTACGCCTCCATGATCGCCGTCTGCAGTTTCTCGCGGAACTCACAATTGATCGGATGGGCAACATCCTTGTATTCGCCGCTTTTCGTCAGGCGGCTGGGCATCGCTATGAACGCGCCGTTGTGACCATCGATGATCTTGATGTTATGAACTACGAATTCCTTGTCGAAAGTTACAGTGATGTACGCTTTCAGTTTTCCCTCATCCTGAACTTTTCTCACCCTAATATCCGTGATCTCCATCATTCCCCCTACACAATCCAGAGACATACTTCGCTTCGGCCACGAACAGATTTATCGCTCATAGCCGTTATAGTGTATCATCGCAACGATGATCGCACAACATTTTTGCACGGAAAGCGCTGATGTCATCCCCAAACTCAGCGACGGCGGCGCTTCGTATGGAATCCAGAGCCGCTTCGTCACGACTTACCGCATACCAGGCCGATCCACTGCCTGTCAGTGATCCGAACACATCCCGCTTGCCGTCGCAGGCCGCCTGGAGCACGGCATACAGTTCATCATGTCCGACGACGCGGGCGAAATCGTTATAGAACGGCCACGACGAACAGTCCTCGGCAAACAGCTTGCCGACCTCGGAAGCCGTCCAGCTTTCGCTGTGCCGCCCGGGCGCCGAGTCAAGCGCCGCGAACGCTTGGGCTGTTGAAACGCCGAACGTTCTTGGCATCAGGACCAGCACATGATAACCGGAGGGAGTCTCCACAGGCTCCAGGAACTCCCCGCGTCCGCGAGCCCATGCGGCCGTCCGCTCGAACAGGAAGAACGGGACATCGCTTCCCACCGCCAGGCCGACATCCATCAGGCTGTCCACATCGAGGGCGCGGTCAGGGAACAACGACTGCAATGCGCATAGCACCGCGGCCGCATCCGAAGACCCTCCGCCGAGCCCCGCCTGCACAGGAATCCGCTTCCGACAACGGATGGACACCGCCGCGGACACTCCGGCGAGACCGCACCACAGCCTCGCAGCCCTGCTCATGGAATCCTCGCCCCGAAGACAACATCCATCCAGCCCCTCCACTGCACAGGAAAAACCTGTGGAAGGTCTGATAGCTACATCGATCGTATCATGGAGCGAAATCAACTGGAACAACGTGGACAGATCATGATATCCATCCTCGCGCTTGGCGCAAACCGCCAGATGCAAATTGATTTTCGCGTATGCCTCTCGGGTCGTTGAGCTTGGCAGCATATGTAACGAAGAATAGCAAAGCTTTTCGAAGGTGTCGATACAAAAAACCGACAAGATTGAGGATTTTCCCATTATTGCGTCATTTTTTCGCACTTGACGGAAGCTTCCTACGCTTCAGAACGCCTCTGACAGGGCAAAACCTGATGGACAATCCACCGCACTCCCACACGTACCTACTGCCAGGCGCCGAGTTCCTTCATTCTGGACACGGTCTTTTCCGCCCAGCCGGCGTTCGCCTGAGGATTGCCGGGGCTAGGATGGATCACCGAACCGACGAAATACGGTCCATATCCCTCCGCTCTCAGCGCCGATGCGACATGTTCGAGTTTCGCCTGCGCATATTTTCCGATCCCGATCAGGAATCTAGGGACGACCATCCGCAGGATGTCGGACAGATACCGGTCGCAGACCGACTCAAGCGCACGTCGTTCACAAAACGGCAGTTTGTCCGGCGTCACGTTCCGAGCTCGGGTACCACCGTCAAGAAATACAAGCGGACAGTAGTTCATGACGCAATGTCCGGAGAAGAACCGTTCAGCGGTACCGAACCGCTCGGCCATCAACGTCCACAGACGCTTGCCGCTGATTTCGCTTCTTGTCGTGCCGAAACCGAGTACGGGTCTTCCTGGATGCTCGACGGCAGGCTTCCCCACTGCGCAGTCGATACCCATCCAGGACCGCACGGCACCGACTTCCCCGAACGGAACTCCGGTTTGTGCCATTCCGAACGGACCGGGATTCATGCCGAGAAAAAAGACAGGCACGCCAGGATGCACATATCGCTCGAGATACTGCCGATGCGGTGCCCATGCGTAATCCAGCGGATCGTAGACGATACCGTCGAAAGTGAACGACAGCCTGTCGATATCGTCACGGAACTCTTCGGTCCGGGATACGAGCTTCATCGAAAACTCAGGTTCCATATCCATTCCTCCACGGCAGGCGCAAGCCGGCTCCATGTCCACCATAGCAGAAAGACCGCAAACGGGCAAACTGCGCTTTCCGGCCGAAAAAAGCTACCGACCGGGACCGGCCGATGGGAATTTCCGCTTGCAATTGCAAGATAGTAGTATCGTACTATTTGGTCATTTTATTATATACTATTGAATTAATCTAATATTGACATTTACCCCCTCTTTTGTAAAGATGAGAGCATGGCTGAAAGCCGATCGAATATAGTAATAACGTACTATATAGGAAACGATGACAAAAAGGACTCGATAACCGATGAAACACTCATGGGAAGAACTTGACGAATATAGAGGCGCTTTGTTCGCCGGGCAATGGCCGACGATTCCTGAAATGTTTGAAATCGCCCTCAGCAAGTTCCCGGAGAGAAACTGTTTTACAACGTTCGAACCGGATCGGAATACGCTCTCATACAGACAGGTGCATGAACATCTGCTGCGCATCAGCGGCTATCTCATCGAATCCGGACTGAATCCCGGTGATCGAGTAATCATCAACGGAAAGAATTCCCCGCAATGGGGGCTGGCCTATCTATCCGTGCTGTTCGCAGGAGGCGTCGTCGTACCCTTGGACAACCAGATGCCTGCGGAACGGGTCACGACGCTGAGTTGTTTTTGCGAAGCTTCGTTCTTCTTCGGAGATGCGGATGTCGTCGATCGTATTCCCGAGGAGGAATCCTGGTTTGGGATGCTCAAGGGGGCATGCTCGCTCAAAGGCGTTGCGAAACGGTGTCCGTCGATCATGGACGTACGGCCGGAAACCGCCCACGAGCCGGTCCGCAGGTCATGCGACGACCTTGCCGCGATCCTGTTCACGAGCGGGACTACCGGCAATGAAAAAGGAGCGATGCTCACCCATGCCAACATCGTCAGCGATGTGTATCAGGCGTGCGATGGAATCTTTCTCAAGGTGACGCATGAGGACGTGCTGTATGCATTGCTTCCTTTGCACCATAGCTACTGCTGTACCGCGGTCTTTCTCGAGGCTATCAAGCACGGAGCCGAATGCGTCTTCGGACAGGGGATCATCGTCAGCAAGATGCTCAACGACATGAAGAAGGGACAGGTAACCATATTCATGGCGATTCCGTTACTTTACAACAAACTGCTGGCAGGACTCATGAAAAAGGTCAAGGAACGGGGCAGGCTCGCCTATGCGCTGATCCGCTCACTGATGTGGGTCAACGGCATCCTCAAACGGACGTTCCGCATCAATCCCGGCAGAAAATGGTTCAAGGCCCTGCTCTCCGGACTCGGAATGGATCACAACAGGATCTGTATCTGCGGAGCCGGTCCGCTGTCACCGAAAGTATTCCACCAGTACCAGCAGCTCGGTCTTGACTTCATCCAAGGATATGGACTGACAGAGACCAGCCCGATCCTTACGCTCAATCCGATCAGCAAATTCAAGATCAAATCGGTCGGCATGTGTTTTCCGCTGGTAGACATGAAGATCGGCGAACCGGACCTGTTCGGTGTCGGCGAGGTATTGGTCAAGGGTCCGAATATCTGCAAGGGTTACTACAAGGACGAAGCGAATACGAACGCGCTCTTTACCGACGACGGATATCTGCGGACCGGAGACCTCGGCTCGATGGATAAGGAAAACTACCTGTATCTCAAAGGAAGGGCGAAGAACCTGATCGTGACCGAGGGAGGAAAAAACGTCTATCCGGAGGAAATCGAAGACATGTTCCAGCTGTATCCTCAGTTCGAGCAGATACTTATCCGCGGCTATCTGGAGAAAAAGGACCTGAAGGCGGAAGGAATAGAAGCGGTGGTGTATCCGAGCGAGGAATATTTCAAGGGCAAGCCGCTCGACGGTCTCGAAGTCCGCAAGGAAATCGAACAGGTGATCCATGACGTGAACCAGAAACTCGTCGCATACAAGAAGATCACGAAGATTACGATACTGGACAAGCCGATGGCCATGACCAGTACCCGGAAAATCCAGCGGAACAAAGTGCTACGCACCGCCCAATCGCTCCTTCATATCTGAATCGCCCCTCCGTTCCGACGGCGTGACAGGACGCGGGGGACGTGGTACACTTGTTCTCATGAAGACACTCATCAAGAACGTTCTCATCATCCCGATGACGGAACGGGATCTGTCGCTGCAGGGCGACATCGGTATAGACGGAACAAGAATCGCGTTCGTAGGATCGGCGGACAAGTCGTTCGTTCCCGATACTGTGCTGGACGGAACCGGCATGATCGCCATGCCATCGCTGGTGAACGCCCACACGCATCTCAGCATGGAGTTGATGCGCAACTACAAGGACACATGCGCGAATCTTCAGGATTGGCTCGGCGAAATATTTCCCATCGAAGACAAGTTGACGGCATCGGATATCAGGATCGTTTCGGACCTCGGGATCGCAGAACTGATCAAGGGAGGAACGACGACATTCGCCGACATGTACTTCTTCGCACACGAAACAGGAAAGGCGGTCGTCGAATCAGGTGTGCGGGCCTGTCTTGGACTGACACTGTTCGGAGATGTCGAGGACAGCCGCCGTCGGGTCCAGGAACGGGGACCTCTCATGGAGGCCGTCGCCGCACAATCAAACGGCAGGATCAGGGTCGATATCGCCCCCCATGCGATCTATACATGTTCCACCGCCACCTACCGTTACGCCCATGACTATGCGAAAGCGAACAAGACGGCGATGCATACTCATCTCAGCGAAACGGACAAGGAAGTACAGGATTCCATATCCCGATTCAACCGAACACCGGGAGACTATCTGGCTTCGATCGGATGCTTCGATGATATCAGAACCTACCTCGCCCATTGCGTCCACAGCACCGATGCGGAACTGAGCCGGTTCACTGCATACGATATCGGGATCGTCCACAACCCCACCAGCAACTGTAAGCTGGCAAGCGGAATCGCCCCGATAGCCAAAATCAGACAGGCGGGAATCCCCTTGGCGCTCGGTACCGACGGCGCAAGCAGTAACAATAACCTCAATCTTATTGAAGAGATGCATATCGCGTCGCTGCTCTGCACAGTGTCCACCGGAAATACCATGGCTCTCACGCCATACGACACGGTCAGAATGGCGACCGCGGGTGGAGCCGAAGTGCTTGGCCTCGACGACCGGATCGGGACGCTGGAGGCGGGAAAGGATGCCGACCTGATCCTCGTCGACACGAAAAAAAGCCATATGACCCCGCTGAACAATCCGTTTTCTGCGCTTGTGTTCAGCGCCCAGGCTTCCGACGTGGATACCGTGTTCTGCCAGGGCAGGCTTCTGATGCAAAACAGACGATTGACCACGATAGAGGAAACGGAAGCGATGCGGAAGACAGAACTGTGCTGGAAGGATATCCTGACAAGGGCCTGACGGGCACAACTACATTTCGACAGGATGGAGACGACATGGACGAGACATTCATTACGCTGGAATACAAGGACGACACGCTCTGGCTGATCGACCAAAGGTTGCTGCCGGTATCCTTTGAAATTTTCATCTGCAAGGATTTTCGCGACGTCGAATTCGCAATCCGGGACATGGTAGTCCGGGGAGCGCCTGCGATCGGGGCTGCCGCTGCATACGGGGTGCTCCTCGCAGCGAAGGAGTATGCGTCGGACTATGAAACCGATCACGGCAAGTTCGCCTCGCGCATGGAAGAAGCCTGTCGGTTCCTTAACGAATCACGTCCAACGGCGGTCAACCTTGCATGGGCGATCGATAGGATGAAGCAGACACTGTCGAAAGAGGTCTGGAAAGATTCTGCGGACATGCTGAAGGTGCTGAAACGGGAAGCCGATGCCATCAGGAGCGAGGATATCGCGGTGAACAAACGGATGGCGAAGATCGGCGTGTCTGTCATTCCCCGTGGAGCGACGATCCTTACTCACTGCAATGCCGGAGCTCTGGCCACAGCAGGCTGGGGCACCGCCCTGGGAGTGATCAAGCAGGCGTTCTACGACGGAAAGGACATCTTCGTCTATGCCGATGAAACGCGACCGCGTTTCCAGGGAGCCCGGCTCACCGCTTGGGAGCTGGTCCAGGCGGGCATTCCGGCGAAACTGATTCCGGATAGTGCGGCCGCCACGTTGATCAGGGACGGAAAGGTCGATCTCGTGATGCTTGGAGGAGATCGTGTGGCGGCGAACGGTGATGTAGCGAACAAGCTCGGAACATTCGCGCTTTCGGTCATCTGCAAGGAGTACGGAGTACCGTTCTATAGCGTCGTGCCGGTCTCGACGATCGACTTTTCGATCGAGAGCGGCGAGCAGATACCGATCGAGGAACGAGATCCGAAAGAAGTGACGCATCCGGGCGGAGTGCAGGTGGCTCCGGAGGGAATCGAGGTCTACAATCCGAGTTTCGACGTAACCCCGCATCAGAACATTACCGGCATCATTACCGAGTTGGGCATCATCCGCCCCCCGTTCAACGAGAATATCGAGAAGATCCGCAAGGGAATCGCATTGGGGAACTGATTCCCCCGTCCGGCATCGGCTGCATCTGTTCCGTCTTTCCACCGGAGCAGATGCAACATTCATGCAAACTTCCTGCATTTTTATACATATTTTTTGCATATCTTGATTCTTTTAGGTTCCCGCAATACGCGGTTTCCTGGTTGAGCATTTCGGCAACTGGATACAAGAATGCTTTGGAAATCCATGTTTTTTGGGATTGCCTCAGTTTCATACTTCCATTTTTCGCGATTCTGCAACGCTTTACCAATTTCTCGGGAATAGATATAGTCGTGGCAATGGCTTCCAGACCCTCGGAAGGTGCATGGCGCACGGCATGCAGGTCGCGAACGAAGCCAAGATAGTGAAATTCCACGGACCGCATGAACGAAACGCCTCTTTCCCGAAGGGATCAGGCTTCCAGTAGGACATGCAACGGCGTGCGGCGGAGGGAATCAAGAGAGAAGGAGTACCATCATGCACACAGTTACGGCAGGAATCATCGATCATGTCCGCAGGCAGGATCCAGAGCAGCACGAATTTCATCAAGCGGTTACGGAATTCATGACGTCGGTCGACAAGATCGTCGACGACATTCCCGACATTGTCTTTGACAAAGTGCTTGAGCGGCTCGTGGAGCCGGAGCGAGTGGTGATGTTCCGGGTTCCCTGGATGGATGATGACGGAACCCTCCAGATCAACCGGGGATACAGAGTGCAGATGAACAGTGCGATCGGTCCCTATAAGGGGGGCTTGCGCTTCCACCCTTCCGTCAACCTCTCGATCATGAAATTCCTTGCGTTCGAACAGGTGTTCAAGAATAGCCTGACAGGTCTGTCGATGGGGGGCGGGAAAGGTGGATGCGACTTCGATCCGAAAGGCAAGAGCGACCATGAAGTGATGCGATTCTGCCAGAGTTACATGACTGAACTCTCGCGGCATATCGGAGAGGATACCGATGTACCTGCTGGGGACATCGGTGTCGGAGGTCGGGAGATCGGCTACATGTTCGGACAATACAAACGTCTGAACAACAAGTTCGTCGGCGTGCTTACCGGGAAAGGTCCTGCATGGGGCGGCTCTTTCATCAGGCCGGAAGCGACCGGCTATGGGCTGGTATACCTCGCAGGTGCGATTCTTGAGGGAGCCGGAATGGGATTCGAAGGCAGGACCTGCTTGGTCAGCGGAAGCGGAAATGTCGCGCAATATACGGTGGAAAAGCTCAATCAGCTGGGAGCGAAAGTCGTCACGCTTTCCGATTCGTCCGGAGTGCTCCATGACCCCGCCGGTATCGACGACAAGAAACTGGCATGGGTGAAGGCTTTGAAAAATGTCAGGCGCGGCAGAATCTCAGAATATGCGAAGCAGTTCCCCGGATGCACATACTTGCCTCACAACGGCGCGGAGACGAGCAATCCCCTGTGGAGTGTTCCTGCGGACTATGCATTTCCTTGCGCCACACAGAATGAAATCAACGAACTGGATGCGAAGCATCTGCTGGAAAACAAGATCAAGTTGGTAGCGGAAGGTGCGAACATGCCTACTTCAGCCGCTGCGCTCGATCTGTTTCGCGACGCAGGAGTCCTTTTCGCTCCTGCAAAGGCGGCAAATGCCGGCGGGGTCGCGGTATCGGGCCTTGAGATGGCGCAGAACAGCAGTCGCCTGCAATGGACGCCGAAAGAAGTCGATGCGTATCTGCTCAAGATCATGAAGAACATCTATGCGAATATTAGCACCGCGGCCGAAACGTATAGTAGAAAAGGAGACTTCGTCGACGGTGCCAATATCGCGGGCTTCCTCAAGGTCGCCGACGCCATGGTCGCCCAAGGCTATGTATAAGTAAGGGTCATTGCGGGGTCATTGCGGGGTCATTGCAGGGTCTCGGCAGGTATGCGTCGCGCTCCTGCATGATCCCATCCGTACAACTACGTTGAGCTCCCCTGCGCACCTTGCGCCATCCCAGGGCGGGTGAGTCCGTCGTATAGACGAGCTTCAAACTGGGATAGTGCAGGAGAACCGGGAACGCGATTCATCCGCGGGATAGGGATTGGAAACTGATCGGCGACAGTCGCAGGCGGCCCGTCGAGCCTACAGACATGATCGGCGGCCAGAACAGCTTCCGGAATATCGTGCGTCACATACAATGTCGTCCGTCGTTCCTCTCCCCAGAGGGACAGGAACGCTTGGAGCAGTTCATGACGAAGCTTCACGTCGAGACTCTGGAACGGCTCATCCAGCAGGATGAGTTTCGACGGATAGGCGAATGCCCGGGCGATCGCGACCCGCTGACGCATCCCCCCCGACAGTTCCGACGGCAGATACGCTTCATAGCCGGACAAACCGACCAACGAAAGGAAGCGAAGAACCTTCGCATCTCGCTCTCCCTTGTCAGGCATCGAGGTTCGCAACGGCAGCTCGACATTGGTGAATACATTGCGCCACGGCAGGAGCCGCGGCTCCTGGAACAGGTAGCTGACAGCACCGGTCTCGCTGGGTTCACGCACGATGGAACCGCTGTCAGGCGCAGTCAGTCCGGCCACAAGATGCAGCAACGTCGTTTTTCCACAACCGGACGGCCCCGTGATGACCATGATGCTTTGAACCGGAATCGACAGCGAAAAATCGTGGAACACCGGAACGCAGGCACCGGCGTCGGCGCTGTAGTAGGATTTCGTCAGATGGGTGATGCGCATGTCACTCCCCTCTCCTGCTCGGAACAGTACGACGTGCGCGAAAGAGAGCAAGACGTCTTCCTGTTACAAGCAACACATCGAAGAACAAATCGCCCAACGCAGTGAGCAGAACCGCAACGAGCGTCCAGGCAAGGACATCTGAAGTTTCCAGATTTACCTGAGCCATCTGGAGCCTGCTGCCGATGCCATGACGCGGCACGGTCAGAACCTCGGCGGCGACGACGACCTTCCAGACCATCGACAAAGTCAGGCGGGCACCGGTAACGAGCGCCGGCAACAACGAAGGAAGCACATAATGCCGAAGCCGCAGCGACGGTGAGAAACCATAGATCCGACACATCTGCTCCAACGCAGGATCCATGCCTGCCACGGATTGAGCTATCTGGATGAACATGATCGGGAACCCCATCAGAAATGCAGAAAAAATCGGCACTGTCCCGCTGGAAAACCAGATGAACGCCAATAAAATCACACTCATGACCGGAGTTGCTTTCAACACGGTCAAGAGAGGACTCATCGCCGCCTGGAATACAGGAAAAAACCCTGCGAGCAGACCAAGCAGGGTTCCTGATACCACGATGATGAGAAAACTTTCCAGTGCTCGCGCAACGGTCATCCCCACGTTCAAGGAGAAAGGAGGGGCGGATATCAACCCGACCAGGGAAGCAAGCACCGTCCCCGGCCCGGGAAGAATGATTCGAGCATCGACCAGCACCGCTCCAAGCTGCCAGAGACAGAGCAATAGCGCACAAGAGGCCGCGACAGCCAGATGTCGCGGCCATTGCCGGTCTTTCGAACAGTGAATCGAATTGGAATCCGGGCGCGGGCTAGAGGTAGAAAGCCTCATCAGGCAACTTTCCTCCAATGGCGCTTGGACTGAAATCAAACAACGTCTTGAAGTACGTGTCCATGTCAGCCTTCGCATCCTGAGCGGTTCTGAAAACCAAAGCGCAATTGGGGATGGCGGGAACAGCCATTGCGGCCTTCATGATTCCCACCGCCTCGATCGCCGCACCGGCGTCCGCAGGAGACGCGTTCACCCAAGCGACTGAATCTTCGTAAGCTGAAAGCACCTGCTTCCATGCATAGGGGTACTTGGAGCGGAACGCATCGGAGACGACCAGTACGGACATCGGATAATTGCCCGCTCCGGTCACTTCGCTCCAGAGCCGCTGGACATCGGCGACGACCTTGACGCTCGGATTCTGCTTCATGACCATCGTGACGAACGGCTCGGGAAGAATCGCGATGGATTTCTTGCCACCTATGACCATCTGAGCCAATTGGGCGGGAGCCGAAACCGAATAATCCAACATCACGTCCTTGTCGACGACCAGCCCGGCGGCGGCGATCAGCATCCTGGCCATTTGGTCGGGAGTCCCGTTCGCCCCGGGAACCGAGACAGTCGCACCGACCAGATCGGAAACGGACTGGACGGAAGGATCGGTACTCAGCACGCTGAGCATGCCTTCCCCCACCACTGCGGCGGCCTTGACACCGACACCCTTGTTATACAGGATCGCCGCGGTATTGGACGGCAACGCAGCCATATCGAGTTCGCCGTTGGTCAGGCGCGCGATTACCTCGGTCGGTGAGGGGAATACCGACAGCTCTACAGTCACATTCTCGGAAACCTTTCCGCCATTGCGCGACAAGCCGACACTGCTGAAGCCGGTCGGCCCCTGCATGACGGCGAGTTTGACGGTTACGGAGCCTTCATCCGCAGCTCGACGCTGTTCATAGGAAGCCTGGGCGAACAGGAGCCCGGAAAGCGACAGCATGACCATCATGGTCAGCAGAATTCGTATCGTTCTTTTCATGTTGCATTACCTCCAGATCGCCGATCTCGCGACGGCGACCAATGGCATGGACGCAAGACCATGCCTCCAAAATCAAAGCGAGCGACCGAAAGACCGCCCGCTGAACATCCGTACGGAAGCTATTTCGCCACTACCCGGAAATACCGCTTCTTCCCCGCCTTCAGCACCATTTCGCCATGATCGTCGAGCCAGCTCGCGTCGATCACCGCCTTCGGGTCCTCGACCTTCCGGTCGTTGACCACCGCGCCGCCTTGCGTCACCAAGCGGCGCGCATCGCTGTTCGTCGCGCACAAATCGGTCATCGAGAACAAACTCAGCACGCCGATTCCATCCTCGAGACTCGTCAACGGTATCTCGATCGACGGCATGCCCTCGCGGTCGGCGGCGGCACCGGAACCGCTGAACATCGCACGAGCGGCGGACAGGGCCTTCTCCGCCTCCTCCTCGCCATGGACGATCTTCGTCTGCTCGTAGGCAAGTCGTTCCTTCGCATCGTTGATGTTGCGCTGAGGATCGGCGTATTCCGCGATCTCCTCAAGCGACAGGAACGTAAAGATCTTCATGAACCGGATGACATCGTCGTCGGTGACATTCCTCCAATACTGGAAAAAATCGTACGGCGAGTACATCCGAGGATTCAAGAATACCGCGCCTTTCTCGCTCTTGCCCATCTTCTTGCCGTCGGAACGCATGATCAGGTTGAACGTCAGCCCATAACATTGGGGACCGTCCATCCGGCAGATCAGATCGATTCCAGCGACGATATTGCCCCACTGGTCGGCGCCACCCATCTGCAGACGGCAACCGGTGTTCTTGTTGAGCATATAGAAGTCGTAGCTCTGAAGTAGCTGATAGTTGAACTCGATGAAGGACAGTCCGCGTTCCAGCCGTTGCTTGACACCTTCGAACGTCAGCATCCTGTTCACGGAAAAATAGCGACCGATGTCCCGGAGGAACTGGATGTAGTTCAAGTCCACCAACCAGTCGGCGTTGTTCATCATCACCGCATGCCCTACCCCTGCAGGCGGGTTCGGAGAGAAATCCACGACAGTCCCGAGCTGTTCCTTGATGTGGACGCAGTTGTCCTGGATCTGTTCGAGCGTCAGGATCTTGCGCATTTCGGTCTTGCCCGACGGATCGCCGATCATTCCGGTGCCGCCTCCGACAAGAGCGATCGGATTGTGCCCCGCCAGTTGCAGATGATGCATCGCGAAAAACGGCACCATATGGCCGATATGGAGGCTTGGCCCTGTCGGATCCACCCCGACATAGAACGTGACCGGTCCCTCATCCATCAGCGCGGACAAACCGTCCCAGTCAGTACAGTTATTGATAAAACCCCGGTCCATCAGGACCTGCAAAGCCTTGTTCATAAAACACTCCCTAGATTCGCTTGTAAGCCTTGTTCTCCTGCTTGATCCGCGCCGCCAGCTCGCTCACCGACACACGGACCTGCTCCATTGAATCGCGGAACCGAAGGGTGACGGTATCGTCCTTCAGAGTATCGTAGTCGACTGTCACGCAATACGGAGTACCGATCTCGTCCATTCGGCGATATCGGCGTCCGATAGCGCCGCTTTGGTCATAGAACGTGGCGAAATCCTCGCGAAGCTTGTGCTCCAGCTTGTCGGCGTATTCGCCGATGCCATCCTTCTTCACAAGAGGAAGCACGGCCACGGTGATCGGAGCGATCTCAGGATGGAAATGGAGAACAGTCCGGACGTCGCCTCCTTCCAACTCCTGCTCGTCGTAGGCATCGGAAAGAGCCATCAGGACATTGCGGGTCAGACCTGCCGAGGTCTCCACGACATACGGAATGTACCGCTCGTTGGTCTCCTGGTCGAGGTACGACATGTCCTTGCCGGAGAACGTCTGATGCTGGGTCAGATCATAGTCCGTGCGGCTATGCACCCCCTCCAGTTCCTGCCAGCCCATCGGGAAGAGGAACTGGATGTCGTAGGCATCCTTGGCATAGAAGGCAAGTTCATCGGGACCATGCTGATGCCAGCGCAGATGCTCCGGATGGATTCCCATCTTGTGGTAGAACGCCATGCGCTGTTCGCGCCAGTACGGGAACCAATATTCGTCGGTTCCCGGCTTGCAGAACCACTGCATCTCCATCTGCTCGAACTCGCAGGAACGGAAAATGAAGTTCTTCGTCGTGATCTCGTTGCGGAACGATTTGCCGATCTGGGCGATGCCGAACGGAATCTTCACGCGGCTGCTCGATACGACGTTCTTGAAATCGACATAGATACCCTGGGCGGTCTCCGGCCGCAGATAGATGGTGCTCGCCGCATCTGCGTTCGCGCCGATGTGGGTGGCGAACATCAGATTGAAGTTGCGAGGCTCAGTAAACGAATCCTTCGCGCCGCAGACCGGACACGGAGCGGACAGATCGATCTGGTCGGCGCGAAAACGGGACTTGCACTGCTTGCAGTCGACCATCGGGTCGGTGAAGTTCGACACATGGCCGGAAGCTTCCCAGACACGCGGGTGCATCAGGATCGATGCGTCCAGCCCGACGATATCATCGTGCAGCTGCGTCATCTCCTTCCACCAGAAATCGCGGATATTGTTCTTCAACTGGACGCCCAATGGACCGTAGTCGTATGCGCCGTTCAAACCTCCGTAGATTTCGCTCGATTGGAAAATAAATCCGCGACGCTTGCAAAGAGAAACAATCTTGTCCATTGTTACGTCAGCCATTCTTGTGTACCTCATCCTTCAGTATTTCGATAGCCCGCTCAATGCGGGCGAATGTCTTGTCAAAACCTACCAGTCTGATCGAATCGAACAGCGGGGGGCTTACCGAGCTTCCCGTCACAGCCACGCGGATCGGCATGAACACACCGTTGACCTTGATGGCGAGCTTGCCCGCGAGGTCGGAGAGCGCCTGTTCGATCGTTTCATCCGAAAGTTCGTCCTCCAGGCCGGAACGAAGGATCGCATACCCCTCCTCCAGCGCCTTCAGAGTAGTCGCCGCATCCTGATTCTTCGGCAGCAGTTCCTCGACCGAAGGGGGTGGAAGCACAACGAACAGGAACCGCGACAGGTCGACGATATCGGACAGGACCTTCAGACGTTCCTTCATGACCGGCACCATTTTGTCGACAATCTCCTGCTGCGAGATAGTGGGAGGAGTATCGACCAGGCCGGCCTCCTGCAGATACGGGACAAGTAGCGGCGCAAGTTCGGCGTCGCTCTTCCGTCTGATGTACTGGCCGTTGAACCAGTCGAGCTTCTTGTAGTCGAACACGCCGGGAGCTTTGTTGATCTTTTCCAACGAAAACACCTTTTCCAACTCTTCTTTGGAAAAGAACTCCGTCTGGCCGTCGTACGACCATCCGACAAGACTCACATAGTTCATCAATGCCTCGGGCAAATACCCCTTCGCACGGAAGTCGCGAACGCTGGTGGAACCGTGGCGCTTGGAAAGCTTCTGTCCGTCCTTGCCCATGACCATCGGCAGATGACAATACACCGGAGGCTCCCATCCGAACGCTTCGTATAGCAGAATATGCAACGGTCCGGAGGGAATCCACTCCTGGGCACGCATGATATGGGTGATATGCATCAGATGATCGTCGATGACATTGGCCAGATGGTAGGTCGGAAATCCATCGCTTTTGAGCAGGACCGGGTCGGGGCTCACATCGCGGTTGCGCCGGGAGATGTCCCCCATCAGGACGTCGTGGAACGTCGTCTTGCCGTCCATCGGGACTTTCAAGCGAATGACGGGCCTGATCCCCTGCGCTTCATAGTCCGCACGCTGCTGCGCCGTAAGATTCCGACAGTGCCGGTCATAGCCCTGCTGCTCGCTCTTGGAGGCTTGCTGCTCTTCACGAAGCTTCTCCAACCGTTCGGGAGTGCAGTAGCAGTAATAAGCCTTCCCGTCGGCCACCAGCTGTTCGGCATACTTGCGATAGATGTCGAATCGCTCGCTCTGGATATACGGGCCGTAGGGGCCGCCGACGACGGGTCCTTCATCCCATGTGATGCCGAGCCATTCGAGCGTATCGAACAGATCCTGCAACGACTCGTCGCTATACCGCTCCCGGTCGGTATCTTCTACCCTGAGAATGAATTTTCCGCCGTTCGCACGGGCGAAAAAGTAGTTGAACAATGCGGTCCGGACCCCACCGATATGCTGCAGACCGGTCGGAGACGGTGCATACCGAACTCGAACTTCCATACGGATACCACTCCTATTTCTTCATACCTTCCGGTTGTTACAGTTGTACAGCAAACGCCGAAATATGGCAAGTAAAGGTACCGTTTCCCGGATATCAGGCAGAGTTTTTCGTCCCATCATGTTTTTCCATCCGAAGCTTGCCCGATACGAGCGAGTATTCTATACTACCGCCATGAAACGGAGAAATTTTCCATCGACCATGCTGGTGGCGATCGTCCTGGCCTCGCTTCTGATCGCCACGGTGACGGGATGCGCCACATCGGGCGTTTCAGGGACCGGATCGATTCCGGCAGCGCTCGTTCCATCCGAAATCGATACACCCCGCATCGCAGACTTCAAGTTCTTTTGCACCGAACTACCGAAGAGGCATCGCGACCTTTTTTCCCAAACGCCCTCGGAAACATACTACAGGACATGCGAACGTCTTCTACCTGCTGTAGAACACATGACGGAAACGGAGTTTTTATTTGTCTGTAGATGTCAAGTAGGAAATGCAATAGACAAAGATTTCATTCAGATGAGTACCGAAGTGCATACCAGATGGACCTGAGCCCAGGTCTTGCAAAATGAGAATACGGGT
>Ga0172378_10001166_pt1 | contig 24073 bp, 22 predicted proteins | sample GrowelOW332metaG_FD_119755 | JGI IMG/M metagenome (GOLD analysis project Ga0172378, IMG submission 119755) | Groundwater microbial communities from an aquifer near a municipal landfill in Southern Ontario, Canada - Pumphouse #3_1 metaG | ecosystem: Environmental > Aquatic > Deep subsurface >... | reverse complement strand
TCAGAAGCGTTCCGTGGTTGATCATGGCGATCCTGTCGCAAAGGTCCTGGACCTCCGTGAGGATATGAGAGCTCATAACTATGGTGAGGTCGTTGGAGTCGTTCCTGAGATTCTTCAGCACTTCTCTGATTTCCGCCATTCCTCTGGGGTCGAGACCGGATGTGGGTTCGTCGAGGATGATGATGTTAGGGTCGTTCATAAGGGCCTGACCCAGAGCGATCCTCTGTCTCATTCCCTTGGAGAAGGTCCCGAGCCTCTTGTCTCCCCAGTCGGTCATCTTGACCTTTTCAAGGATCTCTTCGGTCTCGGTCTTGATCGATTCTTTGTTCATTCCGATCAATTCGCCCACATATCTCATGGTCTCCCTGGGTGTGAGGTACGGATAGAACTCGGGGGTCTCGATGACGGTACCGACATTTGTCAGTGCGGCCTTGGGGTCCTTTGTCACATCCACGCCGTTGAGATATGCCTCTCCGGAAGTGGCCTTGATCAAATGTGTCAGTATCTTCAATGTCGTGCTCTTTCCGGCGCCGTTCGGACCGAGAAGACCCGTGAAGCTGTTCTTCTTGATAGAGAGATTCAGACCGTTTACGGCGGTGAACGATCCGTACTCCTTGCGGAGGTCGACGATCTCTATTGGACTGTCAGTTGACATGTTATCACTGAGAGGGCGTACTTGGTTCTCGTATTTAAGGATTTGAACGTGTTAATAATATAGGGGCCGCGAAAGCAGATATCTTAATAGCGTGAAGGTCAATCAGGGCCTATTATGAAAGTATACGACGCGTATAAGATGGCGATCGAGCACGGGATGAAGAATGACCCCCGTCCCAAAGACGAGGTAAAACAGGTCCTGAAGGATGCCAAGAAGGAGTACGATTCTCTTTCCAAGGATATGAAGCCGTATTACGATCAGGAAAGGCTCTGGAATCCTTATGCCGATTCGCGCCTCATGTGGGGAGAGGAACTCGCAAAGGAGACGGAGGCCGAGAGGTTCATGTGGGGTATCGACATAGATACTTCCGAGATCCTTCTGGCGGACAGGTTAAAGGAGAAAGGGGAGAAGATCTCCGCCGTTGTGGCACACCACCCCATCGGAAGGGCAAGGACATGTTTCCCCGAGGTCATGTGGATGCAGACCGGGATGTACGACGATGTCGACCTTCCCATAAACATCCTCGAAGGCCTCATGAGGCCCAGGATGGAAGAGGTCAAAAGGAACGTCATGGGCTCCAATTACAACAAGGCCATAGATGCCGGGAAGCTTCTGAACACCCTGATGTTCAATGTCCACAGTCCTGCAGACAATCTTGTCCAGAAATACATGGAGGACATGTTCGCGGAATCGAAGCCCAAGTATCTCGAGGACATCATCGTAAGGCTGATGAAGGAACCCGAATTCCAGGCGGCCGCCAGACTGAACGATCCCCCGAAGATCATGGTCGGCAGCAAGAGGAACCATTGCGGCAAGATCGTCGCGAAGATGACCGGAGGAACATCCGGTCCCAAGGAACTCTACGAGAAGCTCGCCATAGCAGGGGTCGGTACCGTCGTCGGTATGCACTTCCCCGAGAGTCACCTCGAAGAGTGTAAGAAACACAATATCAACGTGGTGATCTCCGGACATATGGCCTCGGATTCCCTGGGTATCAACCTCATGTGCGACATGTGGGAGAAGAAGGGAATAGAGGTCTTCGGATGTTCGGGATTCACCCGTTTCAGCAGGAATTGAGATGTTCGACAGGTTGTCCGTTATCATCAGGGACAGCAGCAAGCTGACGTACGACTACGTACCGCAGGTCCTGCCCCACAGAGAAGACCAGATGAAGGGTCTGGAGAGGCTTTTCCGCCCAATGGTCACAAACGGACAGCCGTGTTCGGCGTTCCTCTACGGAGGCGTAGGCACCGGAAAGACGGCAACAGCCAAACGTTTCTGCGAGGACATGACAAAGTACTGCGCGTCCAACAGCAAACAGATGGACAGCCTTCTGATCAACTGCAGGATAAAGAACACGGAGCACAGCGCACTGCTGCAGATGGTCAGGCATTTCGATCCCGGATATCCGGAAAGGGGATTTTCCGCGGAGGAGATGTTCAGATCTTTCCGTGCGCACATCGAGAAGAGGAGCAGGCCTTTCGTGCTGATCCTCGATGAGGTAGACAATCTTCTGAAGAACAACAGCGAGAATATAATCTACAAGCTCACAAGGATAAACGAAGATCTGAAGGCATCGTCCATATCGATCATAATGATCTCCCAGTTCTCGATAGCGGATGTTCTGGACGAAGCATCGATGTCCACGTTCAAACGTGCGAACACCATCGTGTTCGAGAGATATACCGCTCCGTTTCTGAGAGATATCCTCAAACAGAGGATAGATGAGGCGCTCCTTCCCGATACTGTCGGGGAAGAGGAACTCGACCTCATGACGGAGATAGGCTCGCAGTTCGGCGATGCAAGGTTCGGTATCGAGATAATCGAGAAGTCCGCCATGATCGCAGAGGAAGAGGAGACGGGAAGGATCACTGCCGATAACATCCGTACCGCCGGTGCGATGATATACAGCGGTGTTTCGGAGAGCAAACTGAAGGAACTGGACCTGAATCACAAATTGGCATTGCTGGCAGTTTCGCGTGCCCTCAAAGGAAACGCGTTCGTGAACATCAACGCAGCCGAGAAGACCTATGCCATAGTCTGCGAGGAATACGGTCAGGCCGCAAGGAAGCACACGCAGTTCTGGAGTTACATCAGGGACATGGAACGCAACGGCATACTCGCCACGGAACTGAGGAGCGAGATAGAGACCGGAAGGGTGACCTTCATCACGATCCCGGACATCCCGCCCAAAGAACTCGCCAAGAAACTGGAATATCTTTTGGAGCTCCCCCAGCTCACCGATGACGTAGAGTGGTAAGGATGAAGTGCGACCTTTGCGGAAAAGAAGCTGTTACGTTCATCCGTTACAACGGGTCGCATCTCTGCGGAGAGCATTTCTCCAGATATGTCGAGAGAAGGGTGAAGAAGGAGATTCGCAAGCAGATCGACGTCCATTCGGGAGATACCCTTGCGGTGGCCGTTTCCGGCGGCAAGGACAGCATGGTCACGCTGCATCTGATAGATTCGATATTCGGAAAGAGAGGCGACGTCAGGATCTGTGCGATATCCATCGACGAAGGGATCAGAGGATACCGCCCTCCGAGTCTGGATATCGTTTCCGAGTTCTGCAAAGAGAGGGACATAGAATGGCATCTCCGTTCATTCTCGGAGTTGGATCTGACGATGGACGATGTCGCTCCCGTTTCCGGGGAGAACAGCCCCTGCACCTACTGCGGCGTATTCAGACGCAAACTGATGAACAGCGAAGCGATGAAGATCGGTGCGAAATATCTCGCAACGGGACACAACGCAGATGACATGGCCCAATCCATCATGATGAATTTCACACGCGGCGACATTGAACGTCTGGCACGTTTGGGTCCGCATACCAAGGTACAGCCCGGACTTGTCCCGAGATTCCTGCCTCTGAGGATGATCCCGGAGAAGGAATCGCTGCTTTACGCGATCGTCAACAACATACCGTTCTGGGATGGGGAATGCCCGTATTGGAAGGAGGCCCTGAGGAATCAGTACAGGGACATCGTCGATGAATTGGAGACAAGGTCTCCCGGTTCGAAGTTCAGTATAATCTCCTCGTACGACCAGCTCCGTCCGATGCTGTACGGACAGTACAGGCCCGCAGAACTGCATTTCTGCGAATGCGGCGAACCCACATTGGGAAAGAAATGCAAAGCATGCGAATTGGAGAAGATGCTCAAAGGAAGGCTCGGAAGATGAAGGATACGAGAGTTGCGATTGTGCAGATGGAAAATTCTCCCGGAATGCTTTCGGATAACCTATCCAAGATGAAGGGATACATGTCCGGAGCATCGAAGATGGGTGTCGACATCATATGTTTTCCCGAGGGCTGCCTTACGGGATACACGTCCTCGGATCCCATGTCGATCAAGAGGGACGATCCTTCGGTAAAAGAGATCCTGGCACTTTCTTCGGAAGAGCATATGGCCGTGATATTCGGATTCATAGAGAAGGATGGATCGGATACATTTGTGACACAGGTTGAGGCGCTTCCGTCGGGCGGTGTCATGTACTATCGCAAAACCCATCTTGGGGTCCGCGAGAGGAAGTGTTTCACCGAAGGCGATATTATTGATACCATAGCGTCCGAGAAGGCCGTGATAGGTCTGCAGCTCTGTTGGGAGGCCCATATGCCCGAAGTGTCCACAACACTGAGGAACAAGGGTGCGGAGATCATATTCATGCCCCATTCCATGAAAGGTCCGGCCGACCGCCGCAGGTCCGTCTGGATGAAATACATTCCTGCAAGGGCATACGATAACGGCGTCTACGTCTGCGCCTGCAACAGCATGAAAGGGGAAGGTACGGGCGGCATCATGATCGTCGACCGTCACGGCGATGTCATCGCGGAGGATTTCTCGGGAAAGGAGACGATGATGATTAAGGACCTTCCCGCGCTTCCCAAAGAGGACGTATATCCCGACGACATGAAGGAAGCCAATTATTTCCTCAGGCGCAGACCGGGCATCTACGACCTTCATTGATTCTGTGAAATCAATATAGATGAGACGGACCATTTTACGAAATCCTTAAATTATTTTACGAAAACCATCAGAACAGGGGCAAATTTTTACAAAAATTGTCCAAAGATATATTAACGATATGGATGTGCCGATTTCAATTGTTAGCTGCGTTTGTCGGCATTTCTCATTCGGAAGCCGCACGCATGACTGCATGAAGAAGGAATATAATGGCTATTACAGACATATTGAATGACGTTTTCAGTCCGATCAATACGTACATGTGGTACATTGCTTTCGTTTTCCTTATCGGTCTCGGTATCGTCTTCACGATCAAACTGAGAGGACTGCAGATCCTCAAGGTTCGTGAGACAGCCAAATTGGCCGTATCCGGTATTACGGAGGGAAAAAGCGAGAAGCACATGCTCTCGTCATTCGAGACATTCTGCATCGGAATGGGAGCACGTATCGGTGTAGGTAACATCGCCGGAGTCGCTACGGCTATTGCCACAGGCGGTCCCGGAGCAGTATTTTGGATGTGGATCTTCGCGATCATCGGATCCGCAAGCAGTTTCATGGAATCGACCGTTGCACAGATCTACAAAGAGAAGAAGAGCGACGGAAGTTACCACGGAGGCCCCGCATATTATGCGACAAAGGGAATCGGTAACAAGAAGATCGGAATCCTTTTGGCGGTTCTGATCGTCATCACATTCGGTATCGGTTTTGTCGGTGTCCAGGCTACGAACGCATCCTCCGCTCTCTGCGGAGCATTCAACTTCGATAACAACGCCCTGGTGTTCGGTATCATTATTGCGGCCATCTCCGCACTCGTCATTTTCGGCGGTGTAAAGAGGATCGCAAAGGTGTCCGCAAGGGTCGTTCCGATCATGGCATTCGGTTGGATCGGATTCGCTCTTGTCGCTATCCTCCTCAACATCGGCGGTGTCGGAAACGCCATCGGCATGATATTCAAATACGCATTCTCCGCACCCTCCCTGATCGGCGGTGCGATCGGTACTGTTATCATGACCGGTCTGAAGAGAGGAATATTCTCCAACGAAGCAGGTCTCGGTTCGGTCGCCAATGTTGCGGCTACCGCGAACACATCCCACCCCTGCAAGCAGGGAATGATCCAGTCCTTCGGTGTTCTCATGGATACCCTTATCGTCTGTACCGTTACGGCACTCGTCGTTCTGTCCTACGGTAACTTCGATGAGATCCTTGCACTCCATCTCACAGGATCGCAGCTTGTTCAGGCTGTTGTGTCCAGTACTGCTATCGGCGGTGCCGCGAACTATATCATCGCGATATTCATGTTCGTATTCGCGTTCACCAGTCTGATCGGATACTACACGATGAGCGAGTCCAACGTGAGGTTCATCAAGGACGACAAGAAGGTCCTCTTCCTGGTCCGTGTCCTGATCATCGTCGTGGCATTCCTGTCATGTCTGATCTCCACCGGTCTGATGGATCTGATCTGTGATACCTTCATGGCATTCATGGGTGCAGTGAACATCATTGTCGTGGCACTCCTTAGCAAGAAGGCAATGGAAGCCTACAAGGACTACCGTTCGCAGAAGAAGGCGGGTATTGAGGAACCTGTGTTCCATAAGGATGCCCTGTCCGATGCGACCGGTGTTACCGAATGGGATTGAAACAATTTCACGGCCTTCCCGATCGTTCGGGAAGGCCATTACTTTCATTTTTCGGTATTTGGAATTTGATGATCTATATTGTGGATCGGAATGCGTTGCATATTTTAGGTGGACAAAATCTGCAACAATGCATAAATTTGATAGATACGATAAATACCATCTCTCAAGAGAAAGATCCTGACAGAATTGAATGATCATCTTGATTCGTAATTCAAATCCCCGAAGCACCCTTCTGTCAAAGATCTCTGAAAGGAACAAGATCGCAGCAGGTGCATTCGATGCACATGGTGTGAAGGTTCAGGGTCGTCAGACCGTATTCTTCCATTATCCTCTTCTGCATCTTGGCAAGCGAGATCACTCTCTCCGGAGTCATCTTCTCCTGTTCGCCGATCGCTTTTTCGAGGTTCTCCCTGTTCATGGAATTGAATCTCAATGCTCTGAGTGTGGGTACAACGCCCATAGAACAAAGCTTCCTGAAACACTTTTCGATCTCTTCGTCGGTCTCGCCCATTCCGAATATTATGTTGGAGCTGACCATCCCCTTTCCGAATATCTTCACGGCAAGCTGCAACAAGTGCCAGATACCGTCATAATCAAGTTCGGGGCAGACCTTTTCGAATATCTCCCTGTCAGGGGATTCGAGATTGAGCTTGATCTCCGTAGCGCCCGCATCCTTCAGTCTTCTGAGGTGTTCTTCGGTAGCTACGTAGGGTTCGATACCGATGGGCATATCCGGGAATTCCTTTCTGAGTGCCGAGACGCACGAGACGAACCTGTCCACGGTAGAATCGACGGAACCGACGACTCCGCTGGTGAGTGAGACCGATACGACTTTCTGAACCGATCTCGCATCCTTCACAAGACTGACGATCCTCTCATCGGTAAGGCCTTTGAACTCATCCTTCGGAAGGAGCGGCGAGGTGCAGTATGCGCAATGATACATGCATCTGGGGTCCAGATTGAAGAATGCCTGTTCGGGCGAATGGAACACGACCGGTCTGAGTTCCACGTTCTCGAGGAACGGTTCCCCGTTCCTTGTGAGGGAATAACCGTTTTCCCCGACAACGAGTTCGAATTCCCCGTCATCGTAGGATATGGTCTTCTTTACCCTGTGATATCCGAAGGCGAAGACGGCCGAACCGTAACCTGCGCCGGGACCTGCGGTGGAATGGGATACCCTGTAAGGGAATTCGAATCCCTTCGGAAGCCTTACCGGACCTCCCAGAATGAGGAGGGCCTTCTTTTGGATCAGATCTTCTTCCATTTGGCACCGTCTGCCGAATCCTCAAGTTTGTATCCTGCCTCGGCGAGCTTGTCTCTGATCATGTCGGAAAGGTCGTACTGCTTGCGTGCCCTGAGCTCCTTGCGGAGGTCTACGAGAATGGACATGACCGCATCGAACGCATCATCGTTCCGGGCTTCCTCTTCGGGAAGTATTCCGAGGATGGTGTCGAGTTCCTTCATAAGTGCCAGTATCTTGGCCGCACCCTGTTTGGTGAGGGTCTTGTCGGCCATTGCCTTGTTGGTCGTGCGTGCAAGCTGGAAGAGTTCCTCTATTGCTGCGCGGGTGTTGAAATCATCATCCATCGCTGCCTTGAACCTCTGTCTTGTCCCGTCGATGATGTCGCATACATCGCCGTCTCCGTCGGGTCCCGATCTTGCGTAGGCCTGAAGGTCGCCGTAGTTGTTGTGCAGTCTTTTGAGTGCTGTCTGCGCCTCAAGGAGCATGTCCTCGCCGTAGAGCAGAGGGCTGCTGTAGTGCGTGTTGAGGAAATAGAATCTGATGGTATATTTGTCGAATTTCTGAGCGACATCCTTCACTCTGAAGAAGTTGCCGAGTGATTTGGACATCTTCTCCTCTTTGGAGTTTCCGACGCCTTTGACCTGAAGCATTCCGTTGTGCATCCAATAGTGTGCCAGAGGCACGCCGTTGGCCGCCTCGGACTGAAGGATCTCGTTCTCGTGGTGGGGGAAGATAAGGTCGTTTCCTCCGCCGTGGATGTCGATGGTGTCGCCCAGGTAGCGTTTGATCATTGCGGAGCATTCGATATGCCATCCGGGCCTGCCCTCTCCCCAGGGGGAAGGCCAGCTGCAGTTCTCTTCCGGTTTGGCCGCTTTCCATATGGCGAAGTCCAGGGGGTCCTGCTTCTGATCGTCCAGTGCGACACGTCCGGATGATTCCATGTCCTCGATCTTCCTGTTGGAAAGCTGACCGTAGTTCTTTGCTTTCCTTACGGAGAAGTAGACGCTGCCGTCAGGTGTGACGTATCCGTAACCGTTGTCGACGATCTTTTTCACCATTGCGATGATGTTTCCCATGCATTCGCTTGCTTTGGGGTACTCGTCTGCTCTGTTGACCCCGAGTTTCTCGGTGTCTTTGAAGTACTCGTCGATGTATCTTTTGGAGAGCTCGAGAGGTTCGATGCCTTCTTTGTTTGCCTTGATGATGATCTTGTCGTCCACGTCCGTGAAGTTGGTGATGTGTTTGATCTCGTAGCCGCAGTACCTGAGGTATCTGGCTATCATATCGAAGACTATTATGCTCCTGGCATGTCCCATGTGGATGTCATCGTAGACAGTGACCCCGCAGACGTACATGGATACCTTTCCGGGCTCTACGGTCACGAATTCCTCTTTCTTGTTTGTGAGATTGTTGTGTATCATCAGGGACATTTTCATTCTTCCTTGCTCTTCTTTTTGGCTTTCTCGACATCGACGGGGTCCTTGATCTCCGTCTTGGTCTGAAGCTGTTCCACAGCCTTGCGGAGGACCTCTATCTCGCTCTCCAGCTGTTTGACGTAATCTGTTATGTAATCCGGAAGGTCGTCGTGTCTGAGGGGGTCGTGTTTCACTCCGTCCTTCTTGATGATCTTTCCGGGAACTCCGACAACGGTGCAGTTCGGGGGGACGTCCTTGAGGACAACGGATCCAGCTCCTATCCTGACATTGTCGCCGATGGTGATGTCTCCGAGGACGGTCGCATTGGCCCCGCAGACTATGTTGTTTCCGAGAGTGGGATGTCTCTTTCCCTTGCTGGAAGATGTTCCGCCGAGGGTGACTCCCTGGTAGAGTGTGACGTTATCGCCGACGATGGCGGTCTCTCCGATGACCACTCCTGTGGCATGGTCGATGAAGAATCCCTTGCCGATGGTCGCTCCGGGGTGTATGTCGCATCCGGTCTCCTGGTGTGCCTTGAAATTGATCTCTCTTGCTTCCATGTACTTTCCCTGGAGCCAAAGCTCGTGGCTCTCTCTGTACATGCACACTGCGCGCAGTCCTGTGTGGAATCTAATAGCATCCTCCTCATTGATCATGGCGGGGTCGCGTTCCATGACTGCTTTCAGGTCATCGGGACAGATCTTCATCTTCATCGGTTGCCACCAATGGGTCCCTCCTTATTTAATGTTCACCCGCGCAGGTGCGGGGGAGATGATCCGCTGTCAAAATCTCTTTCTGCATCCGGCATTCTTGTTCGAACCTGTCTTTTCGATCGATCCTTTTTCTGCCGTCCGATGAAGGACGTTCTGCCCCGTCACCCGAATGTGCAATAAAATCGATACGGCAGGATCGCGATGCCATTTCCCCGGGTCCCGAAAGTCAAGTTATATACCCTTCCAGGAGATTGGGATACCATTAAGGAGCGATCAAATGGCGGCAATAAGATTGGGAAAGAACCACCTGAGGTGGTGTTTCGCCTGCAATTTACCGATAATGGAGAGTAAGGAATGTCCGGTGTGCGGTGCACGGACAAAGGAGATGGAACTTACCCCTCCCGCAGATTCGAGACCTGCATTCGACAGCGATATCCGGAAGATCAGAGGACTCATCGACGGTAATTTCGGCGAGGGCACCGGAAAGGGTGTCATCCCCGACGGACATCTTGTGATTCTGAACAAATGTCCTGCAATAGACCGCATGGACGAGGTCCTCTGCGACGGTGTCGTCGTCGGTACAATGAGATACGATATCGGAGCAGGCTGGCAGTTCATCATCCGTCCCCAGGGCGCCATGCGTATCCAGGGAAAGATCACCAGAGGATACGTCGTATGCGACCCCGGTGCGGTGAAGTTCGTCCAGGACAGCAAGAATCTGATGGCTCCCGGTGTCAACGATGCCCATCCCGAAGTGAAGAACGGGGACGAGGTCATCATCGTCGATCCCGATATGAAGATAATCGCTACTGGTCTCGCAAAGATGTCCGCGGAGGATATGAAGGCACATGTCAAAGGCGTTGGTGTCAAGACCAGATGGTACAAGCCCGAAGAACTGGTCGTTCCCGGTGCTCCCCATACATGGGACGATGCCGTAGAGGCCAACAGGAAGATCATGGAGAAGAGGATCGAAGAGGCCGCCGGTTTCATCAGGAACACTATAGCCAAACACGATCTGCCCGCCGTCGTATCGTTCTCCGGAGGAAAGGATTCCCTCGCGACATTGCTCCTTACAATAGACGCCGGAGAGAAGCTTCCCGCCATGTTCGTGGATACCGGCCTGGAATTCTCGGAGACCGTTCAGCATGTGCACGATGTGTGCAAGAGACACGACATCAAACTGATAGAGGAGAAGGCCCCTGTTGATGCATTCTTCGGAAACCTTCCGCAGTTCGGACCTCCGGGAAAGGATTACAGATGGTGCTGCAAGACGAACAAGCTCGGACCCATGGTCGCCGCGATCACCAAGAACTTCCCTAACGGGGTGCTGTCATTCATCGGTCAGAGGAAATACGAATCCGAGGCGAGGAATGCCAAACCCCGTGTATGGGAGAACCCGTGGACGCCCGGACAGATCGGAGCATCGCCCATTCAGAATTGGAGCGCAATGCACATCTGGCTCTATTTGTTCATGAAGAAGGAACCTTACAACGTATGGTACTCCAAAGGATTGGACAGGATCGGATGTTTCATGTGTCCCGCTTCGGACCTTGCGGAGTTCGATATCGTCAAGGCGGCCGACCGTTACAAACAGTGGGATGATTTCCTTAACAAGTACATGGAGGACAACGGACTTCCGCAGGAGTGGAAGACATACGGACTCTGGAGATGGAAGAAGGTCCCGCAGTCCATCCGCGACGAGATCAAGAGGGTCACCGGCAAAGAGGTCCCGGAACTCACAAGGAAGACGAAGTCCTCCGAGAGCGGTCCGATCAGCATCAAGATACAGGACGGTTATTCGCCCTGTACGATGGGATACAGCATCGAAGCGGCGCTGTCAAGGCCTATAGATCTGGACAAGCTGGAACCTTTCACCCATGCCCTCGGTTGGGTAATCAATTACAACAAAGAGGAAGGTTACATCGAGGCGGATTATGTCACATTCTACGCCGACGGTGCGATAATCTCCAAGGCATTCGTCGAGAACGATGCCAAGAACCACATGGACGAAGCTTTCCAGCTCGTGGTCCGTGCGGAGCAGTGCGTCGGATGCGGACTCTGTGCGGCCAGATGCAAATCCGGTGCCCTGTACATGAAGGACGGAAAGGTCGCGATCCATGAGGATAAGTGCATCTTCTGCAAGGATTGCTACGGCCCCTGTCCCGCCGTGAAGTTCGCCGCGAACCAGTCCGATGCGTTCGACGAGTGAGGATCGGTTTTCAAGAGGGGTCGGAAGACCCCTCTCAAAGGGACATCGCCCCCTGCCTGGTACTTTCACGCTAAAAGATTCGCGCATAATTAAATACGTCAAATGACGTGAAGGAGCCAGTGGTCTTATGAAGACGAAGATGAAAGCTTCCAGGCGTGCGATGGGTATGGATTATGCGATACGTGAGGTCGTCGTTCCCGCAGAGGCAGCCGCAAAAGCAGGAAAGAAGCTTTACCGTCTCAACATCGGAGATCCCAACAAGTGGGATTTCGAGACCCCCGAATATTTCAAAGAGACGCTTCGTGAGGCAGTAGACCACACGGACAACGGATACGGCGATTCCCAGGGCAATCTCAATCTCAGGGAAGCGATCGTACAGAGGGAGTACGAGAAACACGGTGCGAAGATATGCGCAGATGATGTTTACGTCACCGCCGGACTCAGCGAATGCATCAATGTCCTGATGGCAACCCTTATCGAGCCAGGAGATGAGGTCCTCGTTCCGGGTCCCGGTTATCCGTCATACGCCCAATACGCTAATTTTTACGAGGGAAAGATCGTTCCCTACAGGCAGATCGAAGAAGAGGACTGGAGACCCGATATCGACATGATACGCAAGCGTATCACCGACAGGACAAAGGCCCTCATCGTCATCAATCCGAACAATCCAACCGGTGCAGTCTATCCCGAAAAGGACCTCAGGGCAATCGGAGACATCGCGGGAGAGTACAACATACCCCTCGTATCCGACGAGATCTACGACAAGATCGTCTTCGACGGCGAGTTCTTCTCACTTTCGAGACTTCCGGACGATATCCCCAGGATAATCATGAACGGATTCTCCAAGGTCAATCTGATGCCCGGATGGAGGCAGGGATACTGCTACTTCATGGACAAGAACGGACTCATGGACGAGATCCGCGAGGGTATGATGAAACAGTTCCGCGTGAGGATCTGTGCAAATGTCCCCTGTCAGGAGGCCGCAAGGGTATCCCTGCAGGGACCTCAGGATTATATCGTGGACATGAACCGCAAGCTCAAGGAAAGAGCGGATTTCACATACAAGAGGCTCAACGAGATCCCCGGAATCGATACCAAGAAGGCCAAAGGGGCGCTTTACATGTTCCCCCACGTTGACCTGGGAAACACCTGGAAGACGGACAAAGACTTCGTTATCGATCTTATCAACGAGGAAGGTGTCGTACTCGTACACGGTTCCGGTTTCTGCAAGGAATTCGGTCAGTCCCATTTCAGGACGATCCTTCTTCCGCCCATGCAGACGCTCGAGGAAGCGTACGACCATATCGAGAGATTCATGCTCAGGCATCATTGAGTTCAGAGGTATTCGTATGACCACACTTATAGCGTATTTTTCACGTGCAGGTAAGAACTATGTGAGCGGCGACATCGTCGATCTCAAAATAGGGAACACACAGGTCATAGCGGATATGCTGCATGACAGCATCCCGGATTCCGATATGTTCAAGATAAGCACGATCGCCGCATATTCCGACAATTACAAGGCGTGCTGCGAACAGGCCAAGGAGGAGAAATCCGCCAACAACAGGCCCAAGCTCAGAAAGCACGTAGAGGACATGTCCAAGTACGATACGGTCTTCATCGGATATCCGAATTGGTGCGGTACCGCCCCCATGGCGGTCTTTACCTTTTTGGAAGAGAACGATATGGCCGGCAAATTGGTCGTTCCGTTCTGTACCCACGAAGGGACAGGATTGGGTTCCAGTGAAGAAGATATCAAAAAGGCATGTCCGAAGTCGAAGGTCCTTCATGGACACGTGTTCTTCGGTACCACCGTCAAGGACGCTTTGCCCGAGATGGCGAAATGGCTTTCCGAACTGCCGCTCTGAACGGAACATCCAAAAGAGCCAGTACGGTAAAAAAAAATACATTTTTCCGAAAAGAATTAATTCGGTCTCCCGGAAACACAAACCATGTCCCGGAAGACCGTTGACAGTTTCATGCTCAGATCTTTGCGATCCTTTTGAGCATCTTGACGACGGCATCGACGACATCGCGTCCTTTCTCGATGCGGTCCACTGCCTGAAGCTGCGTCATGTTGGGTCCGGTGATACCGAACGCGACAGGCTTGTTGTACTTCAGGGACAGGTCTGCGATCTGCCTTGATGCCTGTGAGATCACGATCTGATCGTGGTCGGTCTCTCCGGTGATGACCGCACCGATGGTGATGACACCGTCGACATCGGTCTTTTCCAGAAGTGTCTGTACCGCGAGGGGTATCTCGAAGACACCGGGCACCATGATGGTCTTGGAGATCTCCACATCGAGGAAATCCGCCTCTGCCTTTGCCCTCTCGACCATCATCATCGTGACGTCGTAGTTGAATTCCGCTGCTACCATTCCGATCTTGTATTTTGCCATTAGATCACCTGTATTCTACCGGACCTTCGTCCGCAAAACCCTGTCTCAGCCCCATTCCGGCATTCTTTGTAAGCCTGTCGGGGCGGAAGAGCAGGTCGTAAACGTTTACCGCATGTTCCCTGGCCCTGCTGTTTGCCAGGAAAGCGAGTTCTTTGTCATTCTCGGCCTCGTCCGCGTGGACGAAGACCTCGATAATGTGTTTGTTCGTTGCAAGCTGTGCGGCGATGAGGCCTGTAGATGCTTCGTGGGCGCACATCTTGTCCTTCTGTTTGGGGCCGGGCATTCCCAATGCCATGACTATGTCGCAATGCTGCTCTTCGATGAGCTTCTTGCAGGTCACCGGCAGGTCTTTGACACCGGGTACGGTGTACCTGATGATCCTGAAACCCGTGCCGGTCTTGTTCAGTTCGTCTATTGCCGCCGCACCCATGTCGAATCTGGCAAAGGTGGTGTCAGCGATACCGATCAGCTTCATTCCATCCTCCTGATCTTTGCGACGATCCTTCTGGTGGCATTGAGGTCATCCGCATTCTCTGATGCTCTGACGACCTTGATGTTACCTAGACCTCTCTTCGCAAGTTCTTCCGAAAGCTGTTGTTCATCGAATTTCTGATCGAAACCGAGAACTATCACGTCCGGTCTGATCCTTTTGACCGTTTCGAAGATGTCGCCCTGGTTTCCGACTATGGCCTTGTCGACGGGTTTCAGAGAACCGACGATCTTGGCGCGCATATCCTCGGGAGTTATGGGCTCGTGTTTCTTCTCGCGTACGGTCTTATCGCAAGCAACGACGACGATCAGCTCGTCGCCGTATTTCTTTGCCTGTTCAAGGTATGAGATGTGTCCGGGATGGATAAGATCGAAGACTCCCGAAGCCATTACTCTTACCATGTGACTCACAGATCCAATTTGTTGTCTTCGAGGTATTTGTTCCAGGCCTCGACGACCTCGTTTCCGGTCACGAACGGGATACTGTGCTTCTTGGCGAATTCCATGACCTCTTCCTTGGGACGGGAGCCTCCGTTGTCGCCCATCATCTCGCAGATGGTCGCAGAGGGTTTGACGCCTGCCATGTACATCATTGCGGTGCAGAGTTCGGTGTGTCCGAACCTCGATTTGAGGATCTTGTCGCTGGTGTTGAGAAGGTGGATGTGTCCGGGTGCCCTGAAATTGGTACCGAGTTCCTTCTCGATCTCCTTTCCGGGTTTGTCCTGGAAGATCGTCTTTGCGTATTCCGTGATGGTAAGCGCCCTGTCCTTGTCGGTTATTCCGGTATATGTGTCCCTGTGGTTGATGGTCACACCGAACGAGGATTTCGTGTTGTCATAAGGTATGTCGTTAGGGGCCATGTCCTTCAGGACGGGGTATTTCTCCCTGTCGTCCCAATAAACATCGGACATGAACGGAAGACCGACCGCTTTCGCGATCCTGTAAGGCGTTGTGGTGCATACAAGGCCGCCTGCTTCCTTCCTCATCAACTTCAGATGTTCCCATGTAATGAATTCTGATGCGACGGTAAGGTCGCTTTCCCTTTCCCGGTCGTCGAAATCGAAGACCAGGATAGGCTTGCCTGCCCTGATAGCGTTGAACGCTTCTTCCATGCTCATATTATCGTATTTTGGATGGGTGAAGTATTAAAATAAGAATGTTCTATTACTAAAAAATCGGTAAATACAACTATCGCGGTAATTTGTGATAAGGTCTAGACCCTTAGGATTATATCGCGGTTCGCTATGTAAGCGCAGAGGGATGCATATGGATTCGGAAACGGAGATATTCAGCACGGCATTGGACTTTCCCGAGCAGATCGAGGAAGCTGTCAACGCCCCGCTGCCCCGCATTAAGAGGGCCGTCAAGGTCTGTATCTGCGGAATGGGAAATTCCGCATTGGCCGGCGACGTTCTCATCGATTACGCGAATGCATCTCCGTCGATCCCCATCACTGTTATCAGGGACATCGAACTTCCGGGCTGGGTGGATTCCAAGACCACCGTGATCCTTCTGAGTTACTCCGGTGATTCCGACGAGGTCATCTTGGCCTATGACGAGGCACGTGCCAGGAACTGTAAATGCATAGTTATCTCGGCAGGCGGAAAACTCGGAAAGAAGGCCATTGAGAACGGCGACCGTCTCATAGAGATCAAGAGGAAGGGAATGGTCCCCAGGGAAGCATTCGGGATAATTTTAGGATATCTTGCGGCTGTATTGGAAAGCGCAGGCGTCTGCGATGCGGCATCCGAGCTCAGAAGGGTGATACCGGAACTGAAGAGGACTAGGGACGAGATCGTCGCTTCGGTATTCTCCGAGGTCAAGGACATTTCGGGAAGGCTTCTTCACAGGATCCCCGTCGTCTACAGTCTCGCGACGATGAGGGCCGCCGCCATAAGGTGGAAGACCCAGATAAACGAGAATTCCAAATTCATATCGTTCTGCGGTTCGCTTCCGGAATTCAATCACAACGAGATCGTAGGTTGGATGGACGGGGATGACAGGAACTGTATATTCATTCCGGTCATCATCTACGATAACGATGCTCCGCAGATGGTCCGCTGTATGTTGGACGCTTCGATGTCGATCCTCGAGGACGGAAAGATCGACATGGTGGTCTATCATGTGATGGGCGAGAGCAATATCGGCAAGAATCTTACGTGCATATTGATGGGCGATCTCGTATCTCTCTATCTGGCACACCTTCGTCACGTCTTGGAATGATCACAACTCCGTCGGCGTTCGGACCGAATCTCTTTTTTACGTAATGCGCGATTAAGGTGCTGATTAAAATGGCATTAGAAGACGCCCGCTACATCAGAGAACAGGTACAGGCTCACAACAAATGGTTCGAGCAGTGCATCCCCATGATCGCATCCGAGAACCTCATGAGCCCCCTCGCAAAGGAGATGCTCATCTCGGACTTTGCAGACAGGTATGCAGAAGGAACCCCCGGTAAAAGATACTACCAGGGTAACATCTACGTTGACAAGGTCGAGCTCAAAGCGATCGAACTTGCAAAGAAGGTCTTCAGATCGGATTTCGCCGATGTAAGGCCCATCTCCGGAACAGTTGCCAACATGGCAGTTCTCTTCGCATTCGCCCAGCCCGGCGATACCATCACCACCTGCGCACTTGCACAGGGAGCGCACATCTCGACCTGCGAGTTCGGTGCTTTCGGTCAGAGAGGCGTCAAATCCGTAAACTATCCGTTCAACGTCAACGATATGAATCTCGACGTCGACGGAACCATCAAGCTCCTGAAAGAGGTAAAGCCCAAGGTCGCTCAGTTCGGTCTTTCGGTGTTCCTCTTCCCCCCGCCGCTCAAAGAGCTGCAGGACACATTTAATGAGATAGGATGTCTCGTTTGGGAAGACTGCGCACACGTGCTCGGTCTCATCGCAGGCGGACAGTTCCAGGACCCCCTCAGGGAAGGCGTGAACGTCGTGTCCTCATCGACACACAAGACATTCCCCGGACCCAACCACGGTATGATCCTCGGACAGAACCTTACCGATGAGCAGGAGAAGAAATTACTGAAAGCGGTGTTCCCCGGAGTCACATCCAGCCACCACCTTCACGCAATGGCCGCACTCGCCATCACACTTGCCGAGATGGATGTCTTCGGAAAGGAGTACGCAGCGCAGGCATGCAAGAACTCCCGCGCACTCGGACAGGCACTGTACGAGCTCGGAGTACCCGTTCTCTGTCCCGACCTCGGATTCACCAGGTCCCATGCCATCGCATTGGACGTCACCCAGTTCGGAGGCGGAAAGGACTGCGCCCAGCTCCTCGAGGATGCGAACATCATCTGTAACAAGAACATGCTTCCCCAGGATACCAGCTCTGTAAGGCCTTCCGGCCTCAGGCTCGGTTCGCAGGAAATGACCCGTCTTGGAATGAAGGAGAGCGAGATGAAAGAAGTGGCAGAGCTCATCGCACGTGTCATCGTCAAGAAGGAGGACCCCAAGAAGGTCGCTGAAGACGTCAAGGCATTCAAGAAGAACTTTGCCACCATCCAATACTGCTTCAACGCAGGAGAACCTGCGTATGAGTACCACAAACTTGTGGAGTGATAGATCTGGCATCATTCACAGACAAACTTAAGACTGGATTGAAGAACACGGACAGCCTCACCGGACAGAAGATCGACGAGGCAAAATACGATAACAAGATCTCCGAGCAGAAAAGCCAGAAGAGAAAAGCTATCGAAGAGGCAGGAGAGAAGATGTTCGATGCATATGCAGAGGGCAAGACCGAACTCACTGCCGAGGTAAAGGAACTCTACGAGAAGGCCAAGGCCTGCGACGAAGAGATCAAGAAGCTTGAGGCCGAGAAAGAAGAGCTCAAGCAGAAGGCCCACGAAGAGCGTGAGGCCCGCAGGAACGAGAACCAGTGAAACCATTGCCGGCCGGATTTCTTCCGGCCGGCCCAAACCCGTTCGCAGTACCCAGAACCTCAGAGTTCAGGGTTTTTTTAACAGTTGTATATGATCCTTGCTCATCGAGATTTAGTATTCTTTAAATATCATTAGGTAATCCTAAAAGTAATGAGTTCACAGAGCCGCGAAGATTATCTTATCAGCATTTTGAGACTTACCGAAGGCGAGAGGGCGGCGAAGACCACCGAGCTCGCATCGTTCATGGGAGTGTCACCTGCAAGTGTCACTGAGATGCTCAAGATACTGTCAAGCGAAGGATATGTCGAGTACGAGAAGTACAAAGGGGTATCGCTCACGGAATCGGGACTCAATCTTGCGAGACAGATAAGGAAGAAACATCACGTTGTGGAGAGGTTCCTCACAGATGTCCTCGATGTGGATCACCAGACCGCTCACGAAGAGGCACATAAAATGGAACACGTCATTTCTGATGATTCCATGCTCAGGATCTGTCAGATGGTCGGCACACCTGTCGACAGCGACTGCAAATCCTGTAACAATCCCTGTAAGGCCGCTATGGCGGGCAAACAGTCCACCGAATCCCTAAGCAATATGGACGGCGGAGAGCATGGCAAGATCGCGTTCTTGAAGAGCGACGATTCCGAGACTGTCAAGAAGCTTATCGCCATGGGATTCGTCCCCGGAAGGGAGGTATCTGTCGAAGGCAGGGTCTCCAATAAGGGTCCGAGAGTTATCGGAATAGGCGGATCCACTGTGGCATTGGATGTGGGAATGGCTGCTGCGGTCTTTGTCGACGTTGGTAGTTGATCTTGGAAAACGAACAGGTCCAGGTCGCTCTGATAGGACAGCCCAACGTGGGAAAGTCCGCACTTTTCACCAGAATGACCGGTGTCGGCGTCATATCATCGAATTATGCGGGCACTACCGTTGAATTTGAAGAGGCCGTCATCAGCAGGAACGGACACACAGTCAACGTCCACGACCTTCCCGGAATCTACAGTCTTTCTAAGAATCAGCCCGATGAGGATGCCGCCATCAGTATGCTGGGCGAATCCAAGAACGATGCGGTCATCGTCGTGGCGGATGCGACCAATCTCGAGAGCAGTCTTGTTCTCTGTTTCGAGGTCCTCGAACTCGGTCTTCCCACCATATTGGCACTAAATAAGATCGATGCCGCCAGGAAGAAGTTCGAGATCGATGTGGACGCCATTTCCAAAAGCATAGGCATACCCGTCATGCCCGTTTCGGCAAAAACGTCCGAAGGCGTGGACGCACTGGTAGATGCCGTCTGCGAAGGAAAGGCCGCCGCACCTGATTTCAAGGTCAATTACAGCAGGAACATCAACATCGCCGCCAATGCGATAGCCGATGCACTTCCCGAAAGCAGGTTCAGAAAATACGGCGTGGCCATCAAGGTCCTGGAAGGGACCGATGATTTCGTCAAGATGGTCCCCCGCGATGTAATGGGTGCCGTAGACGATATGAAGAAGATGCTCAAAGAGCTCAACAACGAGACTCCGGACATCACCATAGGACGTGAGAGGTACGCTCTCTCGGACATCATCGTGAGAGGTTCCGTCAAAAGAACTCAGAGGGCCCAGACAAAGAAGGAGAAGTTCTCGGATCTGACGATCTCCCCTTCCACAGGAATTCCGATAATGCTCGGAGTATTCGCGTTGATCTTCCTGATCATCGTCTACGTAGGTTCATTCCTGGACGAGCTGGTAGCCGGAGCGTACGATTACTGTCTCGGTGATTGGCTTACCGAGGTGGCAGGATCATTGGATCCGCTGTGGGCATCGATCCTTAACGGTATCAACGGAAGCATCGGTGCGATCCTATCTCTGGTAATACCGTACATCATGGTATTCTACATAATATTGGGAATACTGGAGGATTCGGGATATCTCACCCGTGTCGTTGTCCTTTTGGATACGGTCATGCACAGATTCGGACTTCACGGAGGAGCGGCAATACCCATACTCGTAGGTATCGGATGCAACGTTCCCGCCGTCCTTGCGACACGTTCCATCCAATCCAGAAGGGAAAGGCTGATCATCACCGCGATAATCATAATGGCCGTGCCCTGTTCTGCCCAGATGGCCATCATCATGGGCATCACCGGAAAGTACGCGGGAATACCATATGCTCTGGCCATCCTCGTAATGTTGGTAGCCCTCGGATGCGTTATCGGTTATCTGATGAACAAGCTGCTGAAGAAAGAGCCCAGCAACCTTGCCATGGAACTTCCCGACCTTGTCATGCCCCAGGCGAAGAACGTCCTGTTCAAGACATGGGAGAGGATCAAGGACTTCTTCTACATCGCATTCCCGCTGCTGGTCATCGGAAGCATCATTGTCGAGTTACTGCTTACATACAATCTGCTAGATATCATCGTTGAGCCTATATCGTTCATCACCGTCGGCATGCTCGGACTGCCGGCCGTCTGCGTGGTCGCGTTCATAGTCGGTATCCTGAGGAAGGAGATGGCCGTCGGAATGCTTGCGATCCTCGGTCTGCTTACGACCATGACTCCCGAACAGTTCGTCGTGTTCGGGGTTGTGATGGCAACTTACATCCCGTGTATCGCCACACTCACGGTCATGTGGAAGGAGAACGGCTGGAAGGATACGCTGATCACCACTGCGATATCGATAGGTGTCGCAATATTGCTGGGAAGCATCACGAACCTGTTGTTCATAGTGTTCTGATAATTTGAGAAATAAAGAAAAGGTCCTTTCGGACCGGTTTTCGATCAGCGGTGGGTGAACACCGTCTCGATCATATCGGGATTTTTCTTCTCGATCTTCACGAAGCCGATCCTTTCGAACTGGACGGAATCGCATTTCTCATCGAGGAGCGCCTTCTCCGCAAGTCCTTCCCTGACCGTTCCGTCGGGCATGAGGATGCTTGCCTTGACGCTGTCCCTGCTGACCCACTGGACCGCCTTTGCGCCGTGTTTCAGGATGGATACGTCGTTGCCGATGTATTTCGCAGGCATTCCGTACTCGATGTTGCAGAGGTCCTTCAGCCTGATCTTTCCCGCATCGGAGAACTGTTTGGAATCCTCCTCGGAGATAAAGATCGTCTTGCTTCCGTCTATCTTGTAGATCCTGTCGCCTCTCTCGGGATGATCGGGGTGCAGAGGAGCCTTCCCGTCGATGACATCGATGCCTTCGATATCGTATCTGACCGGGCTGTCGACGAAGAAGTATCTGTTGGAGATGCCGTCGATGATGTCCCTGTTCATGCTGTACAGGCCGTCCCACGAGAACTGGATGTCCACGGATTTCATTCCGCTCTCGATCCAATATCTTCTGATGGCCTCGGGTCTGATGCCTCTTCTCTTGAGTGCCCTGACGGTACCTGTCCTCACATCGTCCCATCCGCTGTACTCTCCGGCCTCGATGCTCTTCTTGATGAGCGAGGTCTTCAGGACGGTATCGGGGATGTTGACCAGTCCGTAGTGATAGTACACGGGCTTCTTCCATCCGAAGTAGTCGAAGATGTACTGCTGCCTGACGGTGTTGTTCAGGTGGTCCTTTCCTCTCACGACATGGGTCATTCCCATGAGGTGGTCGTCGATGGCCACGGAGAGGTTCATCATCGGATATGCGCGGTATTTGTCGCCTGTGAGCGGGTGGGGGTGTTCGACCACACGGAGTGCTACGAAATCCCTCACTGCGGGGTTGGGGTGGCAAAGGTCTGTTTTGACAACTGCCACGGCCTCTCCCTCTTTGTATTCCCCGTTGAGGAGTTTCTCGAATCTCTCCATCTGGACTTCGACGGGGAGGTCGTGACAGGGACAGGCCATCTTCTTTTCCTTAAGCTCTCTCCAGTGGTCTCCGTTGCAGGTGCAGACGTAGGCCTTTCCCATTTCGATGAGCTTTCTGGTGTAATCGTAATAGATCTCGAATCTCGAGGATTGGATGTATGATTCGTCGACCTTGACGCCGAGCCATTCCAGGTCCTCGGGGATCATGTCGTATGCTTCGGGGTCGATCTTCTCCGGGTTGGTGTCCTCGTATCTTGCGATCAGCTTTCCGCCGTATCTCTTGACATACTCGTCGTTGAGGATAGATACCCTCGTGTGTCCGATATGAAGGGGTCCGGACGGTCCGGGCGCGATACGCATGACAACTTTGCCCTCTTCGGCGCTTTCCAGATCGGGAAGGTGGTAGACACGTTCCTTCTTCTCTTTCACGAGAAGCGAGGAATCCATCTCCTGAAGCGCCTTTGTCTGGGCATCCAGGCCCATGGCGTTGACCTCTTCGACGATGCCGTTGATTGTCTCTGTGATCTCTGCGACCTTGGACCTGTACTCGGGAAATCCTCCGAGTATCTTGCCCACGACGGCCTTGGGGTTTGCTTTCCCCTTGAAGAATATGGCGTTCTGAAGTGCGAATTTCCTTATCGTATCCTCGATAGGTTCCCCGGACATGTGACGGACATTCTGATTCGCGTATTTATTGTTCGCCTATCTTATTAACAGGGAGCGGGAATCGGATATTGACTGATACTAATATTCTTAAGAGTTATATGATGCATGAAATTCAGGCAGACCCTGAATGCCCTCAAGAGGAAGGACAGGTCGCTTCTGATCAGTACACACATTCTGAAAGAGGTCTCCGAGATGTGCGGAACGGTCACCATGATCAATCACGGAAAGGCCGTAACATCCGGAGATGTTGCATTTTTGATCCATAATGCGACCATGGAAGACGCCGGCAAGGTGGAGATCACCATGCGTACGCTGAAGGACATGACCCCCACGTTCATTTCCGATATAGCTGCATGCGGCGGCGTCGCAGGCACCGAGAAGATGGGTGACAGAGAGGTGAAGGTCACGTTCTCCGGAACAAGCGAAGACCAGGCCCATCTCGTCGATATCGTCTACGAGCATCAGCTCAGACTTCTCGGAATGACCGAGAAGGGTGCGGATATCGAGAACCTGTACATGGAACTCACGAAGAACGAGGAGGCGAGTGTGAAAAGAGCGCCAAAGCAGTTGCCGGAGGATCGTTCAACGATTACTCCGATTCGGATTACCATGCTACAGACGAAGAGGCACACAGGGACGTCCAATACGTATTGCCCTCGGCCTTCAGTCAGATGCTCACCGTGACACGTGCCACTCTGAAACTCGCATCCAAGAGCTATGCGATCCTTTTCATGATCGTGCTTGTGTTAATGATCCCCGCAGCGGTATACGGCGGATTGCTGGATTCCCTTTTGGGGGAATCCGCCAAGGTGTTCGGTCCCGGAGATTCTGCGGCCACGCTTCTCGCTGCCCTGCCGATCATGATCGCATTCATACCGGCCATCGTTATGACAAAGATGATCCCCTCGGAATTCAGGGAGAGAACGGCCTATCTCAGTCTGGCCCTTCCTCAGTCCAGGCCCTCATTCTACTTCGGAAAGTTCCTCGGCGGAATGATCGTTCAGATCT
>Ga0172378_10001165_pt1 | contig 24075 bp, 17 predicted proteins | sample GrowelOW332metaG_FD_119755 | JGI IMG/M metagenome (GOLD analysis project Ga0172378, IMG submission 119755) | Groundwater microbial communities from an aquifer near a municipal landfill in Southern Ontario, Canada - Pumphouse #3_1 metaG | ecosystem: Environmental > Aquatic > Deep subsurface >... | reverse complement strand
AGACAAAAGTACTATTTTCTAATGAAATAGAACTATCTTTGCTTCAAATTTATTTGAAGCTTATGATTAGTTATCAGACAGAAGGAGTAAAAATGCCTTCTTTAAAGCATAGAGAGAATAACAATTGGATAAAGCTCGTTGCTGCCCAATATTCTAAAAAGGTCGGTGAGATAGCTTATATATTTTGTGATGATAAAAAGATATTAGAAGTAAACAAGGAATATTTGCATCATGATTATTTCACTGATATTATTACATTTGATTATAGTGAAAAAAATGTTATAAGTGGAGATATTTTTATCAGCGTAGATACTGTTCGAAGTAATGCTGAACAATTAGGTTTAAATTACAATGATGAATTATATCGTGTCATAATTCATGGAATTTTGCATCTCTGTGGATTAAATGATAAAGGACCAGGAGAAAGACTTATTATGGAAACAGCTGAAAACGAAGCTCTTTTATTAAGAAAAAAAGAGGGATGAATTAAAAAATCATCCCTTTTTTTGCTTTATTTGTTTTTCATCATCAGTTCATCAAAGTTGCTGCTAAGCATTAATTCAAGTGCTTTATTAATGCAAGAATCTTCTTTATTAATAACTCTGAAATATTCGTTCATATCCCATATATCTCTAGCAACTAAAGCTTTTAATTGAAGCATTAACATATCTTTTGATCGAAGATATTCTTTCTCATTAAATTTTACACCGCTATCTTCTCCTGCTTTAATGAGCTCTTTTAACATTTCTTCAGGAACGATGAAGCGTGCGTCAAAATCTTCAAAAGATTTGTATTTTGCCTTTATTTCCTTACGATGTGCATCAACATATTTAAGATTTGTGTTAATAACAGCTCCCTTGGCTATTAACTGACGATGATAATTAGTGTATTTGGTCGTATCCAAAGGTACGAAATAATCAGGCATGACCCCACCTCCTCCATAAACTATTCTTCCTAATCGTTTTGTCTTGAATTTTTGAGATTTTGGAAAGTGTATGCTATCTGCATGAATCATCTGCCCTTTATTATAACGGTTAATCAGATCCATTTCATAATCTTCTTCTTTTCCTTTAGTATAGGGTTTTTGAATACATCTTCCACTTGGTGTGTAATAACGGGCAATTGTCAGTCGAATCATTGAACCATCGGGCAAATCAATAGGGCGTTGTACCAATCCCTTTCCAAAAGTTCTCCTTCCGACAACCAGGCCTCGATCCCAATCTTGAATTGCTCCGGTAACAATTTCTGCAGCAGAAGCTGTATAATCATCTGTTAAAACAATGAGTTTTCCTCGTTGTAACTTACCATTCCCCTGAGCAAAAAATTGGCTTCTCGGGCTTCTTGTCCCTTCAGTATATACTATTAATGAATGTTGGGATAAGAATTCATTGGCCAAATCAATAGCAGCATTTAAATATCCGCCTCCATTACCTTGTAGGTCAAGTATGAGATCTTTCATTCCTTTTTTCTGTAATAAAGTAATGGCTTGGTCAAATTCTTTTGAAGTTGTTGCTCCGAAACTATTTATCCGGATGTATCCGATACTCGGTTTAATAATATAAGAAGCATCCAGGCTATGAACCGGAATCTTGTCACGAACAACTGTAAAATACAACATATCTTTAATACCTCTTCTTACAATTCCTAGTTTAACTTTTGTTCCTTTAGCTCCGCGAAGCCGTCTCATGATATCTTCTGTACTCATCTTAACACCGGCAATGATGGAATCATTAACTGTTATAATACGGTCCCCAGCCATAATTCCAACTTTCTCGGAAGGCCCATTACTTACTGGTTGAATTATAAGTAAAGTGTCCTGAGCCATATTGAATTGAACACCAATTCCTTCAAAATTGCCTTGTAAAGGTTCATTCAGTTTTTTAACCTCTTCTGCGGTTGCGTAGGTGGAATGAGGATCAAGTTGAGTTAACATTCCTTGAATAGCATTTTCTACTAGTTTTTTTTCATTAATAGAATCCACATATAAATTATTGATGGCAAATTCAGCCATCTGAAGTTTTCTTAAAGGAGAATCGCTCAATCTACTGTTTTGAGCTATCGCAAATCTGGCTAATACAAGCAAGAACGCGATTGCGATGATTTTTTTTGTCATTATAAAAATATTAGTGAATTTGTTTTTAATCTAATTTCATACCTTCGGGGATAAATTGAGAAACATCTTGATGATAATGTAAGAGTTCGCGAACAATTGTTGAACTGATATGAACAAGTTCCGGTTCTGTAAAAAGAAAGATAGTTTCAATTCCACTGATTTTTCGATATACATAGGCTACAGTATCTTCATATTCAAAATCATTTGATGTACGGATTCCTCTGATAATGAATTCGGCACCTTTCCTTTTGGCAAAATCTGTAGTAATTCCTTCAAAAGCTTCTACAGTTATGCGAGAATTATCTTTATATAATTCTTGAATCATTTGCACTCTCTTTTCGGTAGAGAACAAAGTATGTTTATCGCTATTGACTGCCACGCCTATAATGATCTCGTCTATAAAAGAAAGAGCTCTTTCTACTATGGAATAATGTCCTTTAGTAAAAGGATCAAAAGATCCGGGGAAAATGGCTATTTTTTTCATATGTTTTTATCTACTTTATCTTGTTCGATTACGAGATTGTTTATGATGAACGTTTGCCTTTCCATAGTATTCTTTCCCATGAAAAAGCCTAACAATTCTTTTACTGCATCTGTTTTACGGAGAGAGACCTGCTCCAAACGCATATCATGTCCGATGAAAAACTTAAATTCATCAGGAGAAATCTCTCCTAAACCTTTAAAGCGAGTTATTTCCGGATTAGGTCCTAATTGCTCGATTGCCTTTTGTCTTTCTTCATTCGTGTAACAGTATCGAGTAATGAAGTCTGATTTATTCGCTTCTTTTAGATGAGCAGGTTCTTTATATCCTTTAATATTTCTTTTTTTGTTTCGAACTCTGAAGAGAGGAGTCTGTAGGATGTATACGTGTCCTTTCTTGATAAGGTCAGGAAAAAACTGAAGAAAAAAGGTAATTATGAGTAGACGAATATGCATACCATCTACATCAGCATCTGTTGCTACAATTACTTTGTTATAACGTAAGCCATCAAGACCATCTTCAATGTTGAGAGCAGCCTGTAAAAGATTAAATTCTTCATTCTCATAGACAACTTTTTTTGTGAGACCATAAGAGTTAAGAGGTTTACCACGTAAAGAAAAGACCGCCTGAGTATTTACATTGCGACTTTTAGTTATTGAGCCGGAAGCTGAATCCCCTTCTGTAATAAAGATAGAGCTTTCTTCAAGATTGTCTCCTTTTGTATCGTTTAGATGAATTCGGCAGTCACGAAGCTTCTTATTATGTAAATTAGCTTTTTTTGCTCTTTCTCTTGCAAGTTTTGTAACTCCGGCAATAGCTTTTCTCTCTTTTTCCGATTCCTGTATTTTTTGTAGCATTGCATCTGCAATGTCAGGGTTCTTATGTAAAAAGTTATCTACTTCCGTTTTGATAAAATCTCCAATATATTTATTAACAGACGGACCTTCGGAATACATTACCGTTGAGCCTAATTTAATTTTGGTTTGACTTTCAAACATTGGCTCTTCAACGTTAATAGCAATGGCTGCGACCATACCATTTCTAATATCATTGTAATCAATGTTTTTGTTAAAGAAGTCTTTAATGGTTCTGGCTATATGTTCTTTAAAAGCACTTTGGTGAGTTCCTCCCTGAGTAGTATGTTGACCATTTACAAAACTGTGATATTCTTCCCCATACTGGCTTGTATGGGTAAAGGCTATTTCTATATCTTCTCCTTTTAAATGAATGATAGGATAAAGACTTTGTGCAGTCATCGTATCGTTAAGTAAGTCGGAAAGTCCGTTACGGCTAGCTATTCTTTGTCCGTTAAAAATGATGGAAAGGCCAGTGTTGAGATATGTGTAATTCCGCAACATGGTTTCAATATATTCATTATGGAAGCTATAATTGATGAAAAGTTTTTTGTCCGGTTCGAAAAAGATATATGTCCCGTTTTCATCTTGTGTATTTTCCGTAATATCTGATTTGAGTATACCTTCTTCAAAAGAAGCTGTACGTACTTTCCCATCACGAAAACTACTTACAATGAAACGGCTACTTAGAGCATTTACAGCTTTAGCACCTACACCATTTAGACCTACACTTTTCTTAAAAGCCTTACTGTCATATTTTCCCCCTGTGTTTAATTTACTAACAGCTTCTATCAGCTTACCTTGAGGAATACCTCGTCCATAATCACGTACACCAATACGTAAATTAGATTCTACGTCAACCTCAATTCGTCTACCTACATCCATTTTAAATTCATCGATAGAATTATCAATTATCTCTTTTAATAGTACGTAGATTCCATCTTCAGGATAGGACCCGTCTCCAAGTTTTCCAATATACATACCAGGACGAACCCTGACATGCTCCATATCGCTTAGGTGACGGATATTTTCTTCAGTATACTCAACGTTGGCATTAGATTTTTCTGTCGTTTCTTGAAATGATAATTCTTTATCTTCACTCATTCTTTTTACTTGTTTAATCGGTATATTCGATATGTCGTATGAAGGAACGGCGACGTTTATGTTGATAAGTTTCAAAATATTCCCATTGTTTTTGAACCGCAGAGTTTATTTCTAATTCCGGATTACTTTCTGCAAATTTAAATCCCATTTTCTTGTATATAGGGATCAAATCAGAAAAGAGGAGTGCATTAACCCCTTTGTTTTGAAATTCAGGTTTAACTGCAACTAAAAGAAGATCCAAATTCTCAGGTTTTTTAAGCCAAAGAGCTTTTGCAAGATGATACCATCCGAAAGGGAGTAAACGTCCTTTAGCCTTTTGAAGAGCAAGACTTAAGGATGGCATTGAAATACCTACACCTACTAAAGAATCGTTGGCATCGGTTATTAATGTAATCATTCTTAAATCAACAATAGGTAAATACATTTTGACATATTGGTCAATCTGTCCTTGGGATAAAGCAGAGAATCCATATAGTTTTGAATATGATTCATTGATGAGTTCAAAAATTTTTTGTCCGTAATCTTTTGAAATTTTACGGGAAGACGTGTATTTTTTTACTTTTAGACCATATTTTTGTTTTACAATTGCCGTAATACGTTTCATTTTTTCCGGTTCCTTATTGGGAATCATAATTTTAAATTCAACCCAGTCTGCGTCTTTTTGAAATCCAAGTTTTTCCATGTGTTCCGGATAGTATGGGTAATTATAAGTTGTAGCCATTGTACTGAGTTGGTCATATCCTTCAACCAACATTCCTTCAGCATCCATATCCGTAAAACCAAGTGGCCCCACTAAATCTTCCATTCCTTTACTTCGTCCCCAATCCTCTACAGCTTCAATTAGCGCTTTGGAAATATTAATATCATTTATAAAGTCAATCCAACCAAAACGGATTTCACGTTTTTCCCATGTTTTGTTAGCTCTATGGTTAATGATTCCTGCAACACGACCAACTATTTCGTTTTTTTCATTATATGCTAAAAAATATTTAGCTTCACAGAATTCAAAAGCTGCATTTTTTTTAGGATTAAATGTGTTCAGCATATCATCATATAGATCGGGTACCGAATAAGGATTTCTTTTGTAAAACTTGTAATTAAATCTTATAAATGTTTTCAACTCTCTAGTCGTTGAAACTTCTTTAACGGTGATTGCCATAGTGATCTTTTTAATTAAAATAGATTAGGCGGTAAAGATACACTTTTTTTATGAAAAAATAGAAATCTATTGCTGAATAATTAGATAAGTGATATATGTAACAAAACATGCAACCATTATGCTTCCTTCCATTCTGTTAATAGTCCTTTTCCCAAAGAATTTTCCTGTCAACCATAATAAAAAACTTGAACCTATAAGGACATAAAAATCTAATGGTGTAATATTTCCTACAGGAAGTGGGCGAATGCTTGCACTACAACCTAAAACAAAGAAAATATTAAATAAGTTACTCCCTATTACGTTCCCGATAGCCATTCCTGGCCTTTTTTTTAATGCTGCAGTTAAAGAAGTTGCTAATTCCGGTAATGAAGTACCTCCGGCAACCAGAGTAAGGCCAATTACGGATTCTTTGATACCTAAATCACGAGCAAGACCTGAAGCTCCGTCTACAAATAGATTACCTCCACCTATTAAGGTTATTAATCCGAATATAATTAAAAAAAATGATTTCCACCCAGATAGTTGTTTACTGACCGATTCTTCTTCTCTATTATGAGCAATTGCAAGAGTATAAGCTATAAAAATAAAAAAGAAACAAAGAAGAATGAGTCCATCAGTTCGACTTATAATATTAATAGGGTCCTTGTTTATTAAAGAATCATTAGCGCAAATATATAAAACAATTGATGCCAGAAGTGCAAATGGTATTTCTTTATAGAGAGTGCTTTTGGTAATGTGAAGAGGTGTAATTATCGCCGTAATGCCTAAAATAATTAAAATATTAAATATGTTACTTCCTATAATATTTCCGATTGCTATGTCGCTGCTTCCTTTTATAGCAGCAAATAAACTAATGATAAATTCAGGAGCGGAAGTACCGAAAGCAACAATCGTGAGCCCAATCACTAAATCAGATACATTAAAACGTTTAGCGACAGAAGAAGCTCCGTCTGTCAGTGCATTAGCTCCCCACAGGATTAATATGAGTCCGAGAATCAGGAAGAGTGAATTAAACATAGAATAAATATTTATATTGCAAAAATAGTTATAAAATATTTTATAGATGGTTCTTTTACGCTTTTTTACATTTAATGAGCACTTTCTCTTCTTGTTTTAAGGTTGTAGCAAAAAGAAACCATTCACCTCCTTCTGAGATTTTAGTTATTTTGCGTATTTCGTGAACACTTAGCGGAAAATTTCTGATTGTAATATTAGCTTTATCAATTCCATGTAAAACAGTTCTAATATTCTTCTTGTTAAAATGGCAGAAATCTTCAATGCAGAATATTCGTCCCGGGAAATCTTTATTTAAAAATGAGGATGTGTATAAATGACTATTAGGATGTAATTTTTCCATATGAAAACGAAAAGAGAGACTGCGAAAAGCTCCGGCTTTTAATAGAGAAGTATTAGGTTCATATAAATATTTCCCCAATGTATCGCAAAAGTTACAGGGAGATTCTATTTCAGAATTTTGTGTGAATTCAAAATATTGTATCCCTTTATCTGTAATATTTGCAGTATGTATGATGGGATTTTTTTCTTTTTTGTCTAGGACTAATAGAAGTTCTTTACATTCGTTGTTGACAGAGACAATATGTATATGGCTAATGTCTTTTAATTCTTTTATAGCTAAACTTATATCCATCATTGGAGATAGTTTGATCAAGGTGTGTTTGCTTTTTTCTTTAAAGAGGTCTATCCATTGTGTTATATCAGGTTCACAGTTATTGATTGCAATATGTTTTCCTCCATGTTCATCCCTTCGGGCGGGATCAATGAATATCCAATCTACGGGTTTCATTTTTTGTAAGTAAACTAGTCCGTCACCATTAATAGCAGTTGCGTTTCTTATATTGAGTATAGATAAATTATGGCTGACGATCTCACATAGTTCTTTTTGTTTTTCTACACATGTTGAATATTTAAATTGACGGGCTATGATCGAGAAATCTACTCCGAATCCGGTCGTTAGATCAACGAAACTGTCCATCTTTCCTAATAGGGAGATTAATTCAGCTTTATATGTTGCCGTACTTTCACTGGAGCATTGTTCCATACTAAGATGAGTAGGATAGATAATTTTAGAGCATGATGCCCATGAGGGAATTTTTATTACGGCAATCTGCCATCCTGTTATTTGATCAAGAATAAATGAGGTATTTTTTATATCCCTTTTGTTCATGCGTAAAGCAAGTTCTCTTACATCACAATTCTTATTTTCTTCGATCAAAGTGTATATTTCTTCTGAAAGTTCAATCATAATTTAATATATGACTTTATAGTATGTTTTAGCAGTGGCACGGCTACAATAATTAAAATGCCACCACTCCGTTCGTAAGGCATGAAAACCTGCTTTTTGCATTACACTGCGGAGAAATAGCCTATTTTTTCGTGCTCTTTCACTTATCCATCCCTTTTTTACCATAGAAATCTCGTTATCTATATGGGCCCTTTTCCCTAAATAATCTACTTTTGTTCCCATATCGAGAGTATCTCCTTTTTCATTGGTAATAGAAATATCTACAGCAAGTCCATAATTATGGAGACCTCCACCATGGGCCGGATTGGACACATATGGAGATTTAGGAGTCCCTTTTACAACATTCCACATTTGTTGTTGTATACTCATGGGTCTTGCTGCGTCGAAGATAATAAGTGAATATTCAGGACAATTCTTTTTCAATATTTTTTGTGCTTGTATTAGAGCTGTAAGAGCCTTAGGATGCAGGTATGCTTGATGAAGATCCTTATAGAGGATTTTCCCTGTAAAATTATCCGGACGTGCATACATCAGACTGACTTTGATACTTGGATCTTTTGTTTGGACATTTTCTAATCCTGCCTTTTCCATGCTTTGCTCTATTTTACTTTTTTGTCCAAAACAAGGTAATAAGCAGAGGATACATGTAAAAGTCAGAGAACAAAATATTTTCATTTTTATAGTAATTTAATCCCTTTTGTATGTATACCTGAAGAGGTATCCTAAATTTTTTTTAAGTCTTACATATGTTAGCTAAACAAAGATAATATTATTTTTTCTTTTCTTCTTTAAAAACTTGTTTTAAATGCCCATATGAATCAAATGATCTACGAATCGCTAAGGATATACAGATCATTAAGGATAGTATATTTGCAGAAATAGTGATAATAATGATCATCATTTGATATTTTATAGCAACGTTTGGGCTACTGCCTCCCAGTATTTGTCCAATCATTGTACCTGGAAGAGCTACTAATCCCATTACAGCCATATTTGCAATTGCCGGGCTAAAGGATTTAATAAGAGTTTGTCTGATAAATGGAGCAAGAGCCTCTTGACGAGTAGCTCCGTTACCCAAGTAATAATAATACATTTGTTGTTCTCGTCTTATACCATCGTAAAAGGTGTTTAGAGCAATTACATTAGATCCCAGCATGTTTCCCATGATAATTCCAAAAATAGGGATGAAATATTGTGCGCTGAATACATTATTTAGGTGGAGTACAAACCCCAGAAAATAAAATCCGATGAGTACTGAACTTACTAAAAATCCGATAGCAACAGGCATCATCAGTAGATTCCTTTTTAGTTTTGTTCGTGTTAAAGCTGTCTCTGAGGCTACATATACGATAAGAAGCACCCAAATAAGATTAATGAATGAGTTATTCCATATAAATAGATATTTTAAGTAAAGTCCTATAAGGAATAATTGAATAACCATACGTGCAGCTCCTATTAATGTAGCTTTTACTATGCCTGTTTTAAATTTCCAAAGATAAAAGACAGGAATTATTAAAAGTAAAAAGCCAATGGTTAAGCTTAAATAATCAATATCAATCGTTTTCATTATTGTTATTTATATGAAGTATTTTATCGCATGCCGAAGCAAAGGCCAAATCATGAGTAACAGCTAATACCATAATTCCTTTTTTACATGCTTTTTTAAATAATGCCAAAACTTTCTCACAAGAATTAATGTCAAGTGCAGAAGTAGGCTCGTCTGTTAAAATTAGTTTTTTCCCGAGTAAGGTACTTACAGCCAGCATTATCCTTTGTCGTTGACCACCGGATATTTCGTTAGTTCGTTTTTTTAATATATTTTTTTCTAAGCCTAATAATTGTAAGTTCTCTAATAAATCTTCTTTAATTAAAGGATGAACTTTATTTACTTTAAATGAAAAAGGTATGTTTATCATATCCATTACCCATTCTGTCGGCAAGGAAAGTTCCTGTGGCACATACGCTATCTCACGTCGAACAATTTCCACTGAATGAGGTGACAATGGCAGGCCATTAAAATATATTTCACCTTTGGATAGAGGTATAAAACCCATTAAAGCTCGTAGAAAGGATGTTTTTCCACTTCCGGATGGTCCCGTAATACATCCTATCTCACCTTCCTTAAGTAGGAAGTCCACATCACTGAATATGGTTTTATTGTCGTAACTGATACAAGCTTTCTTTATTTCTAACATAATGATGCAAAGTTATATCAATTTTATTGGTTGAACAAAAATGTTTTGCAGTTATAGCTCTGTCCTCCGCTGGTTACGTTTTTTTGACGGCTGGTTATATCTTCTTCTGTGACTGGTTATAGTTTTTCAAGTTTATCTTAAGTACCTGTTATCATAATCAATTGACTTTAAGTAAATTCCAGTGATAAAGTCCGTTTTTTGCAGTAAGTGTTAATAGATTTTTTGTTGCATTGATATAACATGTTGATAAATAATATATTGCGGTGACAGGTACTTAAGGCAAACTAAAAAATAAAGGGAGAAACGGACTGAAAATTCATTTCCCCCTTTTAAAAAAAGTAAGAGAGAATTTAATCTTTTTTTTCTATTGCTGATTCAATAATTTTGGAAATGCTCAATAGATGAGCTTTTCTCATACTATCTATTGAAGTGCGACTTGCTGTCATTGCCTTGTCTTTCAATTCCATGAGCTTTGATAAAAATATAGAACCTGCTTCATTATTCTTGTTTAAGCGGTATTCTGCTATGACATTTTTGACGAAAGTTTGCTGCAGATACCTTCTGTATGGACTAATAGTTGCATTTGTATAGATTTCCTTGAAAACTAGTTTACATAAATCCGTCATGTAATTGTTTGGATTATAATTGATCGAAGACGATTCATAAAACTCACCCATTCTCAAAAGAGTTTCTGCACTTAATAGAGAACATTGCTTTGGATTGAATACGTAATCAATTAAATTATAAAGATATTTATCAGGAGAGGACGTTAAATCGAACATGTATTTTTCTTCAATTAGCCATTGTGGTTTTATGAAGAATTGCTTATCAAAGAAATCAAGAGCTTGTTTTTGGATACTTTTTGGGACAGGAGTATAAACATCTTTTCCTTCTTGCTCGACGCTCCGATAATTTCTGTATAAACCTCCTATGTTTACACTTACATGTCCTAGATATCTTTGGAATTGATCAATAGCTTCGCCATATATACGTTTAACATTGTCAAACATATCCCCTTTTTCATAGCACCAAGTAGGGATTTCTTTGACAATTCGTTTGAGATTACGAATGCCATATTCACTTGCGAGCATTGAATTATCACCAAGATCTTCCCTTTGACTGCGAGGATCTATTCGGATTTCTTCACTTCCAAACCACAAACGAGGGTTTTCCTTCAGCTTTTTCTTGACGAGTTCGTTTAATATCAAATGTTCGCTTTCATCATCGGGAGCATCAACAGGCATATATCCCCATTGAATAGCCCATTTATCATATTCTCCGATACGAGGATAAATGCCTTCTTTTGTAATGCTGTCTTCTGGTTGTGCTACGTAATTGAAACGGGCATAGTCCATAATGGAGATTGTATGTCCATTTTCTTTGAGCCATTTTTTGTCACGAAGCTTTTCTACAGGTGTCTGACTACTAGCTCCCATATTATGACGGAGTCCTAGAGTATGGCCAACCTCATGGGAAGAGACAAAACGTATCAAATCACCCATCAATTCTTCATCGAAATTCATTTTGCGGGCACGAGGATCAATTTCACCAGCTTGTATCATATACCAGTCGTGAACAAGTTTCATTACATTATGGTACCAGCAGATATGACTTTCAATGATTTCACCGCTTCGTGGATCATGAACTTGAGGACCATATGCATTCGGAATGTTTGATGCCAAGTAACGGATAACTGAAAAACGAGCATCTTCCATACTCATAGTAGAATCGTTTTCTGGCCATTCTTTCCCTATAATTGCATTCTTGAATCCGGCTTTTTCAAAAGCTTTTTGCCAATCGTTGATTCCAGCAATGAGATATTTTCTCCACTGTTTGGGAGTGGCCGGATCGATGTAGAAAACGATAGGCTTTTTAGGTTCTACCAGTTCTCCTCTCTTCATTTTTTCAATATCCTCATCTTTCGGTTCTAGTCTCCATCTAGTGATAAATTTTTTCTCTTTTACTGACTGTGAAGCATCGCTATAATAATTATACTGGTCTGTGAAATATCCGACTCTTAAGTCAAATAATCTCCTTTTCATCGGTTTTTGAGGAAGTAGAATAAATGACGTATTTAGTTGAATCGTCACACATCCCGTTTTGTTTCCTGCAGGTAATACGGCCCCGATACCTCTTGATGTCATATTAATCTTTTTCCCACTTTCGGGTTCAATACATGTATAAGTTTTTACACAACTAACTTCGGTATTGATAGGGTAGGAGCGAACGCTTTTGATATAGGAACGATCGGTAATGAGATTACCCAAATTAAATCCTTTTTTGATATCGTTTGGCAATGACACGGCAGATGTTTCTTCGGTGAAGAACTTAGTCACATTGATTTTATATCTTCCGTTTTTTAGGGACTCAATATTGAAAACTCCGATAATAGGATTCTCTGTGCTTGTGAGTATAGCTTTGTTAATATCTCCTTTTCCATCAGCAGATGCATTTAATATGCATGATCTGAGGAGAAGTTTGTTATTAACGGTTTTTTCCCAATACAAAGTTTGATTATTGACCATTTCACCACCATAAATACCACCATCGACAGGGGTTGAAATATATCTGGTGATAGTAAGTATATACCTTTCCAAAAGGCTATCGGGTACTTCGAAGAACCAATTATTCTTAACTTTATAAATACTATAAAGACCATTCATGGTCTGCTCTTTGTTCTCTTGGGCAGGTTCTTGCCTTTTTTTAGCCTGAACATTTTCGTTCAGGCTAAAAAAAAGAATTATAAAAAGGATAAAGTATCTGAAATTCATTCTATAGGCTTTTTGTCTATTACATTATTCAAAAAATTAAATGCTTCTTTGTAGAACAAACGATTATATTCTTTACCTTTTACCCCATGACCAAGTCCTTCGAACTCGACATATTTATGAGGAAGTCCAAGTTCAATAAGAGCTCTATCCATAACTCTTGAACCTTCAATATCTACTCGGTTATCGTGAGTGCCATGTACCAGCATTAATGGACCACTTAGCTTGCTTGCATGAAACAAAGGCGAACGATCAATAATCCTTGCTTTGTCCTTAATTGGATCCCCGGCTTCCAAAGTGATCCAGTCTGGAATATTACAATGATAGTATTGGTAAATAATATCGCAAAAACCAGAAGTTTCTATACCGAAGCCAAAAGGGAAACTAGCTTTGTGCCCATTTACTTCACCAGGAAAGGTCATCAGCCTCATTGTCGCATATCCTCCGTGACTTACTCCAAAACAACCAATATGTTCAGCAGGTATTCCCAGTTTCTCAGATATATATTTTGCACAATATATCATATCAATAATTTCATTTCCACCAAGATCTCCATCATTCATAGCTGCGAAGTCTCTTCCAAAGCCACTACTCCCCCTAGGAGATGCACTCAATACATAAATGCCGGCTTTATTATAGATTTGGTACTCCTGATCATATTTGTTATCGCCTCCATAAAAAGATTCCAGCATACAAATCTGTTTTTCTGCTGGAAGTGGATTTTGAGGTTTGAATAAATAAGCATGTAGCATTCTTTGCTTTCCGGTAGCAGGATCAATATCAAATGTTGGAATTGATAAACGTTCTACGTTGCTTTGTACTAGTTCCTTTTTTAGATTTTCAGGTAAGTCGAATACGATAGATTCCTTTATTTTTTTCTTGTTGACTTCTAGGTCAATGACCTTGATTAAAGTAGTTACATTATTAGCTAATAAACGAACTTTATTACCTGTAATAGAACCAATAGTTAGGTTTTGATCAGAATTCTTTTGACATACAATATTGCCATTTAGATCTAGAAGAAGTATAGTCGTTTGAATAGGAGTGCTTTGCAGCCCGAAAATATATTTCTGTTTATTAATGGTAATGTAATCAGCACCTTCCAAATCGGTTGTGAAATGAGTCAGTTGTTGAACAGCCTTTGTCTCAGAATTAAAATGATAGAGATTTCTGTGACCGTCTTGATTTGAAAAGAAAAGGCATTCTTTATCATTTATCCATTTTTCCATTACTTCTGTACCATCATAACTAGCTTGCTTAGAAGTGTCTGTAAGGACTATCTGTTTTTTGGTTTTTAAATCAATATATAGAACGTTAGCATAATGACGATCTGCATTTTTCAACGCGAGCAACATGATGCCCTTATTGTCCGGACTCCATGAGATACTGCTCCAAGTATATCTGAACTGAGGCTCATCCGTCTTGATAAGCTCGTCTTTCATCGTTTTTAAATTCAGTATATGTAACTCATCAAGACGATTTTCATTTTGTCCCATACGACCAACATATGCTATTTTCGTGTGATCTTGGTTAAAGTCCCATGCATAAATATAAGGAACGTTAGTCAATTTTTCTTTGTGAGGCTTATTAAGATTGCTTCGGTATATATTGATAATTTCGTTATTGCTTTCGTCTCCAATCCAATACATGCAATTGTCCGATGGGTTGTATTGCGGGCTCCAACAGTTACATTTAGCCAAATCAGCTTCTATTGCGTCTTTTGCTTGTTTTAGATCTGTGGTTTGAGTGAGATCGATCCATTGAAGTTTAGTTTCTTTCTCTGATTTTTGGAAAAAGAGTTTTTTCCCATCTTTACTTAACGAAAATTGAGAATATGGGAAACTTTCAAAGAAAGGTGTTATATCGATTTTCCTTCCTTGAAAGTCCATAACAAAACTGTTATTTGCAGCTTGTACAAAAACTGACGGACACAAAGTTGTGACCGTCAGTATAAGTGATATTAAATTTTTAAACATATTCATAATTATTTAGACCAATAATCATTTTGTCCTTTATTATAAGCCGTATTATCAGTTTTATAATATGGGTTATAAAGTAATTCATCATCTGGAATAGGATACATCATACGGGGACTATTAGCATCAAGATGTTTTACGGAGCTCCATTGATCAGCTCCTGTGCGTTCCAATGGTTTTTGCAGGCGTTTCAAATCGGTTAAGGCAAATCCTTCACCATAAAGTTCACGACGGCGCTCTTTCCATATTTCATCAATACTAATAGAAGATGAGACAGAACCACCTCTTTTCGTTTGTAATGCGTTTAACACTTCCAGTGCAGTCGATGAATCCCCTAATTTATATTTAGCTTCTGCTTCAATAAGATAAGCTTCTGCTATACGTGCTCCAGGGAAATCCGCAACACCTAAAGAACCATCATTGTTAAATTTAGCTGTAAAATAACCATCAGTATCAGATATATAAAATGGGAAAAGAGCACGACAATCGGTAAATATTCCTGAATCATCTTTTGCAAATATATCAATAAATGATTTTGCAAAACGAATGGTACTATATCCTTTCATATAGTCAATTGCATTTTTTGCTAAATAATCACATCTTTCAGAAACACTGTTCCCAGGAACTTGTGTCCCATATTTTGGAGTTCCGAAAACAGCTGCTTCATCCATGGAAGTTGCAGCATGATAAAATGAAGGAATAGATGCATATATGTTTGTTGTTTCGGAATCAAATTGAAACCCGAATAGCCATTCTGAATTAGCTTTCATAAAACCAGATTGATACTCTTTTTTGCTCATTAGATTACTTCCATCAAATGTATTACTTGCAGCTTCTTCTGCATATTTAGATGCTTCTGGGTAATTATTCATTTCCAAATATATACGTGCTAAGAGAAGAGCTGCATTTTTATGGTTGAAATAATAGTTACTGGTTTCTGTGCTCTTGTCGTATGTATATTTAAAATCAGAAATAATTTGATTCAAGGAAGTTTTAAGGTCGGAACGCTCAACATCTTCTTTTACATCGGCGGTAGCTTGTGTTAAACGTAAGAAGAGACCTTTACCGTTATCGCCTCCTAAAGTTGCATTATTATATGCCGGACAGAAAAGATGATAAAGGTTCATAAAATTCCATGCTCTAACTGCGTGAGCTTGAGCAACAAGTTCTTCACATCCTGTTGGAAGTGTTGAATTAATCAGTAGGTTACACGCTGTAATAGCACGATATGCATGATTCCAAAGATATGATGCATAGGCACTCCACCAACCGTCAACAATTTTTGGATATTGTTGGTAGTCGTATGAGTATACATTCCATTTATAAGTAGAAAAACCATATTCACCACTGCTGAGCATTTGATCTTGCCCCATAACGTCTAAACCTATTTGTCCGATAGTCAAATATTGGTAATGCTCTGTTTGGCTATAGGCACCCATCAATACAGTTTTGGCTGTCTCATATGAATTTACGACTGTTTCATCCGAAAGAGAAGTAGAGGGGTTTTGATATAGATCGTCATCTGAACATGATGCGAACAAAGCCAATATTGTACACATCATTAAATATTTTATTTTTATCATAATTTTATTTTATTAGGGTTAAAATGTTACGTTAATTCCAAGAGTCCAAGAACGCCCTGTTGGACAGGATGGATATTTGCTATATCCCTGAACTCCATAAATATCAGTATCGTCATAGCCTTTCCAATCGTCAGAAAACCAAGTCAAAAGATTATCTGCACTGCCGTATACGCGGCAGCCAGTGATTGCTTTAGAGAAAATTCCCAAATTGTTTGGTAACGTATAACTTAAAGTGATGTTTTTCAATTTGATGTTTGTCGCATTAAATAAGAAACGGCTTGATAAGCTACTTGAACTTGATGAATTATTGATGGAGTATTTAGGGACATCCGTAATCTGTTCTGCAGTTGTCCACGCATTTAGTGCATCTTTATGTAGATTAACTCCTGATGTAGAACCGTCATGCATAACTGTAGCATAGATACCGTCATAAATTTTACCACCTATTGAATAATTGATTTGAATACTTAAATCGAAATTCTTATAACTTAATGTATTATGTAAACCTCCATAGATTGTAGGAGTAGAACGACCCTGACGTTCGTAAGTAGCATCTTTGTAAGTTGAAGTAGTCGTACGATTTCCTTCGGCGTCTATTTTGTACCACAATGGAGATCCATTGGATGAATCAACTCCTGCCCATGTAGGCATATAAAACTCATATTGACTTCCGCCTATAGACCAAATTTTTGCATAATCTGTTACAGGGACATCATTGTCACCATATAAATCTTTAATCTTGTCTTTGATGATAGAAGCATTTAATTCAATATTCCATCTTACCGGTTTGTTAAGAATATTTGCTCCTAACATAAATTCAAAACCTGAATTAGCTGTTTTTGCAGCATTCATTGTTACATTAGCCAGACCGTTTTCAATAGATAAAGGATAACTGTAAAGTAATCCATCAGATACTTTATGGAAGAAATCCACTGAACCATAAATTTTATTCCAAAAACCAAAATCAACTCCAATATTCAACATTTTTTGTGACTCCCATGATAGGTTTTTATTTGCCAATTGAGTCAGAATGGAACCGGAATTCGCATTATATTTATAATCGGCACTGACAGTCCAAAGGCCTTGTGCAGCATAGCGCCCTCCGCCAGCTAGGGTATTTGAACCCAATCCTGATTTATTACCTGATGTTCCATAACTGAGTCTTAGCTTTAACTGATCAAGCCAGTTTATGTCTTTTAAAAAATCCTCTTGTTTAAGTCTCCAAGAAAATCCGGCACTCCAGAAAGTACCCCATTTCTTATCATCACCGAAGACCGAAGAACCATCTGTACGAAGGCTAAGTGAAACATTGTACTTGTCAGCGTAAGCATATTCTGCACGTCCAAAGTAGGAAATTAAAACTTCTTTTGTGGTTTCTGAAGTTGGTGACATATAACCTGAACATGCTGCCAATTCTTGCATGTCTCCCAAAATGTCTTTTCCTGCTGCATATAGATATTCATAGTTACTTTTCCAATATTCCATACCAGCCATTACATTAATATGATGGAGATCATAGAATGTCTTGCTGTAATTGAAAGTATTGGTCGAAGTAAACATTAGATCCGTTGTTGAATATTTGTCTAGACGTCCGTTGTATGCAGGACCGTTTCCGTGTTCTTTATTCCAATAACGATGTTCCTGACAATAAACTAGATCAGGTGAAAAAACAGTTTTAAATGTCAGTCCATCGAAAAATTTTACCTCAGCAAAAGCAGAAGCCAGAAAACGATACATTTTCGAACGGTGTACATCCATGTAAGGAATTGCTACCGGGTTAAAATCAAGACTAACCGGATTAGTAAAGTTATATTGCTTGTTCCCATTTGTATCTAAAATATAGTCTCCGCTTGAATCAACTAAATAAACTGGAACCCCATTTGGAAATGCTATTGAATTATACATAGGGCTAGCACCAGCAGAACCTGCAACAGTAGTATTTTGTATGGAATGTGTGAAAGTTGCATTCATGCCTAATTTTAACCAATTCGTAGCTTGACTTTCTACATTCATTTTTCCGGAATATCTCTTATAATTTGCGTTAGGAGAGATACCATCTTGATCCAAATAACCGATAGATGCAAAATAATTGCTTTTATTATTTCCTCCACTAACTCCCAAATTATATTCTTGAGTTCCAGCAGTTCTGAAAACTTCCTTTTTCCAATCTGTATCTACTACGATTTTTGCTTCGTTTACAATATTTCCTTGAGCATCTAAAGGGTAATTCGTATTATATGGATTATGAGTAATCTGGCCTTGAGTTAATTCATTAGCTTTTTGATAAGTATTTCCGGCATTCATATAACCGGTAAATAATTGCTTATAATATTGAGTAGAACTCATCAGATTATAACCTCCTGATAATGTGGTTGATGAATATTTTGCATCAAAAGAGACCTTTGTTTTTCCTGCTTTACCTGTTTTAGTCGTAATAACAACAACGCCGTTGGCAGCTCGCGATCCATATAAAGCAGCGGCAGCAGCATCTTTCAATATAGTGATGGATTCGATGTCATTTGGATTCAAAGTTGCTAATAAGTTGCTACTTGAATCATTGCCGTCAGCTATTCTCGAATATTCTCCGTTTGAAGTCGCAACTCCATCAATAACGATAAGCGGTTCATTTGATGCTTTCAATGAACCTGCACCACGAATACGAAAAGATGTTCCAGATCCAGGTTGACCTGATTGTGATATTACTTGAACTCCGGCGACTTGACCTGCTAATCCTTTATCGAACGATGCAGCAGGATTTTTCATTTGATCAGATCCGACGACTGTTGCAGAACCTGTGAATGCTGATTTTTTTACTGTACCGTAGGCTACAACCATCACTTCATCCATTTGTTTTGCATCACTGCTTAACATAATTTTTAAAGAAGGTTTAATTGCTACTTCTTGTGTTTTCATACCAATATATGATACGATAAGTGTTTGAGCCGTATTAGGCGCGTTTGCTATAGTGAACTTCCCATCTATATCGGTGATAGTTCCCACGGTAGTTCCTTTTACCAGAATTGATACTCCGACAATTGGTTCATTGTCCTCTGAAGAGATGACGACACCTGTCACCCTCTTTTGAGCTTTCATTAGGCCAATTCCTATAAATAGGAAGACCATTAACAAAATTAACTTTTTCTCCATAAATTAAAATTTAATATAATATAAAATGTGTGTGTCAAACTAATACCAAAAATGCAGATGCGCATTCAAAATTCATGCAAAAATATTTAGAATAATTACAATATGCAATGTTTATTAGAGAAAAAGTAGCAAATGTGAATCTAATAGATGAAATAATATAGAAAAATACAATTATAAATATAAAAAAAGCTTTCCTATTCTATATAAGAAAGCAAAATATATTTCTGTTTAATACAATAAATCAAGCAATTAACAGAAAAAAATACTCAACATATAGTTAAAAAAGAATATTCAAAATATTTAACTATGTTCGATTAATTTACTAATATCTTTTATGTGTCCGTAAATAATAATGATATCATTCGCCTCCAGTACAGTTTCTGCAGTAATAGCCTCACCCGACATTACTTCATGGGTCTTAATGCCAAGATGATTCCGTGTCTCGATAGGTTTGAGCTTGGTTAGTAAGATAATTTTGTGTTTTTTATTTAGCCCGATTTCTTTGACTGTTTTCCCTATAAAGGGAGATGGTACTTTGATTTCTGCAATACTATATGATTTTGTTACTTCGAATAAGTTGATATAGTTAGTGGTTGAAAGTTTAAAGGCCCATCGTTCTGCTGATTCTTTTTCTGGTTTAAAGATCTCTGTAATGCCCATAGCTTCCAAAACATTATCTTGTAGAGAAGAGACGGACCGACTAATTACGCGTTTTACATTCGCTTTCTTCAACAAAGCTGTTGTAAGTAGATTATCACCTTCATTAGCTATGCAAACTACTACAACATCTGTATTTTCAAGAGGTAAGCTTTCTAAAGTTGATGGTTCTTTGCTGTCCAGGCAAATAGAATAAGATATTTTATCTTTTATTTCTTCAACTTTCCGCATATTTTTGTCTACGCCTATTACTTCATGTCCATATTGAGCCAATCTAACAGCGAGGGAAGAACCAAACTGTCCTAAACCAATAACTATAAATTTCATATTTTGATTTTTTTAATTGATTAGTACATTTTCTTTGGGGAAATGATATTTCATTATTTTTGCTCGTTTAACGAAAGCTATAAGTACTGTAAAAGTGCTCATTCTCCCCAAAAACATTGTTATGATAATAATGATTTTACTCGAGACACTTAATGCTGAAGTTATTCCTCTGCTAAGGCCTACTGTGCTATATGCAGATATTGTTTCGAATACAATATTTAATAATCCCTTCTTTCCATCGGACAGTGTGATACCGAAAACGGCAAGAAAGATAACAAAAAAGGATAACATGATTATAACAAACGCTTGGTTTATAGAATAGTGTGATATTTCACGGTGGAAAATTTCTACGTGTCTTTTACCTCTTACCATACTGGCAATATTCAAACAGGCAATAGCAAATGTATTTGTTTTTATACCTCCACCTGTAGATGCCGGGGATGCTCCAATCCACATCAAAAAGATAACGATAAGAGTTATAGGAAGTGATAATGCCGCAGTGTCAACAGAATTGAATCCAGCCGTTCGAGGAGTTATTGCACTAAAAAAGGCTATAACGATTTTACCAAGCAAACTATGCTCGGATAAAACCCCGTTATATTCAAAAAATAAGAAAAAGAGAGTTCCGATAATTATTAAAAAAGATGAAGTTACTATTGCTAAGTAAGAATCCAAACTGATAAGTCTTCTTTTGTAATTCATTTCTCTTTTTTTGAATAACCTACGAAAAAAATTACCTAATTTATTAATTATGTATTTTCTAATATTCAATATGATAGGGAAACCTATTCCTCCTAAAATAATCATTAAAGCAATAGATAATTGAAAAAAATAATTGTATCTGAAAGGTTGTTCGTAAAGACTGTTTTTCATTAGGGAAAAACCGGCATTGCAGAATCCTGAAACAGCATGGAAGAATGAAAAGAATATGCGGTCTCCCAGAGATGGAATAACGGATTTATTGATGCTTAGAAAAATCAGAACAGCACCGAATGTTTCAATACTGAATGTAACTATTAAAATATTTCTTAATGTACGAAATACATCCGGTAACTTTTCTACATTATTCATTTGTCCAAGCATTTCTTGACTTTTATAGGACGCATTTCCTTTAAAGAAGTAACTAAAATAGCTGATAAATGTTAAGATACCTAATCCCCCAACTTGGATAAGAAACATGATTATAACTTGTCCGAAAGTAGTATAATAAGTAGAAGTATCTACGGTTGATAGTCCTGTAACACAAACAGCGCTAGTTGATATGAATAAAGCATCTATATAATTACTTCCTCCTTGTGTAGCTTGTGGAAGCATTAAAAGAAGACTGCCTAAGAAAATAACCAGTAAGAAACTGCTTATGAATAATAAAGCTGGATTTGAAGTAAGATATTTCATTTCTTTTCCATAGAGGTAATTATGTTAATATTCTTAGTCACAATTTCAGTTAGTGATGTTCTGAACCTCTTTGCTTCTTGCAAAGCTAAGGTGATCATGATAAGAGACGTCACTAATTACTAGTATTAAAGCCATGAGAATGATAAACGACTTTATATAAATAGAAAAATGGACAATCGCTTTGAACATTTTATTATTTAATTATAATTCTGCCGCAAATGTAAATAAAAAATGAATAGATGTTTTATTTGTTAAGGAAAAAATATAGAATGAATAAAATTATATTTAAATAACCATTTTTTGTAGGAAATGATTAAAGAGAGATTTATATAGGTATACTCTTCATTTTATTAGCTATTTGGATATATGCAAGTAGTACTATGTTCATAAATAAAGCATATAATATAGCCGGGATTGCAATAATATTGTTATTATAAATAAAAGGACTTGATGCAATGGCTATTGCTTGAGCGGCATTTTGCATAACAACTTCAATGACTATGGTCTTATGATCGGCTTTGCTTAATTTATTTGTCTTGCATATAATACTGGTGCCGATCATTGTTGCTCCTATATAACAAATAATACAGAATCCTATCCGATTAAAATTTGCAATGATAATATTCCAATTTTGTATAAAAAAAAGAGAAGCTAGTAACATAAGAGAAGGAAAAGCTATTTTACCAAGAATTTTACTGATTTTTATAGAAGAATTTTTAAATTTAAAAGCATAAAAGATGCCTAGACAAAAAGGTAAAAATGTTAAAAGGATATTCTGGACAATTAATTTTCCAACAGGTAAGTGAATTGCCATATGTGTGGATTTGTCTATGTATTGCATTACCAAAGTCATAATAATAGGAATAGTAAACAAAGTAATAATACTGCTCAATCCGGTTAATGTTATTGATAAGGCAACATTTCCTTTTGCAAGCATTGAAAATATGTTTGATGAACTGCCTCCGGGGGAACATGCAATAAGCATTAGCCCTATAAAAAATACGGGTTCCAAATGAAATATTATACCTAGAATCGCAGCAATAACAGGTAAGAGAATTACCTGTCCACTCAAACCTACAAATAAAGATCGTGGATTTTGAGCAACTAAAACAAAAGATTTTAAATCACATATTATACCTAAATCAAACATGAGAAGAGTGAGAATGGGCAAAACAATTAGTATAGCATTCATAATAATTAAAAAAAGGCCCCATAATATTATATTATGAGGCTGTTCTTGATCGTGGACCAGATAGGGCTTGAACCTATGACCTCCAGATTATGAGTCTGTTGCTCTAACCAACTGAGCTACCTCATTTCCAATTAATTAACTCAAAGCTTGTAAGTGAATCAATAAACTATCAGTAAACATTATCAATTACATTCATATATAAAATGTCTTTTATATAATCCGGTGCAAAGATAGCGATTCTTCTTTAAATTTATAATAAATTCGTTACGGTATTTTTGAAATGAAATTATAGAATAGACATATATTCAATAAAAAAACAGCATAGAAGTTTCCTTATATGCTGCTTCAATTTAATTTTTATTATATTTGAAAAAGATCGATAGAAATTTTTATTTACGTGTGTAAACAAAGTATCCGCTCAAACAATCGTCTGCTGCTGTTGCTCCTTCTTCACATAAGACCATAGTTTGATTTTCGTTGGTAAAAGTTACACTATATACTACAGAAATATTATTACTTTCGTTCGAAATGAATTTAAGATTTTTACCATCATATATGTATGTGTAATATTCTGTAGTCTCCCATTCTTGATAGTTTCCACCATTAGCAGGTTGCCATCCTTCATATCTATATAGTGAAGCTGTATTGTCATTGTATAATTTCAGTAAAAAATTGTATTTCCCGTTATTAATATTATTGTTAGATACCCATGTTCCTACAATAAGTGAATTTGCTTCTTCATCGTCATCATTACTGCATGATGTAAAGCCAAAAGTTAATATGACCATGAATAAGGTCATTCTAAAAAAATTCAATGTTTTCATGTGTTTTTATTTAATAACAGGTTATTTCTCAATCTTT
>Ga0172378_10001163_pt1 | contig 24081 bp, 23 predicted proteins | sample GrowelOW332metaG_FD_119755 | JGI IMG/M metagenome (GOLD analysis project Ga0172378, IMG submission 119755) | Groundwater microbial communities from an aquifer near a municipal landfill in Southern Ontario, Canada - Pumphouse #3_1 metaG | ecosystem: Environmental > Aquatic > Deep subsurface >... | reverse complement strand
CGGAAGTTAAGCTTCTCTGCGCCGATGGTACTGCATGGGTGACTATGTGGGAGAGTAGGTCGTCGCCATTTTTTTACGATAGAGTCCCGTAAGGTTTTTCCTTACGGGACTCTTTTTTTTGTCTGCTCCACGTTGCTCAAAGAAACGGGTAAATCTGTCCTGTTAAATCATTTCCTCACTTTCAAAGATTTGGCCAATGCTCTATATTAAGTGTTTTACTGTTTGATATGGACACACCTCCGCTGCAAAGTCAGCTTCTTTATTGTTTACGTTCAAAAGGTTCTGACAATCAGGTGTTGTGATTTTTGCTTTTACCTGCCATTATTTTGCCAACTGAAAAATTTTGTAATCGCTAACTTTTGAATGAGTCTGGAAATGAAAATTAAAAAAGCTGTTTTCCCTGTAGCTGGATTAGGAACAAGATTTTTACCTGCAACCAAGGCAATGCCTAAAGAGATGCTCCCCGTTGTCGATAAGCCTCTTATTCAATACGCTGTTGAAGAGGCTCTCGCCTCTGGTATTGAACAGATAATATTTGTTACCGGGAGTGGAAAAACTCCTCTTGAGAATCATTTTGATCGTCAGTACGAACTGGAAGATACGTTACGAAAGAGAGATAAAACAAATCTTCTCAAAACTATTGAGTCACTTGTCCCTAAATCCGGGACAATTATTTATACGAGACAAAGTGAACCCCTTGGACTTGGACACGCCATCTGGTGTGCTCGAGACATTGTAGGTGATGAGCCCTTTGCTGTTCTCCTTGCCGATGACCTTATCCAGAGCGAAACGCCTGTCTTGTATCAAATGATAAAAATGTTCGACAGACTCAGAGCATCCATGGTCGCTGCGATTGAAATTCCGCAAGAAGATACCAATAAATACGGAATCTTATCCGGAAAAGAGGATTGCGATGGGATTATTCGTGTTACGGGTATGGTTGAGAAGCCCACTCCCGAGAGTGCACCTTCCAATATTGCAGCCATCGGTCGTTATATTTTTACCCCTCGTATCTTTGACTTTCTCGGGAGCCACAAGCGTGGTGCAGGGAATGAGATTCAGGTTACAGATGCCATGGTTGAGTTGCTTAAAGAACAACCTTTGTTTGGTTTCAAGTTTGAGGGGACACGATTTGATTGTGGTGACAAAGCCGGTTTTCAAATGGCCAATCTTGCCTTTGCTTTGGAACGCCCTGAAATTGGGCCTCAACTGAGAGAATATATTAAAAAAATTCTTTGAAACAAGTTTAAGGTGTATTTATGAATGTTACTGTATTTGGTGTCGGCTATGTAGGGCTTGTTCAGGCGGCAGTCCTTGCTGATGTCGGGCATCAGGTTTGTTGTGTTGATATTGACGAAAAAAAGATTGAGAACCTGAGTAGTGGACAAATTCCGATTTATGAACCGGGACTCTCAGAACTCGTTATTCAAAACTGTGAAAAAAAGAGAATGATTTTCACAACAGATGCCCGGAAAGGGGTCGATTTCGGAGAATTGCAATTTATCGCTGTTGGCACTCCGCCTGATGAAGATGGCAGTGCAGACCTCCAATATGTCCTCGCAGTGGCGGGTAAAATTGCTTCTTTAATGACAACTTCTAAAATCATTATTGATAAGTCTACTGTACCCGTTGGAACCGCTGACAGGGTTGCTGCTCACATGAAAGGAGTATTAAAAGAACGCCACACCAATATCGATTTTCATGTTGTGTCAAACCCCGAATTCCTCAAGGAAGGGTCCGCTCTTGAGGACTGTATGAGGCCGGAACGAATTATCATAGGGACTTCTGATAAAAATGCTGAAGCAAAGATGCGTGAATTATATGAACCTTTCAGCAGGAATCATGACAAAATTATTGTTATGGATGTCCGAAGTGCAGAATTCACTAAATATGCCGCTAACTGCATGCTTGCCACAAAAATTTCTTTTATGAATGAAATGTCCGGTCTGGCTGAACGTCTCGGCGTTGATATTGAGCAGGTGCGTAAAGGGATCGGGTCTGATTCTCGAATTGGCTATCATTTCATATATCCCGGATGTGGTTATGGTGGTTCCTGTTTTCCAAAAGATGTTCAGGCCCTCCAGCGTTCTGCTGAAAAAATTGGTTATGAAGCAAGAATACTGAAGGCCGTTGAAGAAGTTAATCATTGTCAGAAAAAGATTTTATTTGATCATGCTCTGAAGCATTATAAAGGTGACCTCAAAGGCAAGAAATTTGCGGTGTGGGGGCTTGCTTTCAAACCCAATACTGATGACATGCGGGAGGCATCCAGCCGCGTACTCCTTGAATTCCTCTGGAAAGCCGGGGCAAAGGTTCAGGCCTACGATCCCGAAGCAATGGAAGAAGCCCAGAGAATATTTGGTTCCCGAGATGATTTAACTCTTATGGGAACAAAGGAGGGTGCTCTTCATGGGGCTGATGGTCTGTTCATTGTGACTGAATGGAAATCCTTCCGTGTACCGGATTTTGAACTTCTTGTCAGTGAACTCAACGATAAAGTTATTTTTGATGGACGAAATCTGTACGAGCCTTCCCGCATAGAAAGTAAGGGCCTTGCCTATTATGGTATTGGTCGTGGACGCTCACTGAGAGAAGGATAAACATATGTTGCGCAAAGCACTTATTACCGGGATTACGGGACAGGATGGTTCCTACCTCGCTGAGCTTCTGTTGCAAAAAGGCTACGAGGTCCATGGCATCAAACGACGTTCTTCATCGTTTAATACCAGCCGCATTGACCATATTTATCAAGATCCGCATGTCTCTAACCGAAATTTTATCCTTCACTACGGAGACTTGACTGATTCTTCAAGCCTTATCCATATAATAGGAAAAATTCAACCGGATGAGATTTACAATCTCGCAGCGCAGTCCCATGTAGCTGTTTCGTTTGAAGAACCAGAATATACGGCGAACTCTGATGCTCTCGGAACATTACGTCTGCTTGAAGCAATACGCATTCTGGGCCTGACCCAAAAGACGAAATTTTATCAGGCGTCAACCTCTGAACTTTTCGGTAAAGTCCAGGAGGTCCCACAAAAGGAGACAACGCCTTTCTACCCGCGTTCTCCGTATGCCGTCTCAAAAATGTATGCATACTGGATTGTTGTCAATTACCGCGAAGCATACGGTGTTTACGCCTGTAACGGAATTCTCTTCAACCACGAATCTCCAAGACGTGGAGAAACCTTTGTTACCCGTAAGATTACCAGAGCTGTTGCACGTATGGTTCTTGGCTTGCAGGACTGCATGTATCTCGGGAATCTTAATGCCCGCCGGGACTGGGGACATGCCCGTGATTATGTGGTCATGCAGTGGTTAATGCTCCAGCAGAATGCTCCCGAGGATTTTGTCATTGCCACAGGAAAGCAACATTCTGTGCGTGAATTTGTCAATGCAGCTGCCGCTGAATTTGGGGTAATACTAAAATGGAAAGGAAAGGGAAAAGAAGAAATTGGAGTCGTTGATACCATTTCTGGTTCGCTTCCTCCTTCGAGCAATCTGACTCCGGGTGACGTTATTGTCCGTGTTGATCCCCGGTACTTTCGGCCCACTGAGGTTGAAACCTTATTGGGAGATCCTTCCAAGGCAAGGGAAAAATTGCATTGGACGCCTGAAACGTCTTTTTCTCAACTTGTTACAGAAATGGTACGTTACGATTATGAAGAGGCCAAACGCGATGATCTGTGCAGAAGTGAAGGTTATACAATCCTTGATCACAATGAATAAGAGTTATTCTCATGATTGATTCCAACCAAAAGATATACGTAGCTGGTCATCGGGGAATGGTTGGCGGAGCCATTGTTCGACAACTTAAAACGCGGGGGATAAACAATATTGTCACCCGAAGTCACCATGAACTCAACCTGCTTGATCAGCAGCAGACCACGCACTTTTTCAAGAAGGAACGTCCTGACATCGTCGTTCTTGCAGCAGCAAAAGTTGGTGGAATTCTCGCCAACAGCACGTACCCCGCCAATTTTATCTATGAAAATCTGATGATGGAGTGCAACGTAATTCATCAGGCCTGGCAGTGTGGTGTGAAAGAGATTCTTTTCCTCGGAAGTTCTTGTATCTATCCCAAATTTGCCTCCCAGCCTTTGCACGAAGAAAGTTTGCTCACAGGTCTTCTTGAGCCTACCAATGAGGCCTACGCAATCGCCAAGATCGCCGGTATTAAAATCTGTGAATCGTACAACCGGCAGTATGACACGAATTACCGCAGTGTAATGCCCACCAATCTTTTTGGCCCAGGCGATAACTACCACTTGAAGAACAGCCACGTCATCCCGGCAATGCTTCGCAAATGCCATCTTGCCAAACTGGCGGTGCAGGGTGACGTTGCAGCAATTTCAGCAGATGAAGATAAATATGGTGAGATTCCCGAGAATATTGCAGCCTCAATCGGTTACAATTCTTCAGAAAAAAATCTGAATTCCAATGCAGAAATTTTTGTTGAACTCTGGGGTACCGGTTCTCCGAGAAGAGAGTTCCTCCATGTGGATGATATGGCGTCCGCCTGTCTCCATGTTATGGAGCAGGACCCCTCGTTTTTCAAATTCCCCCGTCCGTCGTTCGTAAACATTGGCACGGGCAAAGACATGACAATTCGCGATACGGCCAGGCTTGTAGCGGAAACCGTTGGCTATGAAGGAGAAATTCGCTTTAACTCGAGTTACCCCGATGGCACTCCACAGAAACTTCTTGATATTTCCCGGCTCAGTCAGATGGGCTGGAAACCCCGGTTTGATTTTTCTTCAGCATTGAAATCTACTTATTGCAACTACCTCTCCCGCTGATTTTTCCTTCTTTTTTGCAATTTTAATGAAAAGTTGTTATCCTTTTATTGTTTCGCTATGAATAATATCACAAGGAGACTCCCATATGGCTATCAAAGGGCGTATTATCGTTAACACTGGTGACGGTAAGGGGAAAACTACAGCGGCTCTTGGCACCGCATTTCGTGCTCTCGGCTATGGAATGAAGGTGTGTGTAATTCAATTTCTCAAGGGACAGGGGAATTTTGGGGAGCGGCTGATGGCCTCGAAGATTGATAACCTTGAATGGCATATTTGCGGCAAGGGGTTTGTCTTTAATAAAGAAAATATTGAAGAAGACAGAGAAGTTGCAAAAACTGGTTTTGCACTTGCTGAAGAGAAGGTCAGCAGCGACAAATACGATCTTATTATCCTTGATGAATTGACCTATCTGCCTCACTATAATTTCCTCAATGTAGAAAAAATTGTTTCTCTTCTGCAACACAAACCCGAAAGATTATCAATCATTATTACTGGTAGAAATGCTGCTCCCGAGATAACCGAGATTGCCGATACCGTCTCTGTTATAAAAGCAGAAAAGCATGCCTTCAAATCAGGAATAAAAGCTCAGAAAGGAATCGAGTTCTGAGGTCTGCAAGACGTTCTTGTTAAGGGTTCCCTTAAGAAAATTTGGAGAAGAGACCTCTTGTTTAAAGGTGTCTGCTGAAAATAAGTCCGACCAATAAATGTTGTTGTTTATCATCTCATTTACCAGGTAGACGTTTATGAAAAATTCATTGAAAAGGATATCAGAAAGTCTGTTGAACAAAAATGGCCTGAGCCTGGTTGAAGTTATGGTTGTCGTGGCTCTCTTACTTGTGATGACAGCATTTGCCGGCCCGGAGATGATCAGGTTCTCCCATGCGCGAAAAGTTAATGCTGTTATCCGTAACACCGTAATGCTTCTGATGAACGCCCGTCTGGATGCCTTTAAAATTAATTCGAATACCGTCGTTCTTTTTTCCAACAGCGCAGGAAAAACAGATGGAGATCTTGATCAAATAACCGTCTTTCAAGACAATGGAAACGGCGGTGGTACGGCAAAAGACGGTGTCCAGCAGCCGAACGAAAAGCAGACAGGTTTCCTCTCAACTGATTTGTTGCAGGGCTCATCTCCGAATCCCGACAACCAGTCTCTCCTTACGTTTACAACCAATTTCCCCGACAACAGGCTGGTTTACAGAAATCGACTCGGAATGTTCGGTGGTACCATCCGGGTCCTGTGGAGCGGTAAAGAAGAGGGAAAAGTCGTGATCAACTGCCTCGGCAGGGTGCGTGTAGAGAAAAGCAGATAAAAATACAGCCATCTTCCTCTTCGTAAAAAACAACACCTTTTGCCTTTTCCCTTGACTTTCCTCATGCAAGATAATAGATATTTCATAATGAACGGTCATTCAGTTTGCAGAGGCGGTAAAAGGTATCGTAACTGCTAATTTTTAACCTTTATTGAGAGGAAATCATGTCAAAGTTAGTTGCCCCCCATGGCGGAAAAGGTCTGGTATGTGCGTTGCTTGAAGGTTCTGAGCTTGAAGCTGAGAAATCAAAAGCAGCTGGTCTTCAACAAATTGAGATCTCAGCTCGGGCCAAGGGTGACCTTATCATGCTGGGAATCGGTGGATTTTCCCCGCTTGCCGGATTCATGAAAAAAGCCGACTGGAAAAACGTCTGCGAAAAGTTTCAACTTGCTGACGGTACCTTCTGGCCTGTGCCCATTACTCTTGATATCACCTCAGGCGATGCCGCTAAAGTAAAAGAAGGTCAAGAGGTTGCCCTCGTTAGAAAAGGTAAAGTCTTTGCTACCATGCTCGTAGAAGAAAAGTACGAGATGACCGATACTGATAAAAAGTGGGAATGCGAAAAGGTCTTCATGGGTCACGGAGAAGACTCTGTAGATGGTAAATTCTGGAAAGTCGCCATGGAAGATCATCCAGGCGTCAAGATGGTAATGGCTCAGAAAGAATTTAACCTTGGCGGTCCTGTCAAAGTCCTTTCCGAGGGTGAATACCCCGCAGAATACCCGGGAGTATATCTCAAACCTGCAGAAACCCGCAAAATGTTTGATGATCGCGGTTGGGCAAATGTTGCTGCCCTTCAACTTAGAAACCCGATGCATCGTTCCCATGAATACCTCGCCAAAATTGCAGTTGAAGTATGCGACGGTGTTCTCATTCACTCACTTATTGGAAATCTGAAACCTGGTGACATTCCTGCTCACGTTCGGGTTGAAGCAATCGACATCCTGATTGATAAATATTTTGTGAAAGAGAATGTTATCAACGCTGGTTATCCTCTTGACATGCGTTATGCCGGTCCCCGCGAAGCCCTTCTCCATGCAACCTTCCGTCAAAACTATGGCGTAAACAACATGCTGATTGGACGTGACCATGCAGGTGTTGGTGACTTCTATGGTCTCTTTGAAGCACAAGAAATCTTTGACCGCATTCCCTTCACAGGTGATCCGGCAAAAGACCTGTTGTGCAAACCGATGAAAATTGACTGGACTTTCTACTGCACCGAATGTGATGGTATGGCTTCTCTGCGTACCTGCCCGCATAAAAAAGAAAGCCGTGTTATTCTTTCTGGGACCAAACTGCGGAAAGCTCTTTCTGAAGGTGGACCAGTTCCGGATCACTTTGGGCGTGAAGAAGTTCTCGTTCACCTCAAAAAATATTATGCAAGTCTTACTGAGAAAGTTGAAGTTAAAATGCAGGGAGCTGCATCTGGCGACAACATGTAAGGTTTTCTGATACATACGCTGGACAAAAAATAACAATGGCCATCTTCTTTAAAGGAGATGGCCATTGTTATTTTAAAGAAACTTCTTGCTGCTTTTTACCTCAGAACCACAGACGCCAGGTCTTATTCAATTTTCTTCACTTCACACTCAAGCCGTCCCTCGTGTAACAAAACTTCAATCTGCTCACCGCATTGAACTGAGGTGCTGTTTCGAATAATCTCTTGTTCACCTTTTTTCGGCATGGTTCGTGTGATGGAATAACCACGCAAAAGAGTTGCCAGCGGGCTGACGCCATTTAAAAGAGCTGCCGTTCCGGCAATCTCTTTTTCTCTGGAAGAAATCTGGTGATCCATTGCCGTGAACATTTTACCAAGGGTTGCGGCAAGATTATTGTGTTTTTTCTCAATACGATTGAGGGGGGCACTTAACATGAGGCGATGATGAAGCTCCACATGTTGGTCTTCTCTTTCACTGATCACTGTATCAATAGCCTGAGTCAACAGTGCATGGCTCATCTCCAGCCGATGTGAACATTCATCAACAGCATAGGTAAAACGGTGAAGATCGCGGATCTGAAGTTTTAAGTTTTGCGTCGCGGAGTTCAGCTGTTCATTGATGCGATTACAAAGTCTTACTTTGCATGTTCTCAAACGTTCTTTGCTGTGCCTGCTGTCCGGGGTAAGCAACTCTGCCGCAGCAGTCGGGGTTGAACATCGCCAGTCAGCGCAGAAATCTGCAATGGTAAAATCGATTTCATGGCCAATACCGGTAACGACAGGCAGCCGCGTATTGAAAATGGCATCCGCTACAACTTCTTCATTAAAGGCCCATAGATCCTCCAGTGAGCCACCACCCCGGATCAGAACAATGACATCATGCCTGTTCAACGTGTTCAAGGTGTTGATTGCAGCGGCGATTTTTCCTGCAGCCTCATCTCCCTGGACGGGGACGGGGAGAAGTTCGATATGAGCCGATGTTCCCCGCAAGCGGATCGTTTTTAAAAAATCGATAAAAGCAGCTCCAGAAGGAGAACTTATTACTGCTATTTTTTGTGGTGCGACTGGTATTTTGATTTTGCGAGCTTCATCAAAATATCCTCTGGAGAAGAGCTTTTTCTTCAGTCTTTCAAAGTCTTGCTGAAGTTGGCCAGAACCGTTCACTTCAACACTGTCAACAATCAGTTGATAGTTTCCTCGTGGTTCATAGACAGATATCCGACCAAAACAGATCACCTTCTGACCATTTTCCAGTTGTATATCAACAAAACGTTTCTGGCGTTTGAACAGAACTGCCTGCAGTTGTGCTTCGGAATCCTTTAAAGTGAAGTAAGAGTGACCGGAAAGGGGAGTGCGCAGGTTGGAAATTTCCCCGGAAATATGAATAAAACGGAAGCAACTTTCCAGTATCTCTTTGAGATTACTTGTAAATTCTCCGACGGTCAGGATTGTATCAGATAAAGGTGAAGACATATTGTATTGCTGGTAAAAGTTGGATTCTGGCCGGTTTCCCAATGACAGCAAAAGGGCAATCGTTTATATTGAAAACCCTGTTGAATCCGTACACTGGTGTTGGAAATATTTTCTGTCCGCAGACAACTGCACTGCAGGCCATTCACAATAAAAGGAGGAGTATCGCATGTCAATCGAGAGTGCGTACAATAAGCGTCTTGGTCCCGAATCAACTGTTGATAAGGTTGAAGCTGTTCTTGAGCATATTAACGTCCCGCAACCGGTGATTCAAAATATCAGTCGTAACGCCAGAATAATTACATGGCTGCTTATTCTGCTGGTAATCTTCGTCGTCTCTTTTTCACTCTGGCGATCTTCGCATCAGAAAAAAATCCAGCATGCGGCCTCCACTTTTGCAGCAGCAATAAGTGAACCTCAGGATCAACGCAAGGCATCCCTTGAGAAAATAATTGAAGAGTATGGTTCTACCACTGCAGCCACCTGGGCGAAAGTAGAACTGGCCCGCTTTGCAATGACTCAGGAAAAGTTCAAGGATGCGGCAGATCGTTTTGGCGCAATCCGAGGCGAAATTTCTGAGAGTGACCCGCTCTACGGGTTGCTTCTCTATGGGGAGGCACAGGCACTTGAAGGGGCAAAAGACTATACCGGAGCAACCGCTCTCTATCATAATCTGCAGAATATCGTTGGATATGAATTTATCGGTTTCTACGGCGAGGGACGAATTCTTGAAGAACAGAGCCAGACTGAACGGGCTCTCGCGATTTACAACGATTATGTGGTAACTGCCGGTGATGACCCGAACATGGCTCAGAACAAACAGCTTATGCAGTCCAGAATAGAGCAGATAAAAGCGGTTATTGCAAAATAATAAACAAAACTGCAATTACGCAGGGGAGGCAGTATGCCGGGTTATGAGATTTTTGGGGAAGAAGAACGACGTCATATCAATGAGGTTCTTGATACCGGCGTGCTTTTCCGCTATGAGTTTGGAGAACAACGCAAGGGAATCCATAAGGTTCGTGAATTTGAAGAGAAATTCGCGGCCTATACCAGTACCACCCACGCACAGGCAGTTACTTCAGGGTCCGCTGCGTTGAAGGTTGCACTCATTGCCCTCGGAATTGGCCCCGGTGATGAGGTTATTACCCAGGGATTTACTTTTGTTGCAACCTGGGAAGCAATCCTTGAGATTGGAGCCACTCCTGTTTTTGCTGAAATTGATGATACCCTTAATCTTGACCCCGACGATATCGAAAATAAAATCACTGACAAGACAAAATGCATTATTCCCGTTCACATGATGGGTGCTCCGGCCAGGATTGAGAAGATCGTTGCCATCGGTGAAAAGTACGACATTCCCATACTCGAAGATACTGCCCAGGCCACTGGTGCCCGTCTTAACGGAAGGCATCTCGGCAGTTTCGGAGCCTGCGGCACGTTTTCCTTTGATTCCGTAAAGACTCTTACCACTGGCGAAGGGGGGATGATAATCACCCGGAATGCAGACCTGTGGAGAAAGATGAGTGAGTATCATGACCATGGCCATGACCATGCTGAGAATCCGGGAGGACGCGGGGCTGATGGACGTCGCTTTTTTGGATCCAACTACCGCATGATGGAACTCCAGGGGGCAATTGGACTTGGGCAAATGGAAAAGCTTGATTCACTCATCGCCATTCAACGCACAAATAAAGCCCGCTTGAAAAAAATCCTTTCTGACATTCCTGGAGTAAGTTTTCGCACCATTCTGGATGAATCCGGAGACAATGCTTCCTTTGTTGCCTTTCTTCTGCCGAATGCAGATGAGTCCCGCAGGGTGAATGAAGTTTTACGCGTACACGAATGCGGCGCGGTAAATTTCAGCGAAAACAGCTGGCACTATTACACCCACTGGGAGCATCTGCTGGGTGAGAAGACTGTAACCCGGTCGGGGTATCCCTTTGCCGATGTCGATGGTCGCAGGCGGATTCATTATGATGAGAATGTCTTGCCGAAGACAGCGGCAATCCTGACACGGACTCTCTGCTATCCCATCAACGTCAAAATGGACGATGCTCATTTTGAGAAAATCAAAAAGGCAGTTGTTGCCATCTCAGCCTGAATCCGTATCATATCTCAGGGCAGACCTGATGGTTCTGTAGCGTAAAGAATAAAAAAGAGGCCGTATCGCTTTAAAGCGATACGGCCTCTTTTTTATATATTATTGCGGGCACCTTCAGGCTGCAAGGGCTGTCGGTTCCTCTTCAGTGTGGAAAAAGGGGAGCATGGTCGTGCCGATTGCTCTGGTACTTGCAGCCATGCGGCTGAGAACAGATTGGCCTCCGTTGATCTTCAGTTCAACAACTTCCCAGCAATCTTCGGCTTCTTCAATGGCTTTCATCAAACCAAGATGCTGGGTGTGACCAACTTTATATGCCTCAATGTGGCCGAGAACAGGAATTCCGAGCAGTGCAATGTCGCCAATGAGGTCAAGAATTTTGTGGCGGACAAATTCATCTTTGTAGCGCAGGCCGTCTTCATTAAGAATAGACTTGCGATCCCAGTGAATTGCAATAACGTTTGCCAGATTACCACCCTGTGCAAGGCCGTTCGCCCAAAGCTGTTCAACTTCTTCTACATAACCGAAGGTCCGTGCACGGGCAATATCTGCATCAAAATGACCGCTGTTAAGATCAAAGGTGTATTTCTGATGTTTGATTATCTCAGCATCGAAGGCAATCTCGCCGCTTACCTTAAAGCCATCGTAAGGAGAGATGGTGATGTGTTTGTCGCCATCGGTATAGGAGATGGGACGGGTAATTTTCAGGACACGGCGACAGCGATTCTGCTGTTTCGTCCCCGCCCGCTTAAGTGCTTCAACAAAAGGTGCCGCAGAGCCATCCATGATCGGAATCTCCGGAGCATTTACTGCGATATCGGCATTGTCAATTCCGCTGGCACGAAGAGCTGCCATAAGATGTTCCGTCGTGGAGATCCGAAAATATTGGTTGCCGATGGTCGTCGCCAGATTTGTGTCAACTACCCGGTTCATATGTGCGTAAACAGGCGCCTGACCTGGGAGATCACTGCGGAAGAAACGTATCCCGGTATCGGCTGCGGCTGGTTTAATCCTCAGGGAGATGTCACGCCCGGAGTGCAGGCCAATGCCATGACAGTCTACCGTTTTCTTGAGTGTGTACTGGTGAGGATCCATTGTATATTTCATAATTTTACCTTTCAAAGAAAATTGTTTTATCCTGCACCTTGTACAAGCAAAAAATATACCTGAAACAGTATCCGAAGAATAATTCAATGTATCATGATGAAATATCGAGGAAAAAGTTTTATTTTTTGTACCGGTCAAAAAAATACAACAATGAAGCTATGGGATAAAAGCCACATATCGCGGCTGGCAGGTGTGTGCTTTTTCACGCAACAGGCCTGTTGGCAATGCCCGCCACACAGCCACTCACTTTTTCTGAAGCCTTTCCAGTATATAACGGTCAAACTCTTTCGGTAGAGCGACTTCAAATCGGGCGGTTAAAATGGGCAGTGAACTTTCCAGTTCACCTGCTTTTACGATATCTTTTTCTGTCGTTATCAGTACTTCCGCACCGGCTTCGCCTGCCTCCTTACAGAACTTCTGCAAACTGTTCTGAGTATAGGTGAAGTGGTCTGGCAGGGCTGTAAACATCTTAAGTGAAATCCCGAGCTCCTTCAAACTCTGTTCAAATCGCTCTGGATGCGCTATTCCGCAAAAAGCTGATGCTGCCGGTAAGCCGTCACACGAGACGACCTCGCCCGTCTCAGAATAGAGTCGATACTGTTTTCGCCTGGCCAGGAAGACCTGTTTTTCAGGAAACCGCTCCCTGAGTCTGGCGGCAAACTTCGCAGCCTGTTCTGCATTTGCATCGGTTGTTCCGGTCAGAACAAAGCAATTTGCCCGCCTGAGGGCTGAGGATGGTTCCCGCAGAGGACCTGCAGGAAAGATGCGGCCGTTGCCTGTCAGGGCTGTGGAATCAAAAAGGACGATGTTGATGTCCCGTGCAACGGCCATGTGTTGAAAGGCATCATCAAGCACAAGGCAATCCGCCCCCTGTTCTTTCTCGGCCCAGGCTGCGGGAAAACGCCGCTTGCTCCCGGTCACTATCGAAACACCCGGCAGGGATTTCGCCAGCATGAAGGGTTCGTCGCCAGCCTGCGCAGCATTGAGCAGGAGTTTGCCGCCATCGGAAACGATATTGACAGCCTCACTGGCCGTCCCACCGTAACCTCGGCTGATTACCGCTGGCTGAAATCCGGAAGATTGCAACAGCCGGGCCAGGTGCCGCACCATGGGAGATTTACCGGTCCCGCCAAGCACGAGATTGCCTACGGAAATTACCGGCGCTCCCATGTGATGTACCGTAAAAATACCGTGACGGTAAAAGAGGGCACGGATGTTCATCACCATACCGTAAACAGGGCCCAGGGGGCGGCCGAGGAGAAAAAGGAGGTCGAGTCTGGTTTTCATTTGTATAAAGGATAAAAAAAACAGAAAATTATGCAAATATGTCAACTTTGAGATATATTTACACGGAGATCTACGTTATAATTATGCCATTGTACCAGCACCGGTTACTTCTTGCAGAGGTGAGGTGTAGAAATATTTTTCGAATTAAAACAACATCCTGTCAGTATCATATCGAGTGTACACTCTGCCGTCTGATTCCGAGGGAGACAGATGGGCGGGTAATCGCAACGCGAGGCACTCAAAACCCCAAAAAAAGGAGCATTTCCATGAAGTTCCCACTTCGTAATTCTGCATTTTTTATGGCAGCCTGTTGCCTCTTTGCTTTTGCGCCAGCGGCTGCATCTGCGGGCGATACCATCAAGATCGGCGTCGCTGGAGCTCACAGCGGACAGCTTGCCTCCTACGGACTGCCTACCCTCAAAGCAGTGCAAATTATCGCAGAACAGGTAAATGCTAAAGGCGGCATCCACGGCAAAAAAATTGAAGTCCTTTCTGAAGATGATCTCTGTAAGCCGGAAATCGCCGTCAACAGTGCGAAAAAATTGATTTCGGACGGTGTGGATGCTGTTATAGGGCATACCTGCTCTGGACCAACTTCCGCCGTGATGCCTCTCTACAAAGAAAAATCAATCCTTGTCATTTCTCCTTCAGCAACCACTCCGGGGCTCACCAAGGATAAAGAATACCCCAATTTCTTCCGTACAGTTGCTCCCGATGATGCCCAGGCTCAGGTTGATGTTGATTTTATCCTTGATACACTCGGGGCAAAAAAAATTGCTCTTCTTGACGATAAAGGCGACTACGGTAAAAGTTTTATCCACTTTGCCAAAGAGCAATTTGAAAAAGACGGGCGCGCCAAAATCGTTCTTGAAGAGGGTATTACCCAGGGTGCAGTTGATTACTCTGCTATTGTACAGAAGATAAAACGGTCCCAGGCTGATGTTGTGCTTTATGGTGGATATCATCCAGAAGCTTCCAAGATAGTCACTACCATGCGCAAGAAACGGATGAAGACGTATTTTGTTTCAGATGATGGTATCCGTGTACAAACTTTCATTGACGTTGCGAAAAAATATGCCGAAGGCGTGTATGCCTCCAGCTCAAAAGACACCACCTCCAATCCTCTGGCCATTAAGGCGATAGAAGAGCATAAAAAGAAATTCGGCTCTGAGCCTGGTGAATTTTATCTCAACGCCTACACCGCCATGATTGTCCTCGTCAATGCCATCGACAAGGCTGATTCCACCGAGCTTTCCGCAGTGGCAAAGGCTCTGCGATCTGAGGTCGTTGCTACTCCCATGGGAAATGTCAGCTTCGATGAGGTTGGCGATGCAACCGGAATCGGGTATGCTGTTTCAAAGGTTGTTGATGGTAAATTTGTAGAACAGAAATAACCTGTCGGAACACGCTGTTTCTCAAGCCTGAGTCAGGGATTCCCGGCTCAGGCTTTCCTTTTTCCAATCAGGCGCCATGCATTTCGACTCTCAATATTTTATAGAACTGTTTGCCAGCGGATTGACCAAAGGGTCTATCTACGCTCTGATCGCCCTCGGCTACACAATGGTGTACGGGATTGTCGGGCTGATCAACTTTGCCCACGGTGAGATTTATATGATCGGGGCTTTTGTCTTCTTTCTTGCATCCTCACTGCTCACCGTCCTTGGTCTGCCAATGTGGGCAATGATCTGTATCGCTACCGCAGCGTCAATCTTTTGGGCGGGGGGGTACGGTTATACGGTGGAGAAGATCGCCTATAAGCCGCTGCGCAACGCACCGCGTCTCTCTCCGCTTATTTCGGCAATCGGCATGTCGGTCTTCCTGCAAAACTACGTCATGCTCGGGCAGACGGAAAAATACCTTGGATTTCCCGAGGTTATTCCTGAGTTTGATTTTCTTGAGCCCTTTGCTTCCACATTTTCCAGTTCCGACTTTGTCATCTGGGTGACGACCGTTATCGTCATGCTCATTCTCACCTGGATCATAAAATTCACCCGTACAGGCAAGGCCATGCGCGCCACTGCCCAGGACCGCACCATGGCGGAGCTGGTGGGAATCAACGTCAATCAAATCATTTCCGCCACCTTTATCATTGGCTCGGCACTGGCGGCAGTTGGCGGGATACTCATCTCTTCGCATACCGGTTCCATTCACTACTACATTGGTTTTATTGCCGGAATCAAAGCTTTTACAGCCGCAGTTCTCGGCGGAATCGGCTCCATTCCCGGAGCAGTTCTCGGCGGGCTTGTTCTCGGTATGGCAGAGAGCTTTGCCACCGGCTATTTCTCCAGCGCCTACGAAGATGTTTTTGCCTTCTCGCTGTTGGTGCTGATTTTAATCTTCCGTCCTGCTGGCCTCCTTGGCCGTGCTGAGACTGAGAAAGTATGAAGAGGAAGAGATGATTACAGCAAAAGATATCAGACGTATTCTGCTCGTCTCCGGCTGGTTCATGATCCTAACCCTGCCGATTCTGGGGATGAGGGTTGATCCACTCAGCGATAATATTCTATGGCGACTAAAGAATGTAATGTGGGTGGGCCTCGGCACTGTCGTGCTGCAGAGCCTTCCGCACCTCTGGCATCTCTATCTCTACCTGCAGGCGGGGATGATCCGCCTCTGGCATCATCTCATGGGTACGCCTCCCCATAAAATTGTGGAAAAAACGGCACACCGGGATTCCCTGATCAATCGTGTCATTACCAACCCGAGACAGCGTGCCATCCTCTGTGCTGTGGTGTTGACCCTGACGATTATCTATCCGCAGGTCGTCAATGAATACCAGATCAATATCATGATCATGGCATTCCTCTACATTATGCTCGGACTCGGTCTCAATATCGTCGTCGGTATGGCCGGGCTGCTGGACCTCGGCTTTGTTGCCTTTTATGCCGTCGGTGCCTACACCTATGCACTGCTTAACCTTCACTACGGCATTAATTTCTGGATGGCACTGCCCCTCGGCGGGATTTTTGCTGGAATCTTTGGTCTGCTTCTGGGCTTTCCCATTCTGCGCCTGCGCGGTGACTACCTTGCCATCGTTACCCTCGGTTTTGGTGAAATCATTCGGGTGATCCTTGAAAACTGGATCGAACTTACCCACGGTGTTGCCGGGATTGTTAACATTCCCGGTCCCACCTTTTTCGGTCTGGGTCTCACACCTTCCCAGAAGATTCTCTATCTCTATTACCTGATGGTGCTCTTTGTGGTTATTACCATCTTTGTGGTTAACCGACTGCAGGACTCCCGCCTCGGCCGTGCCTGGCTGGCCCTGCGCGAGGATGAAATCGCCTGTCAGGCCATGGGCATAGACAAACGGCGAACGAAACTTGCCGCTTTTTCTCTCGGAGCTTTCTGGGCAGGTATCGCCGGCGTTGTTTTTGCTGCACAGAATCGTTCGGTCTATCCGGTCAGTTTCTCCTTTCTGGAATCAGCCATGATCCTCTCCATCGTCGTCCTCGGCGGCATGGGATCCATCGTCGGGGTTATCCTCGGTGCGCTGATTCTCATTCTACTGCCAGAATACCTGCGCGAGCTCAGTCAGTACCGTATGCTCTTTTTTGGAGCCATCCTGGTTTTAATGATGATTTTCCGTCCGCAGGGGCTGATCTCAGTGGTGCGACGAAAATATGATATTGACAGTATCAAGGCTGAAGAGAAGGAGGGCGGGGCATGAGTGAACCAATCCTGCAGGTGCAGAACCTCACCATGGATTTTGGAGGTATCCGCGCTTTGAACAAATTGGACATCACCGTTCACAGTGGTGAAATTGCCGCCCTCATTGGTCCGAATGGTGCGGGGAAAACCACCTTTTTTAATTGTGTAACCGGAATATATAAACCGACCGCCGGAGATGTTTTTCTCACCCCCGGAAAGGGCGAGAAACCGGTCAGTATCAAGGGGCTAAAGCCCAATATAGTTACTGGCAAAGGGCTCTCGCGGACCTTCCAGAACATTCGCCTTTTCCCCAAAATGACCGTGCTGGAAAATGTGATGATAGGCCGTCATTGTCGCACGAAAACCTTTATTCTGGGGGCAATCTTCCGGCCCCCCCGCGCACGTCGTGAAGAGCGGGAGATCCTCCTGCACAGCTACCGACTGCTGGAGAAGGTTGGCCTTGCGGCGTTTGCCAACGACTTCGCGGAAAATCTTTCCTACGGTGCCCAGCGTCGCCTTGAGATAGCCCGGGCCCTGGCTACCGAGCCTCACCTGCTGCTCCTCGATGAACCGGCTGCCGGTATGAATCCGCAGGAAACCGAAGACCTCAATGCTCTCATCCGCGAAATCGCCGCAGAAGGTCTCGCCGTGCTCCTTATTGAGCATGACATGAAGCTGGTCATGAGTCTGTCTCAGCGGATTTTCGTAGTGGATTATGGCAGCAAGATCGCCGAAGGAACACCGAAAGAGATCCGCAGCAATCCCGCCGTCATTAAGGCTTACCTCGGAGAGTAAACCATGCTGAAACTGGAAAATGTAGTGGCTGGATACGGGAACATTGTGGCTCTGAGGGGCATTTCGCTTGAGGTCAACGAGGGCGAGATTATCACTCTTATCGGGGCCAACGGGGCTGGGAAGAGTACTACTCTGATGACCATCTCGGGCATAGTCGCAGCACGCGAGGGGAAAATCACCTTTCTTGGTAAGGAGATTCAAAATAAATCGCCGGAAACAACCGTAAAAATGGGCCTTTCCCAGGTACCCGAGGGGCGGCATATCTTTCCGCAGCTCACTGTCCAGGAGAACCTCGACATGGGGGCTTTTCTCCGGCGGGATACAGACGGAATCAAAAAGGATCTGCAGAACTGCTTTGATCTTTTCCCCATTCTTGCCAGTCGTCGTTCACAGGCGGGTGGTACGCTCTCCGGAGGAGAACAGCAAATGCTTGCTGTGGCCCGGGCGCTGATGACCAGGCCGAAGCTGCTGCTGCTCGACGAGCCCTCCATGGGACTTGCTCCCCTGGTTATTAAACAGATTTTTGATATTATCAAAGAGATTAACCGGGAGCGGGGCGTCACGGTCTTTCTCGTTGAACAGAATGCCAATCAGGCTCTGCAGGTTGCAGACCGCGCTTATGTATTGGAGAACGGAACAATAACTCTTTCCGGCAAGGCACAGGATCTGCTCAAAAATTCAGATATTCGTAAGGCCTACCTCGGTATTTAAGGAGTTTGACCATGGTAGAAATGTTACGGGCCGCTGTTGTTGGAGTTGGCTACCTTGGCCGCTTTCACGCCCAGAAATATGCCGCGCTGAAAGATGTGAACCTGGTAGCCGTTGCAGACAGCAACAGAGAGCGGGCCGAGGGTGTCGCGGCTGAGTGTGGTTGTGCAGCGTTATGCGATTATCACGAACTGGCTGGAAAGGTTGATCTGGTGTCTGTGGCGGTAAACACTGTCTACCATCGTGACGTCGCAGGGTTCTTTCTTGACCAGGGCATTGATGTCCTGCTGGAAAAACCGATTACCGTCTCCCTCGCCGAGGCCGATGAGCTGCTGGCAAAGGCAAAAAAGAAAAAATGTATTCTGCAGACAGGACACCTTGAACGCTTCAATCCGGCGGTACGGGCCATGCGGGCCCGGCTTGATTATCCTGCGCTCATTGAGACTACCCGGGTGACAACCTTCAAAAATCGCGGTGTTGATGTAAGCGTGGTCCTTGACCTGATGATCCACGATATTGACCTCATCCTGAGCATGATTGACGCTCCCTTGAAGTCTATTGCGGCCGCAGGAGCGGCAACGATAACCCCCAACACTGATACGGCCTCGGCATGGTTTGAATTTACCAGCGGGGCTGTGGCCAGCCTCACTGTCAGCCGCGTTTCTCCGATTAATGAGCGGCGGATGCGGGTGCTGCAGCCTGGGGGGCGGTTTGATGTCAATTTTGCGGAACGCTCTCTTTTTAGTGTGAAGAGTGATGGGATGAAAGATGGCCAGCCCCTTCTCTCAACGAAGGAGGAGCGGTTTGGCAGTGCTGATGCTCTGTTTGACGAGATTTGCGCATTTGTCGACCATGTACGCGAGCGCAGTCGGCCAGAGGTAAGCGGAGAAGAGGGTAGAGCAGCTCTCGCCGTGGCCATCGAAGTTATGGAGAAGATCAAGGCAGGCGCCGTAAGCGAGGCGTTTAAAAAATTCTCATCGGCGGTGTCATGAAAAAGAGCCTCAATATAATGATCGTCACCGGAGAAGCCTCTGGGGACCTGCATGGCAGTAACCTCGTGAAAGCCCTTAAAGAGCGCCGCAGCGACATTCACTTTTGCGGCATGGGCGGGCCGCTGCTTGAAGCGGAAGGAGTGGAGATTCTTTTTGAGGCAGAAAAGATCTCAGTGATGGGGGTGGTGGAAGTTTTAGCGCATGCGCCGGATATCATCCGTGCCCAGCGTATTCTGCGGCGACGGCTGCGGCAGAGTCGCCCCGATCTCCTGATCATTATTGATCTCCCCGACTTCAACCTGCTGCTCGCAAAGGTTGCCAAAAAAGTTGGTATTCCAGTCTATTACTATATCTGTCCGCAGATCTGGGCGTGGCGTACCGGACGGGTAAAAATTCTGCGTCAGCGGGTGGACGGGCTCGGTGTCATTCTTCCTTTTGAAGAGAAATTCTATCGTGAACATGGTTTGACGGCGAAATATGTCGGCCATCCGCTGCTGGATAACATTACGCAGCCAAAGGGTCGGGAGCAGTTCCTGCGGGAACGACACATTGATCCAGCCACTGTCTGTGTCGGACTTATTCCAGGCAGCAGGAAACGAGAAGTGGCCTCACTGCTGCCGATTTTTCTCGCCGCCGGACGGGAGCTGCAGGCGAGACTTGGCACACCGCCGGTTTTTCTCATTCCCCGAGCCTCGACCATCTCCGACGAATTTCTTCAAGAATGCGGTCTGACCGATTTCTCAGATCTTCGTATAGAACTGATGGCTGATTCCCACACCGAAGCGATGGCTGCCTGTGACTGCACCGTTGCAGCCTCTGGCACGGTTACCCTTGAACTGGCCATCCTGCAGCGACCGATGGCGGTTTGCTATAAACTGTCTCCGCTCACCTACCAGATTGGCATTCGCCTTGTTAAGGTGAAACACTTCTGTCTCGTTAACCTCATTGCCGACCGCGAGGTTGTACCGGAACTGCTGCAGGATGATGTAAGACCGCAGCGAATTGCTGATGAGTTGCAGGGACAACTCTTTGATACAGAGAAGCGGCAGGCGATGTTGCAGGGGCTGGCGGAGGTGAAGGCGGCGCTTGGAGAGCCGGGGGCATCGGGAAGGGTGGCTGATGATGTGCTGGCGTTACTTGGGCGGGTTAAGAGAGAGCTCTAATCCAGAACAGCCCTGTTAATTAGTGCATATCGTTTTGGTGGATTCTGGATTTCACTGAACCAGCTCCACCTGTATTCAGGGAACATCGAATAATGGATACCTTGAAGAATCAGTCTTTCGCCCATCTCCTTTGTTACAGTCAAAAAATTATCCTCCGACAAAGCAAGGAACGAGACGTCGAGGTAAGAGCCAGGCTCCGATATCAAGGTGCCCTGTAGTAAATTCCCTTCAGTGCCCTGGGCATGAATGAAATACAAGCTGTTTCCAGGTCTCCGTCGGAGGATCTTTCACCCCATCTGCTCGCACCATGTTGAGATCGATAGAGATAATACGTTTTGCGGGATGCTCAGCCGTCTTTACTGCTCTGGCATGGCGTCTTCCCGGGAAACTCCTTTTTAGATCTTGCTCTTGAACTCACAGCTGTAAAGTTTTCTTACTCAATATTTCACAGGCCACTCTGGGGAGCTCATACGCCCCTTGATCGATAATTTCTGGCACAAATATTGACGAAAAAAGCCATAGTGAAAAAGTCATTGTAATGGTATTTTACGGTATTAATCACGGTAACGGTGAGGACAGCAGAAGTCCGTAAGAACTGCAGTAACTCCATACTGTTACATTTCGCATGTATCTAAACTAAGGAGAAGGTATGAAAAAGATCATCATCCTGGCGGCTGTATTCGTCATGGCTCTTTCCACAACAGCAATGGCAAAGAAGCTCATTGTCGCCTGCGATACCAATTTCCCGCCATTTGAATTCAAAGACCCGGCAACTGGTACCCATACTGGTTTTGATGTGGAACTGTGGGATGCCGTTGCCAAAGAGATCGGAGTTGAATACCAGCTTCAGCCTATGGATTTTAATGGCATCATTCCGGGGCTGCAGTCCGGTCAGCTGGATGTGGGTATAGCCGGTATGACCATTAAACCCGAACGTGCCAAAGTGGTTGATTTTTCAGACGGCTACTATACTGCCGGACTTCTCATCCTGGTCAACAGCGATAATAAGGACGTTGCTGATGTCGCAGGATTGAAAGGGAAGGTTGTTGCTACCAAGCTGGGAACAACCTCTGTTGATTTTGTCAAAGCAAATGTTAAGACAAAAGAGACGAAGCTGTTCCCCAATAACGACGCCATGTTCATGGAGCTTATGAGTGGCGGCGCTGATGCGGTTATCTTTGATTCTCCAGTTGTCAGCGATTTTGTACGTAAAGCAGGTCAGGGCAAAGTTAAAATTGTTGGTCCTGTTTATCAGGGACAGCCCTACGGGATGGGTTTTCCTAAAGGCAGTGCGTTGGTTCCCAGGGTAAACAAAGCTCTCAGCACCTTGCGTGAAAACGGCACCTACCGGAATCTCTATGTCAAGTGGTTTGGCACAGAACCCAAATAAACCTCTCCGGCTCAATCCCTGAGGTGGAAAAAATGGCCGTTAAACTGCAGGTTCCTGTTCTGTCTGTTTAACGGCCATTTTTCCGGGATCCTCTTCAGAAAATCTTGAAAAACCTTGTATTTCGTTCATATTCGAAAAACTGGTTATCCGATATTCCCTTCATTCTTCGCTTAAGCAGAGGATACTGTCAGCCCGATTGGACTCGTATATGGTCCAGCGCATCCTGACAGAAGTCAAAAAACGTAAAGATATCTAGAGACAGTGAAGTGGCGAGGCATGGTATTTTTTTGAGCTTCGACAATACACAGAGGGGCATCAAGGTCTAAAAAACAACGCTGAAGAACTGTTTTTGCCGGTGCCATCTGTTTTTTTAATCTTATTTTGAGGCGATATGGCTTTTCAATTTGAACCAGCCGTAGTTATTGAAACCATTCCCATGCTCATGCGTGGGCTTAAGCTCACCCTGCAAATAACTGCCGGTGGTCTTTTCCTCGGCTTTTTTCTTGGTTCTGCGATAGGTTTACTGAAACTTTCGCGGAATTTTTTCCTCCGAAAACTGGCTGGTGCTTATATCGAATCCATCCGGGGAACGCCGATGCTTGTTCAGGCCATGTTTCTCTACTATGGAGTTCCTATGGCTGCAGGCATTCGGATCCCGCCTATAACTGCAGGGATTATCATTATTGCGGTCAATTCCGGTGCTTATATTGCTGAAATTGTCCGAGGTGCAGTGCAATCGATTAATTCCGGCCAAATGGAGGCCGGGCGTTCCATCGGACTGACCCACAGCCAGACAATGCTCTATATTATCTGGCCCCAGGCCTTGAAGAGGATGATTCCGCCTTTGGGAAACCAGTTTATAATCAGTCTCAAAGATACATCGCTTTTAATGGTTATTGGTGTGGGTGAACTCATGCGAACAGGACAGGAGATTACTGCGGTCAATTTCCGTGCCTTCGAAGTCTACATGGCAGTGGCACTCGTCTATCTGGTGTTAACCCTGTCAATTTCCAAGGGCATGAATGTCCTTGAAAATCGACTCAATATCAACCGAGGATAGGGAAATGATTCAGATAGAAAATCTCCATAAAAGTTTTGGGACCCTGGAAGTGATTAAAGGGGTTGATCTTAACGTGAAAGAGGGCGAAGTGGTCTGCATCATTGGGCCTTCAGGTTCAGGAAAATCCACTGTACTGCGTTGTATCAATCGTCTTGAAGAACCAACGTCCGGTCGAATCATTGTTGATGGCCACGATGTTATGGCCCCGCAAACCAATATCAACACTATTCGAACGGAAGCAGGGATGGTGTTTCAACAGTTTAATCTTTTCCCGCACATGACGGTTCTGGCCAATGTGACCCTTGGCCCCATCAAGGTGCGCTCCATGGCAAAAGCTGATGCTGATACACTTGGAAAAGCTCTTTTGAAAAAGGTTGGACTTGCCGATAAAACCAACTCGTATCCAGGACAGCTTTCCGGTGGGCAAAAACAAAGAGTGGCCATTGCCCGGGCACTGGCTCTTCAGCCGAAAGTTATTCTTTTTGACGAGCCAACTTCTGCCCTTGACCCGGAACTTGTTGGGGAAGTGCTGGAGGTTATGAAAAAACTTGCTAAAGAAGGGATGACCATGGTTGTGGTGACCCATGAAATGGGTTTTGCAAGAGAGGTTGCAGACCGGGTTATCTTTATCGATCAGGGCAAGATTCAGGAACAGGGACCACCTGCTGAATTTTTCACTGCGCCTAAAAATGCACGACTCAAAGAATTTCTTGGCAGGGTCATCGCCCACGGATAGCTGGCATCATTTCCAATGGTCTGGTTTAGAAATAAGAACCTTTCCTTTGTCAAAGTGTACTGATGTTTTTT
>Ga0172378_10001162_pt1 | contig 24102 bp, 35 predicted proteins | sample GrowelOW332metaG_FD_119755 | JGI IMG/M metagenome (GOLD analysis project Ga0172378, IMG submission 119755) | Groundwater microbial communities from an aquifer near a municipal landfill in Southern Ontario, Canada - Pumphouse #3_1 metaG | ecosystem: Environmental > Aquatic > Deep subsurface >... | reverse complement strand
TGTCAGGAAGTTCGTTCAAATCAAACACCATTGCTTTTTCCTTGCTAACGTATAAGGCAATCTCTTCAGCTTTGAGGTTAGCCGGAAAGATTTCCACAATTGGTTTAACGAGTACTTCAAAGTTAAGTCCCGTTTCATGTAAAAGAAACTGACGCCTGGGTGATTGTGAACCCAATATAAAATGATACCCTGAGTTGTTTAAATGGATCATAATAAATGAATTACCCAATAGCCATTGCTATGGGTTGTAATCCCAGTACCCCGGCTAACATAACAAGCTTTAATACAGTACTCAACCAATGAAAATCGCTCTTCTCTTTAGCTTTCGCAGTAAGTAACAGTATATAAACCAAAGGAATAAACACTGCTAATGAAAAATATATAAAGGTTCTTACCATGCCAAGATTCGCAAAACTGATTATAACAAAAATGGTACCCATTAGTGTCAATACAGTACTAGCCATAGCCACCTTTTTAGCGACCGGTATTCCATAGGTAACTGCAAGGGTAAAGCTACCGGTAGCCCTGTCGCCTTCAATATCCTCAGCATCTTTGATTACCTCTCTTGTAAAAGTGAGTAGGAACGCGAAAGCAGCAAACACAGCAAAATATTTGGTAATCATGCCCACGTAAGGTGCTACTGCTACGAAGCTGTCGGGTTGCCTGCTCAGCATGAAAAAGCTAAACAGCCATACAATAACAACTACTAAAGCTGCCAGGAAGGCAACCGTCAGGTTCCCCCAAAAAGTAGTTTTCTTATACTTGACTGAATAGAGCCACAAAAGCATAATAATCATAGGAAACAGAAGCCCGAACTTCCATGAACCGGTCCTCCATGCCAGATAGATACCAAGGATTAATGCAACCCCGTTCAGCACCCAATGCATAAATATTCCGGTACGATGGTCTAACTTTCTGCCCAGTATCATTGACTCAGGCCTGTTAATCCTGTCAGCCCGCATATCAAAATAATCGTTTATAACATATCCTGCAGCCGAAATTAAGACAGTTGTAAGTACCAATATCAGCAAATCAAAATTGTTTAATAAGTTTTGCACTCCGGCAATTTTACACAACTTATAGATAATTGCGTAGTATAATGACAGTTGAATGAACACTATCATTAGCAAATTAGGCCATCTGACAAGTTTCAGGGTAGCAGGTGTTTTCTTTATCCAATTCATCATGTAAATTTTTACCAGTTAAACGCATTCCCATTAAACCAATTTCCCTGTACTTTCAGCACCTGCTCAATGATATCCCGCACACAACCTTCACCACCTTTTAAGTTTGAAATATAACGAGATATTGACTTGATTTCTTCTGCTGCATCTTCAGGGCAAACAGGCATACCAACATGTTTCATCACTTCATAGTCAGGGATATCATCACCCATATACAGTACTTCATCCGGATTAAGCTTATGGTGCTCTACATATTCCTTAAATGCAGCCATTTTATTTTCGATGCCCAAAAACACATCTGTAAGGTTTAATGCCTGGCATCTGTACTTCACTGATTCAGAGAACCCACCCGAAATAACAACTACCCTCAATCCTGTTTTTACGGCAAGTTGAAGGGCATATCCATCCTTTACATGACCGGTACGCAATTGATCACCTGAATTGGTAATCAGGACTACCCCATTGGTCAGAACCCCGTCATAATCAAATATCAGGGTTTTAAGCTTTTTAAGATCTTCTTTATAATTCGGCATAAGGTCAGTTTCTCTTCAAATTCTTCGTTCGTATAATATTTTCAGTAATCAGAGCATATAATTGCCGAACCTCAGCCTTATCTTTCAGCATTTCCAAGTGCTTCCTGATGGTTTCCTGATCATCTCTGGCAGCAGGTCCGGTTTGCATATCTATTGGCCGCAGGGTCTCTAACCGGGTAATCGTTTCATGGATTAAAGGCCGGAGAATACTAAAATCAACATTCTCTTTACTTAAAATATCCTCAGCTATTACCATCATGTGATTACTGAAATTACAGGCAAAAACAGCAGCCAGATGAATGGTACGCCTTTGGTCAGAATCAATCAATCTGATGTCCTTACTCATAGTCTCAGCTATTTTTATTAAAAAGTCCGTTATCAGGTCATTGGTCCCCTCAATACAAAAAGGAATGTTCTCCGGATCAGGCCTACGTAATAATGTAATAGACTGAAGCGGATATAGCACCCCACAGTTTCTAAAATACAGGCTTACATCAGACAAAGGAACAGATCCTGCAGTATAGGCAACCTTCAAAGAGCAATCCGGGTGTATATCACTCAACGATTTAGCAAATTCAGAAATAACATGGTCAGGTAATGCTACAATCAGCAAACTGACATCTGTTTTAATGCCGGCAACATGATCAGTTGCTTCTGCATTCACCTGTTTTGCCAGCAGCTTTGCATTTCCTAAAGTTCGGCTGTAAACCTGCCTGATAACAAATCCCTTTTTATATAACTCAACAGCCAGAAAACTCGCTACATTGCCTGAACCGGCAATGGATATGGTAATATCTGAATGCTTCTGCATAACGTTCATAATTACCACAAAAATAAGGATAATATCGTTGCTAATGATAACTGTCGAATACTAACGCATACCGAATTATCGTGCTTTCCTTATTCTTTTACAGATTGCCAGTGTTACACCGGTAAACATGATGATTGCGCCTGCCCACAATACCCATATCCACGGGAAAAACATGATCTTCAATACGATAAATTCCGGTTGTTTGGTATATACGGAAATTCTGATAGTCTTCGGATGTTCTGATACTCTGTCGAACCGAAGCCTTACTAGTTGATCATCAAGGGTTATTACACCACTTTCAGCATAATCACCGGTTATCTTATAAGTCAATGGCATCTTTACCTGTCGGCCTGTTCTATCAGTAGTTTTCATCAATGCCGTGATTCGTATCTCCTCATACTGCTTATTAAACATCTCCATATATAAGGAATCAAACACAATAGTCTTCCCATTAGTGAACAGGGTGTCTTTCAAAGTAAAGTCCCTGGCTTCTGTCAAACTATATCCATCTGACATACGGCTAGTCTGATCTTCAGCATAAGTGAGATACATGAACACATCACCCTTTATTGAACTACGGATATCGGGCTTGTAAACTTTACCCATCCTGTGGTTGTATTTGATTGCAGGATAAAGTGAATACGTATAAAGCATGTCACCTGAAGAACTTTTATTAAAGAAATCAACCTTATAAAAAACCTCATCCCCTTTTGTAAAGCTTGAATTATAGCAGAGCAGTTGACCTCCGATTTCTTTAACCTGGCCTTTAAACAGCATTACATTGCTTCGTTGCGGCGAACCGGAAATCGGCTCATGGAGCACTTGAATGTTGGAGAATGCAATCAGTACTCCCAATAAAAATACACTAAAGCCAAGATGGGTAATGCCTGCAGAAACATTTCTGTGAACAGATGTAAATTTTAACAAACAGGCAAAGGATGAAAGTATGCAAAATACAATGCAGAACAGAAACAGGGCATGAACCACCCGCATATCATGATCGCCAAGGTAACCTGCTATAGCTATGATTAAAGCAATACCACATGGATAGATAATATTTCTGCAGAATTCCTTTAAATTATTTTTATTGTAAGTCAGGTAATGTGCTACCCCTGTCAACCATGTAATCACCATAGCAAAGGGCATCTGCCATCCGTTATAAAAGTTTGATATATCAGTGCCTAATGCAAGTTTAGCATTAAATATCCTGCCAAATACAGGAATAGAGGTCGTACTGATGATTTGAAATGCAGACAGGAGAATAGCAATAGCACCATACAGCATAACAGATTCCCTGTTCAACAAATTTGGCAACTCACTTGAAGGAATATTCTTCCACCTTTTAATAAGCATCCAAACAGGAGCTCCTGTAAACACGATTAAAAAGAAGGCCAATTGAAGCGAAAGTCCATTATCTCCAAAGGCATGCACCGAAGCCTCTCCCAGCACTCCTGAACGGGTGAGATAGCTTGCATAAATGACCATTATAAAACTAAGAAAGGTAAAAATGTAGGTGCCCAAGTAATATTTGTTGCGTTTGTAAGCCAGGAGCATATAATGAAGAGCAGCCACCAGTACGAGCCACGGGACGAGAGAAGCATTTTCAACGGGGTCCCATGACCAAAAACCCCCAAAAGTAAGCGACTGATAGGCCCATGCACCACCCAATATAAGTCCGGTACCCAACAATCCAATGGTCAGAATTACCCAGGGCAACGCATATTTCAGCCAGTATCTATGGTTGTTTTCAAGCAGTGAAGCAAATGCAAAAGCAAACGGGAATAAAGCAGCGGCGTAACCCATGAATAGCACGGGAGGATGTATCATCATCCAGAAATTGTCGAGTAACGGATTTAACCCGTTCCCATCATGTATTAAGCTCAGATAGGAAGGATTATTAAAAAAGGCATTCCCAATAAATCCTTCTGATTCACGCAATAGAATAAATGGATTGCTACCTATCTGTATCCCTGCAAAATTAGCACCCAGCAACATAGTCATCAGTATGATAAGGGCCATACTTACCACTGCCATTACCCCTCCTTCAAGCCTGTGTGACCTATATAATGCAATGAAGCCAAAAGCAGCTATCAATATGGCCCACAGCAAAAAGCTTCCTTCCTGCCCGGCCCAAAAACAGGAAATAATATATCGCCCGGGCAATAATACCGATGAATGCTTAAAAACATAGGCATACTCAAAGAAGTGCCCCCATATAAGATAAAGCAGTATAATCCCTGTAACGATTATTGATATCGCCTGGACAAAATAATAAATTCTTGCTTTGTGATTATATTTTTGTTTGCCTGATATGGACGCTTTAACTGACTTCATATAAGCGAGCAAAGCAAACAGGCCGGCAACCAACGATAAATAAATAAAGAACCGCCCCGTAAAGCCAATAAAAAGATGTTCGCCCATGTAGTTCATTTCTTCTAAGTGAGAAACTGCCCAATTTTCTCTTTAATAAAGCCTAATTAAAAAAATCAATACAGTAAAAATTACACTCTGATAAAGTAAAACGCATAGGATTGAGATGTAAAAATAAGATACTTTTAGCAATCAACCACTAAAAAGAAAAGCGATTGACCCTTTACCAGGAACAATCGCCTTATCGTATTCAAATTGAGCACTAAATACTTATACTGTTTACAACATGTGAGTCCTCTTCACAAACCATTCAGAGTATCCGCAACATGTTTACAAAAAGCATCCGATACTTTTAAAATGAATGGGAACGAAAACTACCTTGCAAATTTGAATGATTTACCTAAAAAGCGAGCAGAGCTGCCTAAGGTTTCCTCAATACGCATCAATTGGTTATACTTTGCAATTCTGTCGGTTCTGCTTGCCGAACCCGTTTTAATCTCTCCGGTATTTAAAGCAACCGCTAAATCGGCAATGGTGGTATCTTCTGTTTCACCAGAGCGGTGGCTCATAACAGCTGTATAACCATGACGATAGGCCATATTAACAGCGTCAATAGTTTCAGTGAGTGTTCCAATCTGGTTTACCTTAATAAGGATTGAGTTTGCCACTCCTTTGTCAATACCCATTTGCAAGCGATCAGAATTAGTAACAAATAAATCATCACCTACTAACTGAATTTTGCTACCCATAGACTCCGTCATCAGTTTCCATCCCTCCCAATCATCTTCGGCCATGCCATCTTCAATGGAGATGATAGGATATTTATCAATCCATGTCTTCCAATAATCAACCATTTGTGCAGAAGTCAATTTATCACCGGTTGATTTGTGGAGGTGATATACTTTTTCCTCAGGAAGGTAGTATTCTGACGAAGCAGGGTCAAGTGCAAGGTATATATCCTGCCCGGGTTTGTAACCGGCCTTTTCAATAGCCTGCAAAATCACAGTAATAGCTTCTTCATTTGATTTAAGGTCAGGAGCAAAGCCTCCTTCATCACCCACATTAGTAGAATAACCGCTTTTTTTCAAAACTGCTTTAAGGTTATGGAATACCTCAGCGCCCATACGTAATGCATCAGAGAAGCTGGCAGCCCCCACAGGCATAATCATGAATTCCTGAAAATCTATTTTATTGTCAGCATGTGAACCACCATTAAGGATATTCATCATAGGAATGGGTAATGTGTTAGCATTAACACCACCAATATATCGGTATAAGAACTGACCGGATTCCTGTGCAGCAGCATTAGCCACAGCCAGAGAAACCCCAAGAATAGCATTAGCGCCCAGGTTTCCTTTGTTAGGGGTACCATCAAGTTCGATCATTCGAGCATCAATTTCATTCTGATCAAATACAGAATAGCCCTTTAACTCTTCAGCAAGGACTTTATTGACATTTTGAACAGCCTTCAAAACACCTTTACCCATATAGACCCTGCTATCGCCATCTCGCAGTTCAACAGCCTCATGCACACCAGTTGAGGCACCTGAAGGAACAGCAGCCCTCCCCATTATTCCGTTAGTTGTATAAACATCCACCTCAATGGTAGGATTGCCACGTGAATCAAGGATCTGACGGGCATAAATAGTTGCAATTGTACTCATCGCTAATTATTTTATAAAAAAATTAATACTGTAATTCAATAATATAAAGCCATTAAAAAAAAAGGCCTAGTTTATAAACAAAAAAAGAGGATAAAGTATTAAAACTTCACCCTCAATTTTATTAGAAGTTAAAATTAATTATTACTTTCAACGTTTTCATTATCCGTTTGAACTTCAGGCTTTGGCTTAGCTTCAGCTTTAGCTAAAGGTGCAGTTTCTTTTGGAGCCACATCCTTCACTTTTGAAGTACGACTTCTACGAGTGGTTTTAGCTTTAGGAGCTTCCTTAGTTGCCAGCATGGCTTCGTTAAAATCAACAAGCTCCATCATACACATTTCAGCATTATCACCTAAGCGGTTACCGGTTTTCAAAATCCGGGTATAACCTCCCTGCCGTGTAGCAACTTTTACTGATACGTCTCTGAAGAGAGTCGACACAGCTTCTTTGCTCTGAAGGTAAGAGAATACCATTCGGCGTGAATGTGTTGAATCATCTTTTGAACGGGTAATAAGTGGTTCAACATATGATCTTAAAGCTTTGGCTTTTGCCAGAGTTGTATTTATCCGTTTGTGAAGAATAAGCGAAGCAGCCATATTCGACAACATAGCTTTACGATGAGCGCTGGTCCTTCCAAGGTGATTGACTTTCTTTCCGTGTCTCATTTTTCAATTAATCCTTATCAAGTTTATATTTTGCGACATTCATCCCGAATTCCAGGTTCTTAGCTTTAACTAAATCCTCAAGTTCAGTAAGTGATTTCTTACCAAAGTTCCTGAATTTCAAGAGGTCATTTTTATTATACGATACAAGTTCACCTAATGTTTCAACATCAGCAGCTTTAAGGCAGTTAAGGGCTCTTACTGATAAATCCATATCAACCAATTTAGTTTTCAGTAATTGCCTGATATGAAGTGATGTTTCATCAAACTCATCATTAACAGTCTTTTCTTCAGTATCAATAGTAATTTTTTCATCTGAGAAAAGCATGAAGTGATGAATAAGGATACGGGCAGCTTCTTTTAAAGCATCTTTTGGTTTTATAGAACCATCAGTAGTTACTTCAATAATCAGCTTTTCATAGTCCGTTTTCTGTTCGACACGAAAATTCTCGATGGTATACTTTACGTTCTTTATCGGTGTATGGATCGAATCAATTGCGATAGTACCTATTGGAGCATTTTGGACTTTGTTCTCTTCAGCAGGAACATAACCACGTCCTTTTTCAATTGTAAAATCAACTGTAAGCTTAACCGAAGGCTCCATATGACAAATTTCCACATCAGGATTCAAAACTTGGAATACTGAAAGAAATTTATTTATGTCACCTGATTTAAAAGTATCCTGGCCTGAAATTGTAACTCTGGCATGTTCAGAAGTTTCAGTTTCAAGCAATCTTTTAAACCGAATCTTCTTCAGATTAAGAATGATATCAGTAACATCCTCTACCACTCCTTTCATAGAAGAAAATTCCATGTCAACGCCTTCAATTCTTACTGAAGTAATAGCAAATCCTTCAAGCGAGGAAAGAAGAATTCTTCGCAGGGCATTGCCAATGGTAATTCCGAAGCCCTGTTCCAAAGGTCTGAATTCAAACGATCCTTTTGAATCATCAGCTTCGATCATGATAACCTTTTCAGGCTTTTGAAATGCTAATATTGCCATATTATCTTCCTCTTGAGTAATAAATTTGTTAACCGTAAAATCATTATTTTGAATACAACTCAACGATGAGCTGTTCCTTGATGCTTTCAGGAATATCTTCACGAGCCGGTACACTGATCAGTTTCCCACTCATAACTTCACCATCCCACTCCAACCATGAATAACTGTTACGTTTTGATGAAATAGAGTTCTGAATAACTTCAAGTGATTTTGATTTTTCTCTTACTGCAACAGCATCACCAATTTTTACTTCGAAAGATGGAACGTTTACAACGCTGCCATTAACCACAATGTGGCAATGCGACACTAACTGACGGGCAGCGCTACGTGTAGGAGCAATACCTAACCGATAAACAATATTATCGAGCCTTAATTCAATCAATTGAAGCAGTACTTCACCTGTAACACCTTTTTTACTGGTAGCTCTATGAAAAGTATTCTTAAATTGTTTTTCAAGAATCCCATAGGTATATTTAGCTTTCTGTTTCTCTTGAAGCTGTGTTCCATATTCAGAAAGTTTTTTACGCCTTTTTGAATTCCCATGCATGCCCGGTGCGTAATTTTTCTTTTCGAAATACTTATCCGGTCCATAAATAGGATCTTTAAACTTGCGTGCAATTTTGGTTTTTGGGCCTGTGTACCTAGCCATAATTACTTAGTTATTTTATTTTCAATTGTCATTATGAAATTTAACTGCCACCGGTTATTTTACCATTTTCACAAATGCAGACAAGCCGGTAAACAAGCAATATAATTAAACTCTTCTCCTTTTAGGAGGACGGCAACCATTGTGCGGCATTGGAGTTACATCCATAATTTCAGTAACTTCTATTCCGGCTGAATGTATCGTACGAATAGCTGATTCACGCCCTGATCCTGGTCCTTTCACAAAAACCTTCACTTTGCGTAATCCCATATCATATGCAACTTTTGAGCAGTCAGTAGCAGCCATTTGAGCAGCATACGGAGTATTCTTTTTAGAACCTCTGAAGCCCATCTTTCCTGCAGATGCCCAGCTAATTACCTGTCCCGAATTATTTGTCAGGGAAATAATAATATTGTTAAATGAGGCCGATACATATGCATGTCCAATAGGATCAACCTTAACAACTCTCTTCTTTGATGTTTTAGCAGTTTTTGCCATAACAATTTTTTTTCTACTTTCTTTTGTTAATTAGAGATCAAGCATTAACTCTTAACCTTTTGTTGCTTTTTTCTTGTTTGCAACAGTTTTTTTCTTTCCTTTACGGGTACGGGCGTTATTCTTGGTACTCTGACCACGCAGAGGTAAACCAAGACGGTGGCGAATTCCTCTATAACAACCTATGTCCATCAATCGCTTGATGTTCGTTTGCACCTCGGTGCGCAAGGCTCCCTCTACTTTGAACTGGTCACCGATGATAGTACGTATAGCGTTCTGTTCATCATCATTCCAGTCTTGAACTTTTTTATTGATATCTATACCTGCTGTCTGCAATATTTTCTGTGCAGAACTGCGGCCGATACCATAAATGTAGGTAAGCCCTATTTCGCCTCTTTTGTTCTTGGGTAAATCAATACCAGCAATACGTGCCATATATTGTATTATTGTTGTAACGTTAAATTCAATTATCCTTGTCTTTGTTTGTATTTGGGATTCTTTTTGTTGATAATATACAACCTCCCTTTTCTTCTGACAATTTTATCATCAGGTGTTCTTTTCTTTACAGATGCTCGTACTTTCATTTTACAAGTTGGTTTGTTTATTTGTATCTGAAAATTATTCTTCCTTTACTAAGATCGTAAGGCGACATTTCTAATTTTACCTTATCGCCAGGTAAAATTTTAATATAGTGCATTCTCATTTTCCCCGAAATGTGAGCCGTAATGACATGCCCATTCTCTAGTTCAACACGAAACATTGCGTTACCTAACGACTCAGTAACTGTTCCATCTTGCTCTATTGAAATTTGTTTCGCCATCTATTTTGTTAAATTAACATTTTCATTTATCACTCTTTCTACTTCATCAAATGATGATAGAATTATTGGATCCCCTTCGGTTATTGCAATTTCATGCTCAAAATGTGCCGAAGCCATATGGTCAGCAGTCCGGATAGTCCACCCGTCACTGTCCTGTGTAATATATCGCTTACCCAGGTTGATCATTGGTTCTATACAAATAACCAGTCCCGGTTTCAGCATAATACCTTCCCCTCTTTTCCCGTAATTCGGCACTTCAGGGCTTTCATGCATATTAGTACCAATACCATGGCCAACCAAATCACGTACCACAGAATAACCGAATCCTTCAACATAAGTTTGAATTGCATAACCTATATTACCAAGCCGGTTACCTGGTCTGGCAGCTTGAATACCCAGGTAAAGTGATTGTTTGGTACGCTCCATAAGCAATTTTTTATCTTCACTTATTTCACCTACTCCAAACGAATAGGCTGAGTCACCAACATATCCGTTTAAAACTGCACCGCAATCAACTGATACCAAATCACCATCTTTAAGCTCTTGATTTCCCGGTATTCCATGTACCACTACTTCATTAATAGAGATACAACAACTACCGGGGAAACCTCCATATCCTTTGAACGCCGGTTTTGCATGATGATCAAGGATAAAGGTTTCTGCAATCTTATCCAAAGCCATAGTGGTTATTCCGGGCCTGATATGTTTGGCAACTTCTGCCAGGGTCTTTCCAACAAGTAAAGAACTCTTCTTTAATAATTCTATTTCTTCAACTGACTTGTAATGAATCATTTTAATCGTTTCTAAAAACCTATCCCATATTAATTGAGGAACGGCCTTTAATACGTCCTGATTTTGTTAGTCCATCATAATGGCGCATCAACAGGTGACTCTCAATTTGTTGTAATGTATCAAGTACAACTCCAACTAAAATCAACAGAGATGTACCTCCATAGAAATGTGAGAATTGTGCAGTAACTCCCATTTGGGCAACAATAGCAGGCATGATAGCAACAAAAGCGAGGAAAATAGATCCTGGCAAGGTAATCCTTGACATGATCTGATCAATGAACTCTGCTGTTTTCTTACCTGGTTTAACACCCGGAATAAAGCCATTGTTTTTTTTCATATCTTCAGCCATCTGATTAGGATTAATCGTGATAGCAGTGTAGAAGTAAGTAAAAGCAATGATCATTATTGCGAATACAAAATTATACCAAAAACCATTAACATTTGTAAATGTTGAAGCAAAACCTGATAAAGACTCAGACTGCGCAAAACCGGCAAGTGTAAGTGGCAGGAACATAATTGCCTGAGCAAAGATGATAGGCATTACTCCGGCAGCATTTACCTTTAATGGAATGTACTGTCGAACCCCACCATATTGTTTATTTCCAACTATTCTTTTAGCATATTGTACAGGTATTTTTCGAGTTCCCTGCACAAGCAAAATACAAACCAGTACTACCGCAACCAATACAACAAGTTCAACAATAAATATCACTAAACCACCACCTTGTTGTTCCATACGTGAAACGAGTTCACCAAATAGAGCGAATGGCAACCGGGCAATAATTCCAATCATAATGATCAATGAAATACCGTTTCCAATTCCCTTATCCGTAATTTTTTCTCCCAACCACATTACAAACATAGTACCAGATACCAGGATGATAGTAGTAGTAATCCAGAAAAATGTTCCAGGATTTGTAACTGCCGGATCAAAAGGTGAAATAGCCTGAGCAGGAAGTTGCGCAATAAGATTTCCAATATAAGCAGGAGCCTGGAAAGCTGTAATAAGAACAGTAAGGTACCTGGTTATCTGGTTTATCTTTTTACGTCCGCTTTCCCCTTCTTTTTGTAATTTTTGGAAGTACGGGATAGCCATACCTAATAACTGCACCACAATAGATGCCGAAATATAAGGCATAATACCAAGTGCAAATATAGAGGCATTTGAAAAAGCCCCTCCTGAAAACATATTTAATAAACCGAGCAAACCTGAACTAGTTTGGTTTTCAAGGTTTGCTAACTGGTTAGGGTCAATACCTGGCAGTGTAACATACGAACCAAACCTGTAAATAAGCACTATGCCAATAGTATAAGCAAGCCTCTTACGCAGATCTTCGATCTTGTAAATGTTCTTTATGGTTTGAATGAGTCTTTTCATCTAAAGTTTAGATTTTAGTTGCCTGGCCTCCGTTGGATTCAATAGCTTTTGCTGCACTTGCTGAGAAAGCATGAGCCTTAACTTCAACTTTGGCAGTCAATTCACCCCTACCCAATATTTTAACCCGGTCATTTTTTGAAGCAATACCACATTTGATAAAAACATCCAAATCAATGACTTCCAGATTTTGAGTAGAAGCAAGTAACTGAATTACATCCAGGTTCACACTTTGATATTCAACACGGTTGATGTTTTTGAATCCGAATTTAGGTAAGCGCCTGTAAATTGGCATCTGACCACCTTCAAAGCCGAGTTTTCTGCTGTAACCAGAACGTGATTGAGCGCCTTTATGACCACGGGTAGAAGTTCCCCCATGTCCTGAGCCTTGTCCACGACCGATCCGTTTGTTATTCTTTGTTGAACCTGCAGCCGGTTTAAGATTACTTAAATCCATAATATCTTGTTCGTTAACTAAGTTGTTAATTAAATTTCTTCCACTTTTAGCAAGTGACTGATTTTGGCTATCATACCTTCAATCTGTGGTGTACCTTCAACATCCACAGGGTTTCCCATTTTTGAAATACCCAGAGCCTTTAAGGTTCTTTTTTGGCGTTCCGGCCTATTGATACCACTCTTTATCTGTGTAACTCTTAATTTTCTCATGTTGTATCTTTTTAAATAACGGGTTAACTCTATCCGTTGAACACTTTGTTAAGATCCACACCACGAAGCTGAGCAATAGTATAAGCATCGCGCATATGCACCAAAGCATCAATGGTAGCTTTAACTACACTATGAGGGTTAGAAGATCCTTTTGACTTAGCGAGTACATCTTTAATGCCAACACTTTCAAGTACAGCACGCATTGCCCCGCCAGCAATAACACCTGTTCCGGTAGTAGCCGGTTTCAGGAAGATAAGTGCGCCACCGTATTTACCAAGTTGTTCATGAGGAATAGTACCTTTCAAAACAGGGACCTTTACCAGATTTTTTTTGGCATCGTCAACTCCTTTAGCAATAGCAGCCGTAACTTCCTTTGCTTTACCAAGGCCATAACCAACAACACCATTCTCATTACCTACCACAACGATAGCTGAGAAACTGAAAGTACGCCCTCCCTTTGTTACTTTGGTTACCCTCTGTATACTTACCAGTCGGTCTTTAAATTCAATCTCACTGGATTTTACTCTCTTTATGTTTGCGTTTGCCATTTGCGTTAAAATTTAAGGCCTCCTTCTCTGGCCGCATCAGCTAATGATTTGATTCTTCCATGATACAAATATCCGTTGCGGTCGAACACAATTTTTTCGATCCCTGCCTCAATCGCTTTCTTAGCAATGAGTTTACCCACCATCTTTGCCTGTTCAATCTTGGCAACCGGGTTTCCTGAAATCTCAGGAATGAGTGACGATGCAGAAACAAGCGTTTTTCCGTCCAAATCATTGATGATCTGAGCATAAATCTGTTTATTGCTTCTGAATACCGTCAACCTTGGCTGCTCAGCACTACCGGTAATCACTTTCCGGATCCTGAGTTTAATCCTGTGCCTGCTGTATTCTTTTTTGTTCTTAATAGCCATCCTGCTTTAAGGAGTTTTGTACCGGATTACTCCGGATACGGGTTATTTAAATATTATTTTTCAGATGCTGATTTACCAGCTTTTTTCTTCACCAATTCACCCATGAAGCGGATACCTTTGCCTTTATATGGTTCTGGTTTACGCATCGATCTAATCTTGGCTGCTACCTGTCCGATAAGCTGTTTGTCATATGACGTAAGCGTAATGGTCGGGTTCTTTCCTCTTTCTGCTGCTGTTACAACGGTAACTTCAGGCGGCATTTCAAAGAAAATACTGTGTGAATATCCTAAGGCTAACTCCAATACATTGTTAGTTGCTACAGCTTTGTAGCCAACACCTACTAATTCCTGTACAATAGTATAACCTTCAGAAACACCTTTTATCATGTTTGAAAGAAGTGAACGATACAAGCCATGTTTAGACCTGGTATCTTGTTCTTCGTTGTCTCTATGAACAATCAAATGGGTTCCTTCAACTTTTACCGTAATTTTAGGATCCAGTTTTTGAGTTAAAGTCCCTAATTTTCCTTTTACCGTGACATTATTATCCTCTGCTACAGTTATCTGAACACCAGCAGGAATAACGATCGGCATTTTTCCAATTCTCGACATAGTTCTCCTTGTTTAGTAAATGTAACACAAAACTTCGCCACCAATATGAAGCGTTTTAGCTTCTTTGTCGGTCATTAACCCACGGCTTGTTGATAATATGGCAATCCCTAGTCCGTTGAGTACACGCGGCAGTTCTTCCGAACCCACGTAACGGCGTAAACCGGGTTTGCTGATTCTCTCAAGTTTGGTAATAGCGGGAACTTTTGACACCGGATGATATTTTAAAGCAATCTTTATGATACCGGGTATAGCCTCGTCCTCAAACTTGTAGTTCAAAATGTAACCCTTTTCAAAAAGTATCTTGGTCATCTCCTTCTTTATGTTAGAAGTAGGAATTTCCACGATACGATGGTTAGCCATCACGGCGTTCCTTAATCGGGTCAGGTAATCTGCAATAGGATCTGTTACCATTTTATCCTCTAATATTATTGTTTGTACACATTTTATTAATTACCAGCTTGCTTTCTTCACTCCCGGGATCTGGCCATCTAAAGCCATAAACCTGAAATTAATACGTGAAACCCCAAACTGCCGCATATACCCTTTAGGGCGACCAGTTATTTTGCAACGATTATGCAAACGAACCGGACATGAATTTTTTGGCAATTTCTGTAATCCGACATAATCACCTGCCGCTTTCAATTCTGCACGTTTAGCAGCGTATTTGGCAACAAGTCGCTCTCTTTTGAGCTGCCTTGCTTTTACTGATTCTTTTGCCATATTATTGTTTCTGATTTTTAAAGGGTAAACCAAATTCTTTCATCAATGCCAAGCATTCTTTATCATTCTTTGCTGTTGTAACAAAGGTAATGTCCATTCCGTTAATTTTGGCTACTTTATCCATTTGGATTTCAGGAAAAATGATTTGTTCTGTAACACCTAACGTATAGTTGCCACGCCCGTCAAATCCTTTTTCATTAATCCCGCGAAAGTCTCTAACACGTGGAATAGCCACAGAAACTAACCGGTCAAGGAATTCATACATTTTATTACCGCGTAAGGTAACTCGTACTCCGATAGGCATACCCTTACGAAGCTTGAAGTTTGAAATATCCTTCTTTGATTTGGTAGCTACTGCTTTTTGACCCGTTATGGAAGTTAGTTCATTAACGCCTGCATCAATAAGTTTCTTATCGGCGATAGCGGTTCCTAAACCCTGGTTCACACAGATTTTCAATAAACGGGGCACCCGCATCACTGTTGAATACTGGAATTGTTCAGTAAGTGCCGGAACAATTTCTTTATAGTATTTATCTCTTAAACGTGGTGAATAGTTCATTATTTAATTACCTCCCCAGACTTTTTAGAATAACGTACTGATTTATTCGTCTTGGCGTCAATTTTACGACCAATCCTGGTTGGCTTACCAGTGTTATCAATGACCATAAGGTTAGAGATATGGATTCCGGCTTCTTTTTTTTCGATACCACCCTTAGTGTTTTTAGCATTAGGTTTGGTAGCTTTCGACATCAGGTTTACACCCTCAACAATGGCATACATTTTTTCAGTATCCACTTCAAGAACTTTGCCTTGCTTGCCTTTTGAGTCACCGGCTATAACCTTCACGGTGTCGCCTTTTTTTATATTTAATTTGATGCTCATATTTTGATGGGTCATTTACAGCACCTCAGGTGCTAATGAAACAATTTTCATGTATTGCTTTTCGCGAAGTTCACGAGCTACGGGCCCAAAGATACGGGTTCCTGTCATTTCTCCTGCACTATTCAGCAATACTACTGCATTGTCGTCAAACCGGATATATGATCCATCGTTACGACGAATTTCTTTTTTGGTTCTAACCACCACAGCTTTAGCTACCGTGCCTTTTTTAACGTTACCTGAAGGGATAGCGCTTTTAATAGCAACGACAATTTTATCGCCAATGGAGGCATATTTTTTTCGGGTTCCACCCAGTACCCGGATGCACAGAACTTCTTTAGCTCCGCTGTTATCAGCAACCGTAAGTCGTGATTCCTGTTGTATCATAATTACTTGGCTCTTTCAATAATTTCGACTAATCTCCAGCATTTATTTTTGCTCAGGGGACGTGTTTCGGCAATACGAACAGTGTCGCCAATGTTGCAGTCGTTACTTTCATCGTGTGCAACAAATTTGGAAGCTCTCTTCACAAATTTGCCGTAAATGGGATGCTTCTCACGCCGTTCAACCTGAACGGTGATGGATTTTTCCATCTTGTTACTTACAACAACCCCAATTCTTTCTTTTCTAAGATTTCTGGTTTCCATAGCTTTTCCCGACATTTAATTATTTACAGTAGCTGTTGTTGACTGAGCCTGTGGTGCATCTTTTGTGTTGCGATTATGCAATTCGGTGAGCATACGGGCTATGGTTCTACGGTATGTTTTTATCTTATTGGGATTCTCAAGAGGAGACACAGCATGGTTAAGCTTGAGCTTATCGAGCTGTTTACGTTCTTCTTCTAGCCGCTCTATGAGCTCAGCTGTTGAAAGCTCTCTAATGACTTCTTGTTTCATCGTGCTTTATATTGTTTCTTCTACGTAATCTCTTCTTACTACAAACCTGGTAGCTACCGGTAATTTCTGAGCAGCCAGTCGTAATGCTTCTTTTGCAACTTCCATGGATACTCCTTCAGCTTCAAATAATATGCGGCCCGGGCTTATACGTGCAACGAAATACTCCGGTGCTCCTTTTCCTTTACCCATACGTACTTCAGCAGGTTTCTTGCTTACCGGTTTATCCGGGAAGATACGGATCCATATTTGTCCTTCACGTTTCATGTGACGGCTAACCGCCTGACGTGCTGCCTCTATCTGTCTGCCGGTTATCCAGGCTTCTTCCAGGGTTTTGATACCGAATGACCCAAATGAAAGTTCTGCGCCACGCTTGGTGTTGCCTTTCATTCTGCCTTTCTGCATCTTCCTGTACTTAGTTTTCTTTGGCTGTAACATTATTACAAGATATTGATCGGATTGTTGTTACTCTTTTTATTATTTTTTTGTTCTGTCTCTGCTATCTCTGTCTCTGCCATCTCTGTCCCTGCTATCTCTGTTTGGGCGATTTCCACGTGGTGGTCGACCTCCTCCTCCCGGGCGTTGACCCATCGGTTTTTCACGGCCACTCTGTATACCCTGGCTTTCTACACTTGGCGTAAGATCCGGTTTGCCGTAAATTTCACCTTTGCAAATCCATACTTTGATGCCAATGCGTCCATAGGTGGTATGAGCTTCTGCTAATGCATAGTCGATGTCAGCACGTAAGGTATGTAATGGAATACGACCTTCCTTGATCATCTCACGCCTGGCCATTTCAGCTCCAGCCAACCTGCCTGAAATCAAAACTTTGATTCCATCAGCACCAATGCGCATGGTAGATGCAATGGAAGTTTTGATAGCACGGCGGTATGAAATACGCCCTTCTATCTGACGTGCTATAGCATTTGCCACTATTACTGCATCCATTTCCGGACGTTTAATTTCCGAAATGTTGATCTGGATCTCTTTCTTAGTGATCTTTTTCAACTCTTCCTTCAGCTTGTCAACTTCCTGACCGCCTTTACCAATAATGATACCCGGGCGAGCTGTATGTATGGTTACGGTAACAAGTTTAAGAGTGCGTTCGATAACTATTTTCGAAACACCGGCTTTTGATAAACGGGCGTTCAGATAACTACGGATCTGAGTGTCCTCAATCAGCTTGTTTTCGAAACGTTTTCCGCCATACCAGTTCGAGTCCCATCCTTTGATGATACCTAACCTTATACCTATTGGATTTGTTTTTTGTCCCATTCAACAAAATATTATTAATTGTTTAAAGCCTGCTTTGCAGAGTCAATTTGTTCAGTAATTCTATTATCAATCAGAATAGTAACATGGTTAGAACGCTTGTGAATCCGGTGTGCTCTGCCTTGAGGAGCAGTCCTGATTCTTTTAAGTGAGCGACCACCATCCACACCTATCTCTTTAATAAACAGATTAGTGTTTTCCATCCGTATACCTTCATTCTTTGCCTGCCAGTTAGCTAAAGCAGAAAGAACAAGTTTATGCAAACGGCCAGCGGCATCCTGTGGTGAATGTTTTAGAATATTTAAAGCTTGTTCCACTTTCATTCCCCGAACCATCTCAGCTACAAGGCGCATCTTGCGGGGTGAAGTAGGACAATTGTTCAACTTAGCGAACGATTCAGTCTTCCTAGCCTCTTTGACCAACTCGGCTTTATTATGTTTACGTGCTCCCATCGGTTTGCTCTTTCTTTATTTTTTACCTTTATCTTTACTACCAGCGTGGCCTCTGAATATTCGAGTTGGTGAAAATTCACCAAATTTATGGCCTACCATGTTTTCTGTTACATAAACCGGTATGAATTTATTTCCATTATGCACTGCTATCGTTTGACCAACGAAATCAGGTGAAATCATCGATGCGCGTGACCAGGTTTTAATAACAACCTTCTTGTTAGACTTCACTACGTCCAACACTTTCTTTTCCAGTTTATAGTCGATATAAGGACCTTTTTTTAGCGAACGGCTCATATTAAAATGCTGTTAATGATCTGATTACTTCTTCCTTCTTTCGATGATATACTTGTTAGAGGCTTTCTTCGGGTAACGAGTCTTGTAACCTCTTGATGGTATTCCTTTACGTGATCTTGGTAAACCACCTGAGGCTCTGCCTTCACCACCACCCATCGGGTGATCAACAGGATTCATTACTACTGCACGGGTACGGGGGCGGCGTCCTAACCAACGTTTACGTCCTGCTTTTCCTGATACTTCCAGGTTATGCTCCGTGTTTGATACTAATCCAATGGTAGCCTTGCATGTTTGTAAAATCATACGGGTTTCACCTGAAGGCAGCTTAATGACGGCAAACTTACCATCACGTGACATTAACTGTGCGGATGAGCCGGCACTTCTTGCCATTTTTGCTCCCTGTCCCGGGCGTAATTCTATATTATGAATTACAGTACCAAAAGGAATTTCGCTTAGGAATAATGCATTACCTATTTCAGGTTGTACACCTTTCCCTGATAATAACTGTTGTCCTACTTTTAAACCATTAGGAGCAACAATGTACCTCTTTTCGCCGTCGGCATAAAATAGTAAAGCTATACGGGCTGTACGGTTGGGGTCGTATTCAATAGTTTTAACAGTTGCAGGGATATTATCCTTATCACGTTTAAAATCAACAATACGATATTGCTGTTTATGACCTCCACCAATAGACCTGACGGTCATTTTACCATCACTATTTCGGCCTCCCGATCTCTTTTGAGATACCAAAAGGCTCTTCTCCGGACTGGTGTCTGTTATGTCATCCAAGGCGCTTATCAGTTTAAAGCGCTGACTTGAAGTGGTCGGTTTGAATTTCTTTAAAGCCATTATCTTTAAATATTGCTATAAAAATCAATAATTTCACCTTCAGCTAATGTAATGATAGCTTTTTTAAATGCGCCTGAGTTTCCCTTAACCACACCGGTTTTGGTAAATCTGCTTTTTGCTTTTCCAGCATAGCTCATTGTATTCACTTCTTTCACATCAACTCCATATAATTCCTCTACAGCTTTTTTAATCTGTAGTTTATTTGAGTCCTTCTTTACGATGAACCCGTAACGGTGGAGCTTTTCACCTAAGGCTGTCATCTTTTCCGTAACTACCGGCTTTATTATGATTCCCATCGTGGTTATTGTTAATGGTTGTTAATCTCAGCGCTTTTTATTGCGATGACTTAATTTTGAAAAACTTTTTCTATTTCGGCAATCGATCCTTCAAGAATGATCAGATTTTGGGCATGAAGTATTTCATATGTGTTTAAATCACAAGCCCTTATAACTCTTGCCTGTTTCAAATTACGGGAAGACAAATATAGTGTTTTATTGCTTTCACTCAACACCATCAGTGTCCTTTTACCTGAAAGTTTCAGATTATCCAGTAACTCGATAAAAGTTTTTGTTTTTGGTTTTTCAATGTTTAGTTCTTCCAAAACAATGATACCGTTATTTTTTGCTTTGTAACTCAAAGCTGATATACGAGCCAGTTCTTTAACCTTTTGGTTAATTTTAAAACCGTAATCACGTGGCCTTGGTCCAAAAACTCTGGCTCCTCCGCGCAACAATGGCGATTTTATACTTCCTGCTCTTGCTCCACCAGTACCTTTTTGTTTTTTCAGCTTACGGGTACTCCCCGAAATAGTTGATTTTTCCAATGTACTATGTGTACCCTGACGCTGATTTGCCAGAAATAACTTTGTGTCAAGATAGATGGCGTGGTCGTTGGGTTCGATATTGTATATCGAATCACTAAGAGTGACTGTCCTGGCAGTCTTTTCCCCTTTTATATTATAAACTTCTAGCTCCATCGTTCAATTATTACATATGATCCATTTGCGCCGGGTATTCCACCCTTTACCAATAACAGATTCTTTTCCTTTACAATTTTTATTATCTGAAGGTTGATAATCTTCACCCGGTTACCACCCATCTGACCTGCCATACGCATACCTTTAAACACGCGTGATGGCCATGATGATGCTCCAACTGATCCGGGAGCTCTTAACCTGTTGTGCTGACCATGGGTAGCACCACCAACACCGGCAAAACCATGACGGCGAACCACACCCTGAAATCCTTTTCCCTTGGTAGTTCCTACCACATCAATATATTCACCTTCAATAAAAACCTCAACATCAACCTTATCACCGAATTGTTTACGATGATCAGCTTCAAAACGGGTAAATTCAACTAATTTCCGCTTGGGTGAAACACCTGCTTTTTCAAAGTGTCCCTTCTCGGGTTTGTTAGTATGCTTATCCTTTTTATCTTCGAAAGCAAGTTGAATGGCTTCATATCCATCCACTTCTTTTGTCCTGATCTGTGTGACAAAACAAGGACCGGCTTCTATGACCGTACACGGTATATTCTTGCCTTCAGCATCGAATATACTGGTCATCCCGATTTTTTTTCCTATAATTCCTGACATTGCAGTATCATGTTTAATTTAATGATTCTTTTTTCAAGTTGTATCCTGCTGTTAATAACACGGCTTGCAATCAGACTTTAATTTCTACTTCAACTCCGCTGGGTAATTCAAGTTTCATCAGTGCATCAATTGTCTTGCTGGTTGTGCTGTATATATCGAGCAAACGTTTGTAGGAGTTCAACTCAAACTGCTCTCTCGATTTCTTATTTACAAACGTTGACCTCAACACGGTGTATATTTTCTTGTTGGTTGGCAGCGGAATAGGCCCGTTAACAACTGCACCGGTGGATTTAACAGTCTTTACAATCTTCTCAGCCGATTTGTCCACCAGGCTGTGATCGTACGATTTCAGTTTAATTCTGATCCTTTGGCTCACGTTACTTTGAGTTTATTGATTTAATTCTTTCTTTATTTAATAAGGTAACCCTTAATCTTATATATAATATCGTCGGTTAGCGTTGACGGTAATTCAGCATAATGTGAAAACTCCATACTTGATGTTCCCCTGCCTGATGTGATGGTTCGTAAGGTTGTTACGTATCCAAACATTTCTGCCATCGGCACATGGGCTTTAACAATCTGGTATCTGTTCTTATGTTCAATCCCTTCAACGGTTGCACGTCGTTTGTTCAAATCACCGGTAATATCACCTACATATTCATCAGGCACATTTATTTCAAGCTTCATAACAGGTTCCATTAATACGCTGTGTCCTTTTCGGGCAGCTTCTTTGAATCCTACTTTTGCACAAATTTCAAATGCCAGTGAATCTGAATCCACACTATGGTAAGATCCGTCAATCAATCTTACTTTCAGGTTATCAAGGCTGAAACCAGCCAAAACACCATTTTGCATGGCCGTACGAAATCCCTTTTCAATGGCCGGTATATATTCTTTGGGTATGTTACCGCCTTTTACATCATTGATGAATTGTAAACCTTTGATGCCTTCATCAGCCGGCCCCATCTCAAATTGTATATCAGCAAATTTTCCTCGCCCACCATGTTGTTTCTTGTAAACTTCACGATGTTCAATGGTATTAACTAAAGCTTCTTTATATGCTACCTGCGGATTGCCCTTACTAATCTCTATTTTAAATTCCCGGCGCAAACGATCCGTTATTATATCCAAATGCAATTCACCCATTCCACTAATAACCGTTTGACCCGTTTCACTATCAATTCTGACTGTAAAGGTTGGATCCTCTTCAGCAAGTTTTACTAAGGCTGATTCCAGTTTTTCAACGTCATCCTGGGTCCTGGGTTCAACAGCAATACTGATTACCGGTTCCGGGAACTCAATAGATTCCAAAACAATAGGGTGTTTTTCATCACAAAGAGTATCCCCTGTACGTAATTCTTTAAATCCAACCACAGCAGCAATATCACCGGCTTCAATTTGCGTTATCGGCAATTGTTTATTGGAGTGCATCTGCATCAATCGTGAAATACGTTCCTTTTTGCCTGTGCCTGTATTCAAAACATAACTGCCGGCTGCCAACGTACCTGAATAAACCCTTACAAAAGCCAATTTACCTACATAAGGATCGGTTGCAATTTTAAACACCAGTCCTGCAAACGGGTCTTCCGGATTTGTATGACGTTCCTCTTCTTCTTCAGTACGCGGATTGATACCTTTAACTGCTTCAATTTCACCGGGGTTTGGCAAATAAGCGACTATTGCATCCAGAAGTAATTGAACCCCTTTGTTCTTGAATGATGCGCCACACAGCACCGGAGTGATGCGTTGCTCAATAGTAGCTTTACGAATGGCTTCACGCATTTCATCAGGCGTAATTGAATTATTGTCAACCAGGTACTTTTCAAACAAGTGTTCGTTTTCCTCAGCAATTCCTTCAATTAGTTTATGCCTGTATTCTTCCACCACTTCTTTAAGGTCTTCAGGAACTTCACTTTCAGTGAATTCAGAACCTAATGTTTCATCATTCCATGTAATGGCCTTATTGGTAATCAAATCAACCACACCTGAAAATGAATCTTCTTCACCAATTGGTATCTGCAAAGGGACGGGGTTAGCGCCCAATTTTTCCTTTATCTGATGTAGAACCTCAAAAAAATCAGCACCGGCCCTGTCCATTTTATTAACAAAACTGATGCGTGGTACATTATACTTATCAGCCTGGCGCCAAACTGTTTCGCTTTGTGGTTCAACACCACCCACTGCGCAGAAAATGGCTACAGCCCCGTCAAGCACTCGGAGTGATCGTTCCACTTCAACAGTGAAATCCACATGCCCCGGGGTATCAATGATATTTATTTTATATTTTTCGTTATTAAAATCCCAATAAACCGTAGTAGCTGCCGAAGTGATGGTGATACCTCTTTCCTGTTCCTGGATCATCCAGTCCATTGTAGCAGTACCTTCATGCACTTCACCAATTTTATAGTTCTCACCTGTATAATACAATATACGCTCCGTTGTCGTGGTTTTACCCGCGTCAATGTGCGCCATTATGCCGATATTGCGTGTATGAGCTAATTTATCAGACATTTTGTTAGTTATTGTATTATTTAGGTTTATGGGTTATTGACAATTAGAATCTGAAATGAGAGAAAGCCTTGTTGGCATCAGCCATACGGTG
>Ga0172378_10001161_pt1 | contig 24105 bp, 17 predicted proteins | sample GrowelOW332metaG_FD_119755 | JGI IMG/M metagenome (GOLD analysis project Ga0172378, IMG submission 119755) | Groundwater microbial communities from an aquifer near a municipal landfill in Southern Ontario, Canada - Pumphouse #3_1 metaG | ecosystem: Environmental > Aquatic > Deep subsurface >... | reverse complement strand
ATCAAGGGTTCGTTCGCATTTATATACATCCGGATTTACAAGAGAATCAACATCTTCAATTGAATGAATCAGTTTATCAGCCCTTGGTGAATTGTCTCCATCAAAATATATTTTTGCACCAAAAGCTGCAGTTTCACGATATGGATCGGATATTACACTTACAGCATCGTGATCATATAATTCAAGACATTTCATATTTGCGGCTACAAGTGATTTATAGTCGGTCATCAAATCTTCATACGTCTGACCATTTAGTTTTGACGCATGCATCATTAATATGGGATGAAAGAAAATTCTACCGTCGTTTGTACTTGGAGTTTGTAATTGTTTATGGATATTTTCCATTTTTTTGTTTTTCATTTTTTTATTTTGTTTGATTTATAGTACATACGTCTGAACTAATTAATAGTTCTTTGTGCTTATTGGTTTATAATTTACTTTTTTGTTTTATATTTAAGATGTATATTCTTGCAGTCTTTTTGTTTTATTAAAGAAGCATTTCCTGATGGTTTAATTTGATTCACTTGATAGACATAACCTTGTTTAACGTCATCAAAAACCATTGTGGGTCTAAAATCTAAATTTCGATTTTGAAAATCTATATTCTGTATTATAATTCCTCTTGCATGCCTAATAAACAAACCGCTTGAGGGTAAAACCTCTCCGAACATATTAACTTCCGGATATAGTGTTTCATTTTCCTGTAAATTGATTTTACTATCTTTTTTTGTACCTCCACCAGATGAATTGATAGATATGTTCTTTAAAGTAATATTTTCGATATAGTTACCGGGATATCCGGAAATACTTCCAGTTATTTTACTGTGGGTTTTTGCCGTAAGATTACTAATTTCGATATTTTTTAATTTGCCTGTGTTACACAAACATCTGTTCCCCAATTTTACAAAAAGAGGTGCTTGCATATCAGTCATACAAATGTTATTTACCTTGATATTTTCAGAAATTCCTCCATCGACATTCTCAATGGATATTCCACAAAGACCGGTATTCGGTTTGTCAATAAAATTCCAAATCTTTTGCCAGTCTCTGATAGTGCTTTCAGAAGCGCTTTTGATAATTATATTCTCGATCAGGATATTTTTAAAACCGCCCACAGAAGCTGTTCCTAACTTAACGGCATTACAATTTGATCGAACCGTACAATTTCGGATTATTACATTCTCGCAAAAACGCTCTTTGTCATGACTTTTTAAGCAAATACCATCATCGTCTGAATCAATAATGCAGTTTTCGATCAGGACATTCTTACTGTCAATATCGATCCCATCATTGTTATAGTTGCAATGATTATAAACAGAGATACCTTTTAAATGTACATCATCACACGCCAAATAACTTTGCATCCAATATGCCGAATTTTTTAATTTAATATCCTCCAATTTTACTTTCCTACAGTTAACAGCTAATATCAGAATCGGCCTTTGAATGCTTTCTTTGGACGAACCATCATTCCCTAACTGAAATGATGAAGCATTCCCATTCCCATTAATTGTACCTTCACCGGTAATTGATATATTCTCCGCATTTTCTGCAAATAAAAAGGCTTTGTATTTTTTCTTTGCATCTTTCAAGTTTTCATTTGATATTACCGGAGAGAACATAGTTTTAAATTTAATATCCAGTTGAGGATAGTCATTAGGATCTGAACTACCAATCAAAAATGCACCAGACCTTAAATGTATATTTACCCTGTCTTTTAAGAATAAAGTCCCGGAATAATAAGTTCCGGCAGGTACAATCACAGTTCCCCCTCCAACAGCACTACAACTATCTATTGCCGCCTGAATTGCTTCAGTACTAAGAACATTTATATTCGATTTAGCCTCAAAGTCCAAAATATTAAATGTTTGCGAGAAAAGACCTGATGGTAACAATAAAAAAATAATTACTTTGTAAAGAAATTTATGTTTTATACTCATGTTTTTTAGTGAATTGATTAATATTGATTAAGCTGTTTTAAAATAAAGTCATTAGAATGTGTTCTGGTTTTCTAAACAGACTCAGAAAATTATTTCCAGTTTATTTCTTTTTCAACAATTTTTCAAATTGATTTTTTCCAATTGTTTTCGTTCTCTATGTTTTTGAGCAAATACACCTATACTCAAAGCTATACCTACAATGACAAGAATATTTTTAAAATTTAAAGTTCTCATATTACCAAAGTTTAGTTTTTTGAATAATAATAAATTGAACAATCATTACATCTTTCATAAATTTCAAGAGTATCTTTAGTCAAAAACTTAAAGTATTGTCCATTTATGATTGTAAATTGCAAAATAATTTGGGGTTCTATTTTTATACCCCAATCATCTTTGGAAATCATTAAGTTACCTTTAACAACGCATGTGTCATTTTTATATGTCTCATATGAAATGGTAGAATCATTATTAAGGTCTAAAAATCTAATTTCATATTTATATTCATTTCTAATTAATCCATTTTTAGGATGTAATGTAGCATACCAATACCAATTGCCTTTTAAGGTGTCAAAAACAGGTATTTGGATATCTGTTTTTAGGGCTGGATTTTCTTTAGAGCAAGAAAGCATCATAAATCCTGCAAAAAAAATAATAGTAAAAATGTCTTTGTTTTCATATTTTAGTAATTTCACTATAGTTCAATTATTTTCTTTTAGCAACTCTTCAATCTTTTTATCAACGTCTACTATATCTCCTCGAAAAACCAACTCTCCTTTCTTGTTGACAATCAGTACGGTTGGAAAACCCGTAATTTTCAAATCAGTCAAAAGTGCTTTTTCTTTGCAAATGAGAACGGGAAACGAATATCCCCGTTCTTTAATGATACGAAATGCATCGCTATCCTTATCTCTACCTTTTAAAAAGAAATTTACCGAATAAAAACTGACTTTCGAATTATGCTTATATTTATTAAATGCTTTTTGAACAACAGGAAATTTTGAATAGCAAATTCCACATTTGGAGTTCCAAAAATCTAAAAGAACAATCTTACCTTTTAAATGGTTAATATTAATTTCAGAATTTGTAGAATCAGTGAAAGCAATTTCTTGTGTAATTTTTTCTTCTATTAATTCCCCCGTAAAGGTTCCATAATTAAGTTTATTAAGCCACAGATCATAACCTGAAAAAAACATAAAAAGGCACAAAATTGACGTAATAATAAGAACAGCCCATTTGAATTTACTTTTTATTTTAAATAGCGAAAATCCCACAAAAATTCCAAATAAATGAAACAGCTCATCAGGTAGTGAGATTAGTGTACTTTCAAAATCGAAGAATCGTTCAACGTTAATCAAACAAATACCTAATACTAGTATCAGTAGTATTCTCCATTCAGAAATTTCTTGCCCATATTTATTTAAGATATAAAAAGTAAACAGTATAAATATCCCGAAACCAACTGCCATACATGCCATAAATGACACATACCCTCTCAATGGCGAAATTACAATTTCAATAAGAATTGAGTAAATAAAGAACCGTGCCATAGGTTTATGTCTAATAGGTAGCAGCCTATATATAACAGAGCAAAGCAATATTAATAACACCAAGCCTATTATAAGATAATATCTATATTTCCACATAAAATTCAATTAATTTGATTTTGAAACAATTTTAATTTTTACTGAGAAAATAGTGTTGCGGATAATGATAAAAAAATACTAAAAACATTGACTTTGTATATGAATTTAAATTTTGTACACATGCATTTAAGTGAATTTATTAGTATTAATCAAACTGTATGAAAAAATCATTAGAATGTGTTCTGGTTTTCTAAACAAACTCAAAATTTATCTCCAGTTTATTTCTTTTTCAATAAACTGAATCAGCTGATTGGCCATTGTTTCCTGTTCGTTTCTTGTGGGATGTCCAGAAGTTTTTTTGAACGGAAAAAAAATCGTATGTATTTTTTTATCATTCAGTCCGGTCACAGCCTGTTGAATATATCCCGGCCATTTTGAACCTTCACTTGTTGCATCCATACTACCTAAAGCACAAATTATCTGAGCCTTGGAATATTTTGATCTGATGGTTGATACAAAATCACGATACGATTTAACGATAAATTCATCTGTAGGTTTGGTATTTCCAAATCGTGCTTTAAATTGGGCATGTTCAGGATGGTTTGATAGATAGCTATCATTCTGAAATAGATTTATAACCACTATGTCCGGACAGTATTTTTCAAAATTCCATTTGGAGGTTGAGTCAGCTGGATTTAACCGATTATACACCTCCGGCATGATCTCAGGAAACCAGCTCAACATAATTCCAATACCACTACGGGCAATGCATGAATACTGTGCATTGAAATGCCTCGCTGTTAAAGCCGCATAAGTGTAGTAATTATTAAAATATTCCGGTTTACCTGAATCACTCATTCCTTCCGGTCTGTCTACACCATGACCGGCAGTAATAGAATTACCAATAAATTCTATTTTTCGGGAAGGTAATTTTTGTGGAGTTAATAGAAGTTGATTACATTCAATTTCAAAACCATATATTCTATCTTCAGAGGTACAGTTTGATAGTTTGTAAAGCATCAATGTATGTTCACCAGCAGTTAAACTATCTGCAATGGAAATTGATTTTTTTATGCTATCAGTGCTGAATCTAAAAGCTTTCGAAGTATCATTATCGACAATCGCATAAAAATAGCCCCGATTCCGAAGTGATTTCATTATGACACTTACGCTTGATCCCTGGAACCGAATGGTAGCTGAAGAACCTGGCCAGAACATTGAAGCTGAGTCCTCAGCTACCGCAATTCGTCCCATGTAGGTAATGTTATGATTCCCCGGCTTCACTTTCAACTGGCTGAATCCGGAAAAACTAACTAATATAGTTAGCAGTAAGAGTATGTTTTTTGAGAACAGTTTCATACAATATTTTTTTATGGTCTTATACAATTCGCTAAAATGATTTTCATTTTCTTTCATTGTAAATCTACGGGTATAACTAAACAGATAAACAACAGTGTTCATGCTCATTTCATAGGTACTCTAATAATGTGCTTTTTTGATTTCGATTGCAATTAAATCTGCAATTTTTTTCTGTCCTACTTCGTTTAAATGTAACCCATCATTGGAAAGAATTTCTATATCATTGCACAAAGATGTGAACGTATCTACAAAAATACAATTGTATTTTTGGGCTATTTCTTTAAACCGGGTATTCATTTCTTTTACCCTATCATTACCCCCCACATATTTTGCTTGAGACTGGCTTTTTATCCCGTATGGTGTTGGAGATTTTATGACAATTTTAGCCATACTTATTGACTTGTACTGAAAAGTTTGAAGTCTTTTTATTAAAAGTTCAAGATTTGCATATACTTCATTTTGATTGTTTCTAAAATCATATTTAGCGTCATTTGTTCCTAAACCTATAACAATATAATCGTATTCTTCTAAACCAATATAAATATTTGCATTCAATAGGTCGTTTTCAAGTGTAGCAAGTTGATTTAATGTACTATCACCATTGTTATTAAATCCAATTGTTTTACCCACTCTACTAATGCTTAACACATCTACATATGGTATCTCATCTTTGAGCTGCTGTGGCCAACCATAACTAAATGTTCCATTACTATCCCCCAAAGTCAAAATATGTAATCTTTTATTCGGTTGAGAATTACCTTCTGGAATTAGAGAAAGAGCTACCGGTATGAGTTGTTCGTGAGCACCTTCAAAAATGCATAAACTGACATTTTTGTTATCTTTGAAATAATGAACTTTTCTATTGCTAAGAGTCCTTTGTGTTTCAACATCCTGCAACCACCTTTTAACTACCATATCAAGTATCTCAGATTCTTTAATCAGCAGTTGTGTACTGTTGGGATATAATTTACTTACAATCCGATTATACATATTTAATGTTTGAGTTATGGGTAATGAGCCCTGATATCCGTCGTGAATTCCTTCATATAAATATAGTTTTCCTCTATGCTTCGAAGGGTTCATATATATGGGAGATCGCTTTATTGCTTCTTCGTTGTTTAATTTGCAGTTTTTGGAAGAAGTACTTTTCAAAATATCTTCAGCATATTTTTGTTTCCTTCCAATGCTCTCTTCATACCAAGCCTTCAAATCACTAATACCTGCCAAACTGTTAAAACTTTTTGCCGGATAATTAAGTTTCATATAACAAAGTAGAGTAGCATACGCACCTCCAGATACCCCAATAATATGAACCTCCGAAGTATCAACATTCATGTTTTTTATCGCAAATCTAATAGCATCCTCAATATCACTTATTACAGCAAAGCTACCCATTGCTAATGGTTGGTTATTTGGTCCTCTAAAATCAGGATGAATGTAATTCCAATTTCTTTCAGCAACAAAATAACTCAGACTATCTTGTTGTAAATAATTACCACTCCAGATATGAAGACTTACGATTAAGGGCTGCGGTTTTGAACAAGTGGTCTTATAAATCATACAAGGTTGAAAACCCGTGTCAAATGTACATTCAATATTAACCTTAGTGAAATTTTCCGGCCAATTTGTATTTATTGTATTATCCCATAATGTGTTTTGTGCAGCTAGCATAAATCCAAATAAAATAAAGTATAGTAATATAATATATTTCATTATTAGCAAATTATAAATTTGAATTTGTTGCAAAAAGATATCATTTTTTTTTAGATTTAAAATGACAAACATCAAAAATACAAATAAGCATATATTATAGAGAAAATAAATAATAGCATAATTGATAAGAATAACGAAATTTGCAAATCATGCAATATCTTAGTTATCATCTTTTTTGTCTTTTTCATTTTTTTCTTAATGTAAATAATTCTAAAATTAGCGTTCCAGTTATTTTTTTCAGTATAAGATATTTTAAAAGTCAACATCCCATCTTTTATGATTTTTTTTTGTATTGCTTATCACTTTATTATTGTGAAAGTTTATCCAATCGTTAAGTTTATCATTTGATCTGGTACTTTCATAATCAAGTTGTTCGAATTTTTGATTTTTTGTAGGTTTAATTACATATTCTAAATCTGAAAACCGCTTATTTAGTTGTTCACGAGCTTGGAATAGTCCCCCAAAAACTATCAATACTAATAAGACTACACAAAGATTTGCAACTCTTTTCTTGTACATCATATTTTTTTAAAATTCTAAAGGATAATTATTCCCAATCGTCAGTTCTGAAAGGTATTGTCGGTAATCCTGTCCGATTACACAAGTTACCTATCGGATTATTAGCCCAATTGTATCGAACTGCTACAGGAGTTTTTATACTGTCGTTTGATATAATCACCTTATTGCCCTGGATTCTTGCATTAGCCCAAACAAACTTTTTGTCATGACCGGCAATTGCAAATCCATTTATTTTGTTTGAATTTGAAACCATCAATCCTCCATTTGTGTTTCTAAAATACAGATAAATTTCATTTCCTTTAATTCGCATTTTGGAGTAAGTTGGACCAGAGTAAACTACTTTACGTTTGTAAACTTTTCCCAAAGCACATTGAGCCAACCGATATCCAACTTCTTGTTTGTTCTTCGGATGAACATCTTTTTCATCGCCAATATCTACCGCTGTTATCATCCCTGTATTCGGCAACTTAAGAGCTTTTGTTTGCGCTTCTCTTAATCTTGCCCACCCTCCTTCAGATGGTTCGGTTTGAAGTTTTTTAAAGCCGGCCAATTGCACGAATAAAAAAGGAAAAATCCCTTGCCCCCAATCATTTCTCCAGTTGGTAATCATGGCTGGGAAGAGCTTATCGTATAATTTCGGATTACTTTCATTTCCTTCGCCCTGATACCAAATTACTCCTTTTATTGCATATGGAATCAAAGGAAACAGCATTCCATTGTATAGAGTTGCTGGTCGTTTTTGAAGTAAAATCGGGTATGTAGGAGCTTTAGACAAACTTTTCAATAAACTCGTGTCTCCATTCTGAATTTTCTTTGCACAATCTGCGGAATCCTTTTTATAAATCGCAACCTTAGCCAGATATTCATCATCTAACTTTTTCCAATCGGTTACTACTTTTTGAAAATCAGGATCGCTAGATAATACTTTAGCACTTGTCCATGCCTGAGCAGGACTCGCACCCCACGAAGTATGTATTATTCCAATCGGAATTCTTAATTTTTTTCTTATATTCTTTCCAAAGAAATAACTAACAGCTGAAAATTTTCCGGCATTTGCAGGATTAGCCTCCATCCATTGGCCTTTCATTTGAGTTTGAGGCTTTTCGACTACAGAGTTTTTCTGAACAGAGAAAATTCGTAACAGTGAATCATTTGCAGCTGATACTTCTTCTTTATAATTTTGAATACCTGTAAAATATTTATTCGGAGCAATGGGCATTTCCATATTAGACTGTCCCGAAGCTACCCAAACATCGCCTATTAGTACATTCTTAATCATTATAGTATCGCAAGCAATAATTGTAATATTATAAGGACCTCCTGCTTTTACAGGAGATAGACGTAACATCCAGTTTCCTTTATTATCCGCTGTAGTAAATTTCTTTTGTGTTTTAAATATAACCAAAACTCTCTGTCCGGGAGAAGCCGTACCCCAAATAGGGATAGGAGCTTCTCTTTGCAGAACTATATTATCAGAAAATATTGATGGTAAAATCAAATTACCTGTAGTAGTATTTTGTGCAACTATATTGCAGGTAAATAATATTGAAAGAAAAAATAAACTAATTTGCTTCATCTGTTAATCATATTAGACTCTTACATTCAGGTTGTTTAAAATTAGAATTTGATTACTTTACAAATTTCAGATTCACTGTTTGATTCGAAGTTGCTACTCTACATATAAATGTTCCCTTAAGTAATTTCGCAACATTCATATTTATTTGATTCGTATTATTATATACATCCTTCAAAATCACTTTCCCAAACATGTCAAATATTGTCACATTAATATTGCCAGTCGAACTGTTATCTAATTTAATATTTAGATTTTCTTCGACAGGATTTGGAAAAATAACTATTGATGGTGAATTTTCAGTGGGTTTTAACCCTGTTGATGCATTTAATAAATAAGAATTCAGCTCTACAGGACCGCTATTTACTTCAAACTGCAGTTGATTATCAGCGATAGTAAATGATACGTTATTGCCAGTTACAAGATTCTTAACAGTCATATTTTCTTGTCCACTAGTAATGGGAATTTTTACAGTGATTGTTTTGGGTGTATATGCTTTGTTTGCAACTCCAATATAAGTTTCAGTGCTAGTTTTATATGCCCTCACTTTTACATCCACATCCGAGCTATCAATAACATTTCCTTTTATAGCCGGTAGCGCAAGAAAAGCCTGTGCAAAACGTCTGTGAGCATTTGCAAATCCCCTACCATAAGTGTATGCTGTGAATGTTAATGTCCGAGCATCAGCATGAAAGTAATCCAATAATTCAAGCGCCATACTGTAAACCGGTCCTCCCGGGGTCATAGACTGCCCTTCGTATTTAGGGTTGATACTCCTGGCATGTATTTCGTCATATGAAACGCAATTGCTTACTGAAACCCCATCTGCTGTTTTGAAGTAATTTAAATAATCAGAGTTATTGGCTAAATGAAGGATATTGGCGGGTGCAAGTAATTCTATTCCTGATACATTACTGTAAAGAGATGGTCTTAACCCATAATCAGGAGAATTGACACCTGCAGTTGCCAAAAAATTTCCCGACTTTATTACATCCAAATATTGACTAGTTGTAATATTATTACGATTAGTTATATCTGTTTCATATGTACTTTTACCACTTAAATTTGCATAAAAATCGCCGGAATTCCTATCTTTTAAAATCATGCTAAATTTATCTTCATCCCAATTGTAATAATACAATTTTAAATCTGAGCGGTAACTCTTCAATAAATCAACAAGTTTAGCATGAAAGTCTCTCCGTTTTATATGCCACCAGTCTGCATATTTATTTTTCTCACTGGATTTTGACGATAAAATAGAACGAGTTACTGAAGTACCCATTTCACTGTTATATAATGCTACATCTGTATCGCTATAGCTGATAGGCATCATATCACATCGAATTCTCCATAACATTCCTGTCAATTGAGGGTTTTCATTAACATATGGTTTAAAAAGATGTTCAACAAGATTTTTCATATCAGTGAATGTCAAAGGATCTAATAGGTCAGAGCACCAAGCATTAAATCTATTAGGAACGGATGGCGTACCATTAATGGCTGTAGCATGGGCTGACCAAGAAAGAGCTGCAGATCCTCCATATTCTACCCTTGGAACGAAATTAATCCCCGATCCTTTGGTGGCGGCAAGGTATCTATTAAACACCGATTCTTTGCCCGGGACTGGAGTTTCTCCCCGTTTTGCAGTATATGGATCAATAAACTCTTTTCTAGTCCAGTAATTTTGCCTATCAATATTACATGATGTATATCCCAATATCGGGTCACTGTAATTTGTTGTAGCCCATTTAAGAATTATTGGTGAAATGGCATTATAGCCCATCAATTTTGCATAATTTACAAGGTCGGCAGGTTCTTGGTCAGCCTGTCTCTCCCAGTCGAACATAAGGGTTCTTTGAGGCAGATTAGCCGACGGTTTATTGACAACCGGTGAATTTGTTTGAGGATCAATTTCATATAGCTTCATACTTGCGATAGCCGGCCCACCCTGATACATAGAAAAGTAAGTACCATTCAATTTGTTCATAAAATATACCCAAAAACCATTTTCGGCAGAAGCACTACCAGTACCACCAGCACCAAGTGTCTCATTATCAAGTGGAACAATAACATCATAGTATTGCCACGAATTACTTAACGGCCAGTTTTCATACGGATCGTTCTCGATTCCAACGCCACTTCGCCAGCCTGCATCCATATAATTTTGCCCTATCTGAATTTCAATAGGACAATATCGTGGTTTATCTTCAGGATATTCAATTCTCAACAAATATGTTTTCCGAGGACTAAGTTTTCCACGTCCAATTTTATAAGCAAACCAACCATTGTTAAGTTCCCTTGCTTTCTTCCCGAGTATCTCATTTACATTTATTGTTACACCACAACCAGGCGTATTATACCATTGTGTTTTATTATTGAAGCTACTTTGCAAATAACCATGAACTTCATTTGAAAATGCGGTAGAACAATCAATTTCATCTATTAATTTAAGAGTGCCATAAGAAGTCTCTTCAAATTTAACGCCCAAAGTTGGTAAAGCTAAAGTGTCGCGTTTTGCAAATGACAGATAATCTATCGATTCTGTTATCGTAGATAATGTTGCACCGGAACTGTTTAATATTGTTTGGATTGCAACAAAACGTCCTTTTAAATAAATTGATCGTGCAGTAGAAGAATCAACGGGCACTATTGCATAGCAACTGCCATCAGGAGCCGATGATATAGACACGGTACTTGTAGCTATTAAAGCGTTATAGTAGTCCTTTATTGAATATTTCAATTTAGCAGCTCCCTGGTCGAACGTTGATTTTGGAAAACTGAATTTCAGTTTGAATGGTTTCCCTTTTTGACGATCGCTAAAATCGAATAAATTAATATGTTGGTATGTTGATTCAGCTTGATCAACATCTCCAGCTAAAAGACTGTAAGGATTAAGTTCCGCGCTAAATGTTCCAGATGCGAGACCGCTGTTACTTCCTATAAAAGAAAGATTTCCACCCCATACACGAACAGCAATAGTATTTGTTTGACCGTAATGAACAAGAGAAGCGGGTACTGTATATGATCTTTCCATCATATTAGTGTATTTATACTCGCTTTTAATACCTCCCACACGTACTCCGTTCACAAAAACATCATCATCAGATTTCGTATTACCTAATTTTAAGACAAGAGGTATTCCTTCATAACCCGCTGGAATACTAATCTTTTGCCTGTACCAACCCCAGCCTCGGTGAAATATATTCTGCTTTTCCCATGACAAACCTGATTTTAGTGTTTTCCAACCGGTGTCATTTAAGTTTTCGGTATACCAACCACCTGTCATGCCTTGTTCGAGGGTGTCGGTGATAAAAAGCCAATTCGTATTAAGAGTAGTTGTCCAAGGACTTAATGCGGTTACTTGAACAGACTTCGGGGCATTATTAGGTTGACTTGCAAATAAATTATTTTCCGTTAAGGATAAAATAAATATGCAATTTAACACTAAAACGAATCGGATTACCAATCGAGTCCTGTTGAATGGATTCATATGCTTTAATTTATTGAAGCCAATTGTTTTAGAAATCAGCCATGTTGATTTGAAGCTTTTCATATATTTTAAATTTAATTAGTTGTTTTTAATCTTATTAGTATTTTTCAAATTATTTTAAGTCAGATATAGATGGCGGTGGTACCTTCGTTCCCCATTCTGATGGTATTGTTCCCATTTCCAATACAAGTTCACCACCGTTAATAATATCTTTGTGTATAAACCAACATTTATCCCATTTTTTACCATTAAGTTTAGCTGATTGCACATATAAATTTTGATTATTCGTGTTTTTAGCAATAATTGTAAAAGTTTTGCCGAAACCTAGTTTCACAGTAGATTTTGTAAATAATGGACTACCTATTAAATATACATCCTGTCCAGCAACAGGGAAAAACCCCATTGAACCGAAGATATACCATGCAGACATAGCTCCTGAATCATCCTGACCAGGTAATCCCAATCGCCCAACTTTATAATCGCCTAATAGTTCACGAACCTGCTTAAATGATTTATCCGGTCTTCCTGCATAATGATAAAGATAAGGAGTTAAAAAACCGGGCTCATTTCCCATTTCATAATGCTTACCGTTAAATAATGTATCCAAAAAAACAATGAAATTTGAGTTACTGCCATGTTTTGAAATAAGTAATTTCATGTCATGAGGGAAATAGGTGCTGTAATTCCATGGCGTACCTTCGTAAAAATACGGTCCATTCCAATAATCCGGTCTTCTGAAAGTGGGAGAAAAACCCGGTATCCATTTCCCTATTGTATCTTTTGACCAGAAGAATTTTGTGTCGGGATTGAATAAATTCAGCGAGCTATAGGATTGTTTCAGATATTTATGATAGTCATCCTCCTTCCATAGAGTTTTTGCAACCTGAGCTATACAAAAATCATTGTAAGCATATTCCAAGGTACGGGAACTGCCATTTTTTATGTTTGAGGATAGATAGCCAAATCTGCTATATTCTTCTTGATAGCGTCCATATTTATACGGATTATCAGACACCGAATCGGCATTCTTTTTTATGGCTTCATACGCTCCCTTAACATCAAAACCTTTTAGCCCTTTAAGTACTGCATCGGCAATTACGACATCAGCACTTGTCCCTCCCTGTACATAAGCGTAATCTCCAGCGGTCCATGCATCGGGTATCCATCCTTTTTGCTTATAAATATCAAGCAGGCACTGTATGATGGCAGATTGCTTCTCGGGTTTGATTAATGTGTAAAGGGGCATAACAGTTCGATAGGTATCCCATAAAGTGTAAAAATCCCAGAAATGCGGTTTCCCCGATTTCCACATTGGATTTTCATCGTCGATACCTAAATAAGAGGGCATAGAGAAAGTATGATATAAAGCCGTATAGAATACGGTTTTCATTTCGGGGGTACCACCTTCGACCTCTATTAGATTCAGATAGTCGTTCCAGACTTTGTCTGCATTATTTCTAACTTTGGCAAAATCCCATCCCTGAACTTCTTTCATATTTCTATGCGCATTCTCTAAACTTACATACGAAATTGCAACCTTTACTTGAACCTGTTCTTTTTGCTTGAGAATGAATTCAACAAATGCACCAGTGTTAGTTCCACTTTGATTTGAAACATTATTAAATATAATATTATTTTTCCATGTTCCGTGAGATGAAAACGGTCTGTCAAAAGTAGCGACAAAATAAACTTTATATGGATTTTCACCTCCCCATCCTCCTTTAAATCCTGCAGAACCTTCTATTTGATGATCGGAGACTATTGAAACAGCTGCCTCCGTATTTTGAGTTTGCTCTGCTTCCACCATATTTATGATAGAAGATGCATCTAGCAAGATATTGGCATGAATTGTATCCTCCTGAGAATAATTTAACAGTAAGGTTTCATCGTTATTCAATTTAAAAAAAGTATATCGATGCATTCCCACTCTATTGCCAGCAGTTAGCTCACACTGAACGTCTCCAGCTTTGTCATGTAATGTAACTGTATAAAAACCAGGTTTAGCATATTCATTATATTTTGATGGAACCGGATTCAAATTTAAATTTCCTATTTGAGGGATTATCAAGATATTCCCATAACGTGCACCTCCACCTGTTCCACTTAAATGGTTGTGGCTAAAACCGCGTATTGATTTGTCAGAACGATATCCAGTCGTATTATTAGGAGGTGCAGCATCAGGACCTAAGCGTACTAGTCCAAAGGGTAATTGTGGACCTGGTAAGGTATTCCCAATTTCTACACCTATAAAAGGATCGACCCAATTTGTGTAAGATGGGTTATTCGTTTTGCCATCCCTTCCGCCTATTGCGTATGAAATTAAAGGGGATAGACAAAATAACAGAATCAGTTTGTTTTTAAAGGATATCATTTAGATATATAATATTTTAGGTAAAGTAACATTTTAAGAATGCTGATAAAGAACTGATCGACTTTATATGTTAAATCACAATCTTTTCTTTGGCATGAATACCATCATTCCCCTTAAAATTAACAATATATATTCCACGTGATAACTTTGCTTTAATACTTGATACATTTTCTTTTCGATATAAAAGGATACCAGAAGTATTGAAAATTTGAAAATTCCCTATTGTTTTGGTAGAAATTGTGTTTCCTTTAACTGAGATAATGTCTGTATCCGCACTCAACGATTTATTCCCTGTTGGAGTTTTGTAGGGAATTAGATTCATAGGATAGTCGAATTTGTAGTTGTTTGCTATCGCCCATTTAATGCAGGCTTCCATCCTGCCGAACAAGTAATCCTTTTCGGGACGCAATGTACCATTAAGATTTGACAGCATGTGTTCGTGCGTAAAAATCGGAAGAATGTCAGCCCGACTTGCATAAGCCGATGTCAAAAACTGAGCTAGGAATGCAACAGAATCTTTAACAGATTCCAATCGGGTTTCCGTGGTAAAATAATATAATTCGCTGGCGGCATCGTACAAAGAGTCGTTCTTTTTGAGATAGTCAGATTGATCTTTCGTCAAACAATAACTAACCCTGCCATCATCAGCAAAGAGAAAACCTTTAAGTCCAATATCTGCATGGTTTTTTAAAGAGTCAAGAAAAGCAGAGGTAGTATTCAACCCGAAAGTATGCAATCTCGGAACCAGATCAAAACATTTCGAACGCCCTTCCATTTCAGGAATTACCGAAAGAAAATCTTCATAATATCGAACTTGCCAATCTTCAGTTGCATATTTGCTGTTTCTGTTGTGAAATCCAAGCTTCAACCAATAGGAGTTATCGATAAATTCTTGCGCATATGTTGTCTTAAGAGGTGATATATACCAATTAGCGCCAGGGCTATAAGTGTAGCAATAAAGACTAAAAACAGCTCCATAGGTATCGTGAAAAGACTTTAGTTTCCGCAAAAATGGGTTTTCAAAAATACTATTGTAGTTTGTTGTTTTTTTTGTCAAATCCATCATAAAATAGTAGGAATCGTCAAACGACAAATGCATTATTTTCTGTGTTGAATTTTGCGCATTTAAAGAAAAAATAAAGACGAATAAATAAAGCCAAACTATACATTTTTTACAAAGATTGATAGTCCAACTATCCGCTTTGAGGTTAAAAGTAATATACGTATATTTATGTTTTGTGATAGGTAGTAATTGTTTCATAATATGATATTGATTTTGGAGTATTATTTACTTTATTATAATTTTTTCAAACATACTACCTCCATCAATTCCAATAAACTGTAAAGCATATATTCCGGAAGATAGATTGGTATTAATGCTTGAAACGTTTTTTTGTTGTAGCACTAACGCACCAGACATATTGAAAATGTTAAACGATCCAATTTTTTTTGAACTAATCGTTTTCCCTCTTACTATTATAAAATCAGAATTGATCACGGATGAATTGATTCCAGTTGAAATTCTTTTCTTAACAATATTCATCGGGTAGTCGAATTTATAATTGTTTTGTATCGCCCAAGTTATACAAGTATCTATTTTTTGAAACAATCCCTTGTCTAGCAAGCCTAATTTAGAATTGTAGACGCCATACTCATGAGTAAAAATAGGCATAACGTTACATCTATTTGCGTAGGTAGGAGTCAGGTACTGGGCAAGAAATGGGACCATACTTTTGACGCCTTCCAATCTCCATTCTGATCTGAAAAAATACAATTTATTTTCAGCATCGTATAAACTGTCATTATGGTTAATATAATAGCTTTGATCAGTATTTAAATAATAACTATTTCTAGTATCATCTGCTGTAAGGAAACCTAATAATCCCGGAGTTGCATCTCTTAAAGAATCACAATACACCAAAGTAGAATTTACACCGAAAGAAGACAATCTTGGAACTAAATCGAAACATTTCTCACGTCCTTCAATATCAGGAAGTACCTTTTGAAAATCGTAGTAGTATTGAACTCTCCAATCTGCAGCAGAGTACCCACTATTTTTACCATGAAAACCAAGTTTCAGCCAATCTGAATTTTTTACCAGTTCCTCTGCAAATGCAATAGGTAATGGCTCAATATTCCAGGCTGCGCCAGGGCTATATGTAAAACAATACAAGCTAAAAACAGCTCCATATGTGTCGTGATAAGACTTTAGTTTTCCCAAAAGGGGATTTTCAAAAATACTTTTATACGAGTTTTTTTTCGCTTTTAAATCAATCAAAAAATTATAAGAATCATCAAATGAAAAATGCATTATCTTTTGTGGTGGATTCTGTGCATTTAGTGAAAAAACAAATAAAATTAATGAAGCCCAAACTATGCTTTTTTTACGAAGATTGATTGTCCGGTCAGCAGCTTTAGAGCCAAAGGTAATATTCATGTACTTACGTATTGTAATATATAGTAATTGTTTCATGATATGAGATTTATATTATTAGTAAATTAAGGACTATGAGTTGAATTGCATGATCTTAAGAGTTAAAATTAATGTTTTGAATTTATTTACTTATTTAGGGTTTTCTGTTGTTCGACCACAGTTTTGGTTATCGATAATATATTTAAATTTATTTGATAATAAATTTTTTAAAAGTACGACCTCCATCAAGTCCCATAAACTGCAAAGCATATATTCCGGAAGATAGATTGGTATCGATGCTCAAAACGTTTTCTTGCTGAAACACAAGCGCACCAGACAAATTGAAAACTTTAAATGATCCGATTTCAGAAGAACAAATAGTATTTCCCTTAATTGAAATATAATCTGAAATTCCTATTGCATTAACAGATGTAGGTGCTTTTTTAATTATATTCATCGGATAATCAAATTTATAATTATTAGCCACAGCCCATTTAATACAACCATCAATTTTTGTAAGCATTCCATTAGTTGTATTTAAGCCACTATAATGGCTGTAGAGCTGATTTTCATGAGTAAAAATGACCATAACATTGGCTTGGCTAGCGTACGCAGGATTCAGATATTGGGCAAGAAATGTAGTGATGTTAGAAACGCTTTCCAATCTCTTCTCTGTCCTAAAGAAATACAAATCATTTGTTAAGTCATGCAGGCTATCATTAGAATTAATATAACTACTTTGAGTTGTATTTAAATAGTAGCTGGCTCTTGTGTCATCAGCACTAAGAAATCCGATTAATCCGGGATTTGCATTCTTTAAACTTTTACAAAAATCCAGCGAACCGGCAAAACCATGCAATCTTGGAATCAAATCGAAACAATTTGCACGGCCTTCAATATCCGGCATCACTGTAGTAAAAGTATTATAATAACTAATATTATATTCTGCAGAACCAGTTGCAGTACCTCTACTATGGAATCCAAGCTTTAGCCACGAAGAATTCTGTACAAACTCATGAGCAAAAGCTGTTGGTAATGCTTCTATTCTCCACACATTACCCACCGCCAGTTCAAACTCATCGAAACAATATAAACTAAAAACAGCACCATACGTATCATGGAATAGTTTAAGTTTATTCAACATCGGATTTTCAAAAATACTTTGATAAGTATTTTTGTTTACCGTTAGATTTTGCAAAACATAATGAACATCGTCAAATGATATGTGCATTACTTTCTGTGACTGACCATTTGTGTTTAGTGCGAAAAAACACAACATCACTGGGATAAAGAGAATTCTCTTTATCCCGTGATTAATTGATTTTAGATTTTTTTGCATTTTGTAAGGCGTGCAATTGAAGTTATAAATAAGCTAATATTTATTTTATCATTATTTTCTTAGAAGAACTTATACCATCTACTCCTGTAAATTGTAATATATAAAGACCTGAAGAAAGATTTGTATCTACTCTGCTAACATTTAATTTGCTCAATAACAATTCTCCTGTTAAATTATAAACTTTAAAACTTCCTGTTTGAGTGCTGATAATTGACTTTCCGGATATTGTAACAAATTCTAATGAATTTACATCTTCAATTCCAGTAGTTCCTGTTTTAACTATTATGATGTACATTGATCTTTTAGTACCTCCATCTGTTCCTAATTCAACCGTACTTCCTGCAGAAAATGATTTTTTATAGAACCAGTATGTAGTTAAACCTCCACCCGATATCATATTAAAATCATTATTATCTCCTCTTGGACATTCATCCCATGTAGATGTTAACCAGTCTGGTTTGGCAGTGAGTCCTTGGTCATGGCCAATATATACAACTATGGCACTTTTAGCAACAAAAGTTGCTAAAGGATTACTTCCTAGATAGGACTTAGCATCATTTGCAGTTCTGATCCAAGTTGAACCTTTGAAGAATGAATTAACTGACTCAACTGTATAAGTACGATCTTCGAAAAGTTTATTTCCTACCTGAAGATTTGTTTGAACCGACCACGGAGTTGTGTGACCAAGAACTGTTAAGTCTGTAATATCAGCTGCCGGATAGCCCTGAGCTGACACAAGCATTGTGCCTAATAACATAAAGGAACAAATTGCTGTCTTAACTAAAGACATTTTGTTTCGAAGAAAAAAAGAGTTTTTTGTTTTCATAATAAATTAATTTTTAATTGTTTATAAAATAATTGAGATATACTTGTTAATTGTAGTTTGAGTCAATTTCTGGTTTATATTTTTACTATTATTTTTAGCATCATAGAAAAAGAAATTAAACCTGCTGTTGTTTAAACGGATCGTTATTGTTATACTTTAGTGCTCCAATTGATTCACCCGGACCTAAAGGAGGTGCCTCAGATTCTAACTGAAGGGAGATATCATTGTCCAGTTTAATTCGCTCAATTTGAGGCGGACTATATGTAAGTTTTTGAGTATTTTTATTAGTTGTTTCCATGTTTTTGTTCGATTATATTTTCCAAGTCCCTCTCTCCAAAGAGAAGAGAATTAGATTTTAGTTAAGTATTAATTTTCGAGTTACACTTTTTCCAGCATTATTTACATTTACAACATAAACTCCTGAAGTAAAAATAGAACTAATAACAGTAGTAGTGCTTGTAATATCCTTTGTCATTAATTTTTGACCTAATGCGTTGTAAATTGATAAAAAAGCATCTTCTATATCTCCTATGCATTTAACTGAAATCTGGTTATTTGCATTCTTGTAAATCAAGATTACTTGATCGCCTTCAGTATTATTCAAAGCTGTAGTTGAACTTGCCGTTTTAAATATTAAGCTAAAACGACTATTTGTGGAAACAACTTCAGATGTATAAACATAGTCTGTCCCATTAGTTATATCTTGTTCTATTCCAAGCAATTTATCCTTCAGTATAATCTGTGTACCTACATCGAAATTTGTAACTTTAGATGCTTTGATACTGAATGAACCAGATTGTCCGGTCGTAAAACCCAATGGTATTTCATTTACTGATTCAATAGATTTCAGACCATTTATCGTTAATTTAGTGCTGTCTAGATATGTATAGATTTCCGGAATAGCAGCATTGTTATTGCTCCTTTTTTTGGAATCGTATATGTCTAATTCATTACTTGCATTTGGATTGAAAACTACAATAGCTTCATCATTAGTAGTTCCATTGCTTACACGTAACCTCAATAATTTCTGAATATCTTTATTCACAGATGACACCTTCAACGGTGTGGTCGCTACTGTTCCGGTTTCGATGGCTGTTTTACTGTGAGAGCGCAGATTGTTTGTGAAATTTAACGTTGCATCGGTTTGTCCAGCAGCCACGCGTACCCAAAAAGCCTGCATAGGGGGTATATATCCAGTTACAGTTCCCGTGTTACTATTATTAGTTCCAATTCCGGTTGTAGTGTTTATTGTTTCAAAGTAATATGCAGATGTTCCCTTTGTTCTGTACCAAATAGTTGGTTCAACAATAGTGGTTGGACTGGCTGCATCATTCGCAGCAGTGATGGCAGACATTGCATTTAGGTAAGAAGGATATGGATTTCCCACCAAATTAAATCCGGCAGAAATTCCAGAACCAGTACGAGTAAGTGAAACCGATTGATTCCCATCGTTCAATGTCCCGCTGAAAGTAACATTTCCAGTCGCAGAAGGCTCTACAGTGCCAACTGATATATAGCCTTTGGTAGGAGTTAAGGTATTACCAGTAGGAAGTACTTGCCACGAAGCACTTGGTTCATCCCAATATTGAACTGAGCTGCCTAAATTAAGTGCAGAGCCTTTTGCATAAATAATAGGTGAGGATATATACCAGTTGCGACCGGCAGTCAAATGTTGTTGTACGTTAGCAGAAGTTATTGTAGATGTTCCGCTGTTTACAAATGTGGCTGAACCAGTTGCATCACTTTGTAAATCAATGGTGCCAGTAGTCAAACTTGCACCATTATTTATAGTCAGTTTACTAGTAGGTGCTGCAGTAATATAATTAAATGTTTTGGTATTATCTACAACCAATTCATTTTGAGCAGTAATACTAATACCATAAGTATTAGCGTCTGTAATATCCGACGTATTTGTTGTAGAGCTTATTGTTTGGGTCGAAAAATATTCATACGCACCCATATCGATGGTTGAATTTATGATACGAATATCATTATTTAAATCTTTTGGGAAAGATGTGTTATCATAAGCTGTATTGTCTCCTGTATTTTTACATGGACTTGAAGAAGCCAGCGTAAAATCGTTTACTGAAGCGTTTGTAAATAATGGGTCGGTAGCTATAATACTATTTGTAAGAACAGGCATATAAGTAGCTGTACTTACAGATGCAACGTTGTAACAGGAATTCGTAACAGTACTTGCATTAGCTTGAAGTGTCCCACTCGATGCGAGTCGTAAATCGATGTTTGTTGCACCACTATTTTTTGTATTTCCCCAGATAATACAATTTCTCACAGTGCCTGCAGCTACAGCAATACCACCTGCATCACTTGAACCGTTTGAAGTAACAGTGTTATTTACTATTGTAGAGTTGATAATTTGAGAAACAGATCCTAAAGAAACACCACCAACTGTATAACCGGTATTGCCAGTAATTAAGCTATTTACAATAGTTCCGTATTTATTAAATTGTATTCCCCCCGGAGCTGTACTTGAAGTCGCAGTAACTGTATTGTCTTTTATAATACAATTGCTAATTAATGAAGTAGCAGGAGTTGCAGTCATGTAAACATATATTCCGCCAGCTCTCGCTGCTATATTGTTTCTAATGGTGCTATTTTTGACAAATACATCTGTACCGGAAATATATATGCCACCTCCACCTTTGTTAGCTACGTCGGCAGTAACAGAATTGCTGTATATTTCGCATCCATCTAGAGTAGTAGGCGTATAGGCTCCATTTATCGAAAGAAAAACACCGCCACCCGCTTGAGTTGCTGTTCCGCCATGAACTTTACAATATTTCAAGGTGACCTTTCCGTTTATCCATACAGAACCGCCATTCGTTCCATTTCCAAAAGAATTTGTAGAACTTACTTTAGAAGCATCGCCGCCGGAAATATCGAATCCAATGAACGTAACATTACTTTTATAAATTGAAATAACTCGTCCCAACGTTCCGGTTCCATCAACAGGTGCTTGCAGATATGTTTGAATAGTTGTATTTTGATCAATTGTTGGCAGGTTTGTTGCTGATTCCGTCCCTTCACAGTTACCATAAATAGTAACATCATTTTTCGTGTCGATTAAATAGCCTAAACCGGAAATAGAAGAACCGGTTGATGTGGATTGTTCGGCTGAAGGAGCTGTATACGTTCCATTTTTTACAAATATAATATCAGTACTTGCGCTTGTTGTTTTAGCAATTGCAGCATCGAGACTAGTAGTTGTTGCCCAACTTAAGCCATCCGCAGAACCATCGGCTTCTGAAGAAACATAATAAACGTTCTGCGCCTGAGCAGACATAAATGCCAGAACGAAGAATAAAAACAAAAAGTTGATTTTTTTCATGATATATAATTCAAGGTGATATTTGATTAAATAATTGATTTAAAATGCTGATATTCCGGAAACTACAATTTTAAAAAAAAGAGTAGTTCCCATGTTAAAAAATTCAGCTATTATAAACTATTGGACTATAATTTTATAAGTCGTTCCTGAAACATTTACAAGATAAATTCCTGAATTCAATGAGAAATTTGTTGAACCGGTACTCTCTTTTTTAGATACCATTTTACCGGTAACATCGTATATAGCAACTTTCCCTTTGGATTTTACAATCAATGAACCTTTTCCAATACTGAAAATATCTGATTCTTTAGAGATAGTTGATGAAATACCTGTTGATGTTAAAGTTTCATAAGCTCCCATATCAATGGTTGATACAATTCGGGTAAGGTTATTCAAATCTACAGACGGATATAAATTTGTATCATAAGCCGCATTGTCCCCTGTATTTTTGCAAGGACTTGAAGTAGTCAATGAAAAATCGCTTACCGAAGCGTTTGTAAATAATGGGTCGGTTGCTATAATACTATTTGTAAGAACAGGCATATAAGTAGCTGTACTTACAGATGCTACGTTGTAACAGGAATTTGTAACGGTACTTGCATTTGCTTGAAGTGTGCCACTCGATGCAAGTCGTAAATCGATGTTTGTTGCTCCACTGTTTTTAGTATTTCCCCAAATAATACAATTCTTCACAGTACCTGCAGCTACAGCAATACCACCGGCATCACTGGCACCGTTTGAAGTTACTGTATTGTTCACTATTGTAGAATTAATAACTGAAGATGCAGATCCTAAAGCAACACCACCAACTGTATAACCTGTATTACCAGAAATTAAGCAATTTACAATAGTTCCATATTTATAAAACTGGACACCACCAGGAGCTGTACTTGAAGTCGCAGTAACAGTGTTGTCTCTTATTATAGAGTTGCTAATTAATGATGTAGCTGGAGTTGCAGACATACTTATATATATTCCACCAGCTCTCGCTGACGAATTATTTCTAATGGTGCTATTATTGACATAAACATCAGTTCCTGAGACGTATACTCCTCCTCCTCCGGCGTTAGTTACATCGTTAGTTACAATATTACTGTATATTTCACAATCATCCAAAGTAGCAGGAGTATAAGCTCCATTTATCGAAAGATAAACACCTCCACCTCCTTTTGTTGCTGTTCCACCATGAACTTTACAATATTTCAAGGTGCCCTTTCCGTTTATCCATACAGAACCGCCATATAGTTGTTGCCCAAATGAATTTGTAGAACTAACTTTAGCAGCATCACCACCGGAGATATCGAATCCAATGAAGGTAACATTACTTTTATAAATTGTAATTACCCTTCCCAAAGCTCCGGTTCCATCAACAGGTGCTTGCAGATATGTTTGAATAGCTGTATTTTGCTCAACAATTGGCAGGTTGGTTGTTGATTCAGTGCCATCGCAATTACCATAAATGGTAACATCATTTTTAGAGTCAATTAAATAACCTAAACCGGAAATAGAAGAACCGGTTGACGTGGATTGTTCGGCTGAAGGAGCTGTATACGTTCCATTTTTTACAAATATAATATCAGTACTTGCGCTTGTTGTTTTAGCAATTGCAGCATCGAGACTAGTAGTTGTT
>Ga0172378_10001160_pt1 | contig 24106 bp, 27 predicted proteins | sample GrowelOW332metaG_FD_119755 | JGI IMG/M metagenome (GOLD analysis project Ga0172378, IMG submission 119755) | Groundwater microbial communities from an aquifer near a municipal landfill in Southern Ontario, Canada - Pumphouse #3_1 metaG | ecosystem: Environmental > Aquatic > Deep subsurface >... | reverse complement strand
TAGAGTAGACATTTCTGACACCAGCTAATTCAAGAATAGCACGGACAGCACCACCGGCAACAAGACCAGTACCTTCAGGAGCTGGCTTGAGGAAGACGGAGGTAGCACCGAACTTTCCGATGACGGTGTGAGCAATGGTATCACCCTTGGAAACAGCGACGTGGAACATATTTCTCTTGGAAGAGGCTAAGGACTTCTTGATGGCTTCCGGGACTTCGGTAGACTTACCGAGACCAAAACCATATTTGCCCTTCTTATCGCCGATGACGGAAAGAGCAGTGAATCTCATACGTTTTCCACCCTTAACGGTCTTGGAAACCTTAGAGATCTTTACGATCTTTTCTTCATATTCGATTTCATCTCTTCTTCCATTGAATCTTCTGCCGCCATTAGGACGGCCGCCACGGTTATTGGAATTACCGTGGGCGTTGCGATTGCCTCTAGGGGCAAACTTGTTATCCTGAGCAGGAGCCTTGGCTTCGCTAGGAGCGACTTTATTTTCGATTTCAGCCATTTTTTCTTTGCCTCCTTAGAAGACTAAGCCAGCCTTACGGCAGGCTTCAGCCAGGGCCTTGACCTGACCATGATAGAGATATCCAGATCTATCGAAGACGACTTCCTTGATACCTAAATCAAGGGCCTTCTTGGAAAGTTCTTCGCCGACCTTAGTGGCGGCGTCGCAATTGGAAGGATTATCAAGACCAAGCTTGGCAGATGAAGAATAAGCTAAAGTCTTATGTTCTTCATCATTGATGATGGAAGCGTAGATAAACTTATTGGAACGGAATACGCAGATTCTAGGGCAAGAGGCAGTGCCAGAGATCTTAGCTCTGACTCTGACGTGACGATGTTTTCTCTGGGCGTTTCTATTGAAAGTAGTATACATTTTTCTCTCCCCCTATTATTTTCCGCCAGCTGACTTCTTAGCGGAAGCAGCCTGACGAAGGACAACAACTTCATCCTTATAACGGATACCCTTGCCATGATAGCATTCAGGTTTTCTGACATCACGGATGTTAGCGGCGACCTGGCCGACTAACTGCTTGTTGATACCAGAGATGGTGATTTCCATTGCCTTGGAGTTGAATTCAATCTTAGCTCCTTCGACAGCGGCAATAACATCTTCGTGGCTGTGGCCAACATGAAGGACAAGATCATTGCCTCTCATTTCGGCACGATAGCCAACACCCTTAAGGACGAGAACCTTGGAGAAACCTTCAGTGACACCCTTAACCATATCGTTAAGGTTAGCACGGGCGGTACCATGGTTCATCTTCATGAGGATGGAATCATTGGGGCGCTTGACCTCAACGACACCAGGCTTTTCTTCAAAAATAAGATGTGGATTGAACTTAGTAGTCAATTCACCCTTTGGTCCCTTAACAGAAATAACGTTGCCGTTATTAGTGTAAGTGACATTGGCCGGGATAATAACCGGCATTCTTCCGATTCTTGACATTACCTTACCTCCGATTACCAAACATAAGCGACGACTTCGCCGCCAACGTTGGCCTTTCTGGCATCCTTATCAGTAAGAACACCGGTGGAAGTTGAGATGATGGCGATTCCTAAGCCATTGAGGACTCTAGGAAGCTTATCGGCAGAAACAGTGACTCTGAGACCGGGTTTAGAGATTCTCTTAATACCGGAGATAACACGATTTCCATTAGAATCATATTTAAGAGTGAGGGTAAGAGTCTTATAGGGCTTCTTATCTTCAGCCTTGACGACGTAATCCTGAATGAATCCTTCTTCCTTAAGAATCTTTGCAATAGCCTCACAGGCTTTGGAGGTTGGAAGGGAGACAGATTCGGACTTGCTCATATTGGCATTTCTGATGCGGGTGAGCATATCAGCGATGGTATCATTAACCATATTTCAATTCTCCTTTCTTTACCAAGAGGCCTTATGCATACCAGGGATTTCTCCCTTGTAGGCCATCTCTCTTAAGCAGATACGGCAGAGGCCGAACTGTCTTAAGACAGCATGAACTCTTCCGCAGCGGCTGCAACGGGTGTAGTTCTGAGTCTTAGGATGCTTCTTAGCCTTAGCGCACTTAACAATTAATGCTTTTCTTGCCATTGTTCACTTCTCCTTTACTTCTTGAAGGGCATACCCATCTTGGTAAGAAGATAGGAAGCTTCCTTATCGGTTTTGGCACTAGTGACGATGATGACATCCATACCCTGGGTACGGGTGACTTTATCGTACTGGATTTCCGGGAAAATTAACTGTTCCTTGATACCAGTGGAATAATTTCCACGGCCATCGAAGGAATCAGCAGAGATACCACGGAAGTCACGGACACGGGGAAGATCAATGGAGATGAACTTATCGAGGAAATCGTACATACGAGTTCTTCTCAAAGTAACCTTGACACCAACCGGGACTCCTTCACGGAGCTTGAAGTTAGCGATAGATTTTCTAGCCTTGGTGACGATAGGATGCTGACCAGAAATGGTTTCCATTTCCTTAACAGCTTCTTCAACATTCTTTTCGTTTCCGCCAGCTTCGCCAAGTCTCATGTTGAGAATGATCTTAACGATTTTAGGGCATTCCATGATAGAGGCATATCCGAATTCCTTCATCATTTCGGGAACGATTTCTTCAGTATACTTAGTCTGAAGTCTAGGGATGAATTCAGCAGTCTGATTACCCTTGTTGTGGGCCTTTTTAACGGAAACACCGTTTAATTTTACATTAGCCATTATTTATCTCCTTCCTTACTTAATAACTTCGCCGCTCTTCTTTTCGAAGCGGACTTTCTTATCTCCAACCATCTTATATCCAATACGGGTGGCCTTACCATCCTTAGTGGCATAAGCGACATTGGAGATGTCAATCGGAAGAGCCTTATCAACGATAGAACCGTTGGGGTTAGCCTGAGAAGGCTTAACGTGCTTCTTATTGACATTGACGCCTTCGACGATGACCTTATGATCCTTCGGGAAGACTTTCAAGACCTTTCCGGTCTTGCCTTTGTCATCTCCAGAGATGACGACGACAGTATCGCCAGTTTTGATTTTCATGTACTTCAATCCTCCTTAGCGATTAAAGAACCTCGATCGCCAAAGAGACGATCTTCATATAGGTTTCGCCCTTTTCACGAAGTTCACGGGCAACAGGTCCAAAGACACGGGTGCCCTTAGGAGTGCCATCTTCATTAATGAGGACAACAGCATTATCATCGAAACGGATAGTAGAACCATCTTTTCTCTGATAACCCTTCTTAACTCTAACGATGACGCCTTTAACGACATCACCCTTCTTAACTTTGCCATTAGGGATAGCATCCTTGACAGCACAGACGACGACGTCGCCAATACTGGATGACTTTCTGAATGATCCACCTAAGAGATGGAAGACTCTGACGCTTCTGGCACCGGAATTGTCGGCAACAACCAGGTTAGTTTCATTCTGAACCATGATTATTCTCCCTTCTTGACGATCTTAACAAGACGGAAACGCTTGTCATGAGATAAAGGTCTGCATTCTTCGATGATAACAATATCACCAACCTGAGCAACATTTTCTCTATCGTCAGCTTTGTACTTCTTACGGGCAGTGATTCTCTTCTTGTAAACAGGATGAGCTCTCTGTGTTTCGGTTTCAACAACGATAGTCTTCTCCATCTTGTTGGAGATGACAACGCCCTGAAGTCTTCTTTTTGGGGCCTGAGTGACCACTTCTTTATTTTCTTCAGCCATATCCAGCCTCCTTATTTGGCTTCGTCAGCTTTTTCGCTGGCGGCCTTTTTACGTTCATTTTCAACAGTCAGACACTTAGCAATGTCTTTTCTGGCAACAGTGATTTTGGCACCATTATCGAGCTGACCTGCCTTAGCCTGGAATCTTAAGGAGAGAAGATCTCCCTTAAGCTCATAAACCTTCTTGGCGAGGTCTGCATCGCTGAGCTTTCTTACTTCTTCAATTGTCATATTAGTTTTCCTCGCCTTTCTTAACTACGCGGCTAGTGACGGAGAGCTTATATCCAGCCTGACGGAGAGCTTCAATAGAATCAGCGGCAGAAATTCCGCTAACTTCGAACATGACAGTTCCCTTTTCGATAACAGCATCCCAAGTTTCGATAGTACCCTTACCGTTACCCATACGGACTTCAGCAGGTTTCTTAGTAATACCAAGGTAAGGGAAGATTCTGATGAAGGAATTTCCGTTTTTCTTGGTGAATTTGGATAAGACAACACGGGCAGATTCAATCTGACGGTTGGTGATATATCCAGCTTCAGTAGCAACAAGACCATATTCGCCATAAGCGACGGTATTGCATCTGGAAGCGTGATTCTTAGGTCTGACAAGGTGGCTTCTACGCCACTTCATTCTTTTAGGTTGTAACATTGTTACTCTCCTTTCGTACCGGCATCCTTAGACTCAGTAGGAGTAGCAGCAGGAGCGGCAGCCTTTGTTCCGTTGTTCGGACGGAAGCCAGGCTTCTTGAATCCGAATCCACGGCGGTTTCCAAAACGGGTATCTTCAGGCTTCTTATCTCTAAGTTCCTGATAATTTTCAGGAAGAGCCATCCAAACCTTTACACCGATAACACCATAAGTGGTGTGAGCGGCAACATAAGCATAATCAATATTCTGACGAAGGGTGTGAAGAGAAAGCACGCCATCACGATATTCTTCGTAACGGGCGATTTCAGCACCATTAACACGGCCCTTGCACATGGTCTTGCAACCAAGAGCACCAGCTCTGATAACTCTCTGAATAGCCTTCTTCTGAACAACTCTGGAAGAACCACGGTTTTCAATCTGCTTTGCAATGTCCTTAGCAACAAGAACAGCATCGAGATCAGGGTTCTTAACTTCGACAAGAGCAATCTTAATGCTTTCGGCATTCTTGTTAAGAGCCTTAACTAAGAAAGCTTTGTAAGCCTTGAGATCGGCACCATCAGTTCCAAGAACGATGGCAGGACGTGAAGTGTGGATGGTAATGGTGATGTCTTTTCTGATTCTCTCAATATCAATGTGAGAAAGACCAGCATCCTTTTTGTCTAAATTTGTTTCGAGATACTTACGGATGATGTTGTCTTCCTTAATATAGGAAGCAAAATCTTTCTTGGAAGCATACCAATGGCTAGACCAGTCACGGTTGATTCCGATACGTAATCCATTAGGATTGACTTTCTGACCCATGGTTTATTTGGCCTCCCTGTTCTTGACGGTAACATAGACATGTGACCATCTCTTGACTAATCCTGAAGCAGAGCCCTTAGCTCTGGGAAGGATTCTCTTAAGCTTTAAAGCGTCATTAGCACTGATGGTAGCGACATATAAAGTGTCAGCATCCATCTTGAAGTTATTGACGGCATTAGCAGCAGCACTCATAACGAGCTTCTTAATATCTCTTGAGCAAGCCTTAGGGCAGTTATCAAGGATAGCGTAAGCTTCAGCAAGGTTCTTGCCTCTGATCAAATCAATGACAAGTCTGACCTTTCTAGGAGTTGCACCATAGTTGTTAAGTTCAGCACAAGCTTCAGTTCTGAGAGTTTTCTTCTCTTCAACAGGCTTGACTTCAGCTTTCTTAGCGACTGGCTTGGCAGCAGTTTCAGTCTTTTCGACAGCTTTTTTGGCTGCAGGCTTCTTAGCCTTAGCAGCAGTAGTCTTTTTAACTACTTTCTTTTCTTCATTTTCAGCCATGTTCACTCTCCTTACTTGCTCTTGCCAGAAGTGGTATCATCAGCACCTGAACGGTGATGAGTGAATGTTCTGGTGAAAGCGAATTCGCCTAATTTGTGGCCAACCATATCTTCAGTAACATATACAGGAACGAAGACTCTGCCATTATGGACAGAGATGGTATGCTGGAGGAATTCAGGGAAGATTGTAGAGCGTCTGCTCCAAGTCTTGATGATTTCCTTCTTACCAGATTCGTTCTGCTCCTGAACTTTCTTGAGGAGCTTTGGATCGCAATATGGACCCTTTTTTAATGATCTAGACATTTTTTAATTCTCCTCCGGGATTACTTAGCATTTCTTCTTCTGACAATCAATCTATTGGACTTAGCCTTTGGATTTCTTGTCTTAACACCCATGAGTCTTCTGCCCCAAGGTGATCTAGGAGCATCATAACCGACAGGGCACTTACCTTCACCACCACCATGTGGATGGTCATTAGGATTCATAGCAGCACCACGGACAGTAGGACGTTCGCCTAACCATCTGGTTCTACCAGCCTTACCCTTTGAGACAAGGTTGTAATCTTCATTTCCGACAGTACCAACAGTGGCACGGCAGGAAAGGAGAACCTTTCTAACTTCACCGGAAGCTAATCTTAAGATGGCATATTTGCCTTCCTTACCTAAGATCTGAGCACCAGTTCCAGCAGCTCTGCAGACCTGGCCGCCTTTTCCAGGTTCAAGTTCAATATTGTGAACCATTAAACCTTCAGGGATAGCAGCGAGTTCCATACAATTACCAGTAACGATTTCTCCAGCCTTACCATCAGTAACGATCTGTCCAACGGTTAATCCCTTAGGGCAGATGATATATCTCTTGACGCCTTTGGCATCAATGACGAGGGCAATGCGGCAGTTTCTATTCGGATCATATTCGATAGCCTTGACAGTAGCAGTAACTTCACCGTTTCTCTTGAAATCGATGATTCTGTACTTTCTTTTAACACCACCACCGATGTGACGGCAAGTGATGTAGCCCTGAGAATTACGTCCGCCGGTTTTGTTAAGCGGCTTGAGTAAAGCTTTTTCAGGAGCTTTCTTAGTGAGATCGTTGGTTGATAAGGTGGCGAGATTTCTCATACCCGCGGTAAGCGGATTATATTGTTTAATTGCCATATTTTCTCCTATATATTGCTTTTAAGCTATTCAGCGGCAGGCTCAGCATTGGCCTGTCTGTCTTCGGCAGCAACAGCAGCCTGAATCTTGCCAAGATCGAAGGAGGAATCGAATCTAACGATAGCTCTCTTGTAATCCGGAAGTTTTCCAGTATACTTTCCGACTCTCTTCTTCTTACCGGTCTTGTTCATAGTGTTAACACTCTTGACCTTGGCAGAGAAGATGGCCTGAATGGCAGCCTTAATTTCAAGCTTAGTAGCTTTCTTGCTGACGGCGAAGACCATAGCATTATCATCCTTCTGAAGACGCTGAGTCTCTTCGGTGACAATGATGTACTTAATGATGGAGAAATCCTTGATAAGAGCAGGACGGGTGATGAATTCTTTGATTTCTTCAGTTTCGCTAGTAGCGACTTTAGTTTCTTTAGCCATTGTTATTTAGTCTCCTTAGTATCGCAGCAGCATTCGCCTTCTTCGCAATCGCAGCCAGTGGGGATAGTGCCCTTGACTAAGATGAGCTTATTTGCATTAAGAACATCATAGACAGAAAGGTTATCAGCAGTAGTAACGATAACATTAGTAAGGTTTCTGCAAGCAAGAACGAGGTTTTCGTCATAATCAGCTAAGACGATAAGGTTCTTCTTTTCATCAGCCTTGATAGCATCAAGAGCCACGACGAAGTCCTTAGTCTTGGCAGAAGCAAACTTCTCATCAGTAAGAACAATAATGTTGTTTCCCTGGGCTTTGTCGGTAAGGACAGAAGTGAAGGCAAGATAATGTTCTTTCTTGTTCATTGAGAGCTTGAAGCTCTGTTCGCCATTAGGGGCAAAGACAACACCACCATGACGATGAATAGGAGAATTGTTGGTACCAGATCTAGCTCTGCCAGTTCCCTTCTGATTGAAAGGCTTTCTGTTGGAACCATGAACGATGTCACGGGTAAGCTTGTGGGCGGTAGCAACTCTTCTGTTTGCTAAATCAACACGGACAGCTCTCTGAACGGAATATTCCTTGACTTCAGTAGCAAATAAGTCATTAGGAAGATTAACTTCACCGACTTTCTTTCCGGAATAATCGACAACTGGAAGAACCAGCTGTTTTTCTGTGTTAGCCATAATGTAATCTCCTTCCTAACTATTTAGCAGCCTTGTCGGCATCCTTCTTAGGGGCGGCAGCAGCTTCTTTAGCAGCTTCCTCAGCTAAGACGGCGGCTTCTTTTTTCTCGATTTCAGCAATAGTTTCTTTGTTGTAATCGACTAAAGAACCGACGGCAAACGGCTTAGCATATGACTTGACGGTGCTTCTGATCTTGATGATGGAGAGTTCAGGTCCAGGAACGGAGCCTCTGATGAGGACACAATTCTTAGAAGGATCAACTCCAACGATAGCAAGATGAAGGACTGTTCTGGTCTTTGGTCTCCACTGACCGGACATCTTCTTTCCAGCGTGGACTCTGTTGTTGCAACGACCATTAGTTGCAAGAGAACCGATCTGTCTGTGATAACCGGAACCGTGGCCCTTTGGACCGATGATAGCATGATATCTCTTGATGACGCCAGTGTAACCATGACCCTTTGATAAGCCAGTTACATCGACCATATCACCAGCAGCTAAGATGCTGCAATCAATGGCGGAACCGACTTCGTGGTTGCCATAGATTTCGTCGCCTTCGATTTCTCTGACGACATACTTGGGAGCAGTATTAGCCTTTTTGGCAATACCGAGCTCACATTTGTTGGCTCTGGATTCTTTCTTGTCTTCATAGCCAACCTGAAGTGCTTCATAGCCATCCTTTTCCTTAGTCTTCTTCTGAAGGACGACATTGGGGAGAACTTCAACGACAGTGACTGGATAGGTAGCGCCTTCTTCAGTGAAGACACTTGTCATTCCAATCTTTCTTCCGATAATGGATTTCATAAACTGTTACCTGCCTCCTCTTTACAGTTTGATTTCAACATCGACTCCAGCAGGTAAGTCAAGATTCTTAAGAATGTCGATAGTCTGCTTAGTCGGGCGGTTGATGTCGATAAGTCTCTTGTGAGTTCTGATTTCGAACTGTTCACGGGAATCCTTATCAACGAACGGAGAACGAAGAATTGTGAAGATCTGTTTTTCAGTAGGAAGCGGAATAGGTCCGACTACCTGAGCGCCAGTCTTCTTGGCTGCTTCAACGATTTTGACGACAGCCTGGTCAAGGACTTTGTGATCATAGCCCTTAAGACGAATACGAATGGATTTGTTTTCTGCCATTTTAATACCTCCTTTACCCAAGATCTAGTTTGGGCTTCCGTTCAGTATGAATTACCGGAAACGTAGCAACTCTTGTCGGCGTTTCCGCAACTTCACACATCAATACGGGCTGAAATGGCATTCAGCGTGTTTAATTCTACTATTTATGCAAGTGACAGTCAACAAAAATATGCAAAAAAGTCAAAAAAATCTTTACCTATATATATAAGGTAGAAAAGGCGTTGCTTTTGTATTACAACCCTTTATGGCGTTTCCAAACTAAATTTTAATCAATGAAACCACTTTCATTTGCGATTTATTATGAAAAATCAACGTTTTATTAATATTTCAAGCATTTTTAGATAATATTCACGATTTTTGTTTGTTTTACATTGGATTTAGGATAAAATCAAAGTATGAAAATTAAATTGAATAAAGAAGATACTCTTAAATTAACCAAACTTATCGATATGAAATACCTAAATATCGAGGCCAGCGACTTCTATAACAGCTATCTCGATAATGATTACCTCTCTGTTACTAGAGAAGCAGTAAAGGAATTAGTGAAGACTCAGAGCATGTCAGAAGATGATGCTTTTTTCACCTCGATTCTGTTAGCTAAAGATATCGCACCCGAGGACAGCGAAGTACTTAATCTTAAGGAAAATTGTTACATCAACAAGGTCAGCCACTTGAACCCAAAATCCTTTGCGGAAAATTCTTTCAATACCGACTTAACTATTTTGGACCGCAAATCAGGTAGTTGGGAACTAAAGCATAACTTCTACGACCCTTATGAAGGATTCCTTTTTGATGATGTTTTTGCTGATCCAAATAATTATTTTGCCGAAAGGAATAATCTCGGCTATTTCACTCAAAAGGTCAATTATCTGACTGTCATGCAGAATGATGTTGTCTGGATGTCTATTACTCCTTACGAAATCAACACCATGAAAAAAGCTATTTCTAATGCCCATGGCAAAGTCATTACTTATGGCCTAGGACTAGGATATTTTGCTTTCAGTGTTCTGAACAAGCCTGAAGTAAGTTCAGTCACTGTCATTGAAAGCAATGACAAGGCAATCAGGCTTTTTGAATCAGAAATTCTTCCTAAAATCCGTTTGAAAAGTAAAATCAGAATCATCAAAGCTGATGCTTTCGATTATTCGAAAAATCATCTGAAAGAAGAAAACTACGATTTTTCCTTTTTTGATATCTACCACACTGCTTCCGATGGTCTTCCATCGTACGTAAAGATGAAGCAATTAGAGAAAACAAATCCTTCAACTGAATACGAATATTGGATTGAGAATTCCATTCTTTCCTATCTCAGACGTTTTGTTATTACCCTGATAGAGGAAAATCTCAATGGTTTCACCGATGCAGATTATCAAGAGGCTTCAACCGATGATGATAGATTAATCAACGCCATCTACAATTCCTTAAAAGATTCACAATTCAACACCTTTGACGAAATTCATTCTCTGCTAACCAATGAATCTTTGAAAAAGTTGGCTTCTGAAATCAATTACTAACATTAAAGGGTGATCCAAAAAGGGTCACCTTTTTTAGATGAAAAACCAATTCAACATTCTAGCTTCACTCAATGATTCTGATCCATTCCACATGAATCAAATGAAGTCTCCTTGGTCGTCGATAGCTACAACCGCTTATCTACTACCATCCTATCACAACTTGGTATTAATTATGATAATGAAACCTTAGCCTCTCTTTCCTATTCAGAATTCCTCGGAAAAGAATTTTAGCTTTCCCTCAATAATGATTTCTATCCAAGATAAACCTATGGTGAGAAAGATATCTTCTGAGTACCTTCCACCCAAGACGAATTGCAATCAGCCTATAATAAAGGCACCTCTGTTAAGATTAAATCAATTATTTGTCTAAACGAAGATGACTCTTCCACCTGGGCCAAAGCAGGAATCGTCTATAGTTCTTCCCTTACTGATTTCATCATTGAAAAGAATGAAAATTCGCAAGTAGTAACCTATCAGAAAGAAAACTCCGAATATGATGTCTTAACGGGAAAAATCTTTGAGGAAGAAAATACTTCATCAGGTAGGTTAGAAGGTCTAAGTCAGTTTCTTTCTACTTCAAAGGCCAGTTACGAAAATAACTTAGTGCTCCTTGGGGCTTCATCAACACCATCATCCATAACCATCTATCCCAAAGATTTTGAAAGCAAGGATAAAATAATTGAAGTCCTCAATGCCTGGAATACAACAGAGGTCTATAGACTCTACGGAAATGATAAGGATTCCTCAGGCAACTATCTAGCCGACTCCTATCAGGTGAATTACACCGATATCTCAGCCATGATGGTTACCATGTTAGGAATCTGATTGATATCATCATCTACGTTCTGATAGCTTTCTCAGCAATCTCCTTGATTGTATCTAGTATCATGATTGCTATTATCACCTGTGCCTCATAATTGAGAGAACTAAGGAAATCGGTACTATTAGAAGCTTAGGTGGAAGAAAGAAAGATGTTTCCAGAATATTCCTATCCGAAGCCAAATCATTGGTACAGTGTCAGTTGTGATTGCTTTGGTGACAACTCTTGGATTCGATGCTCTTATCAATTTAATCTTAGGTAATCCGGTAGGAATTTCGACTATTGCTTCCCTCAACTCCGTAACTATTAGTGTGATGTTCGTTCTCGGTCTTGGCCTGAATTTGATTGCCAGTATCATTCCCGCAAGAATAGCGGCTAGAAAAGATCCGGTAGTAGCTTTGAGAACAGAATAAAAAAGAGGCTGCCTGACTTAGTCAGACAGCCTTTTTAAATGTAATAGAAATCAGGCTCGATTTCTCGAGCCTGACAAGGAGGAAAACGACTAAGCCTGTGTTGTTTCAGTCTTGTCTTCCTTCTTTTTCTTAAAGAAGAAGACATAAGTAACTAAGCCAGCACCAGCAGCCATAGCGACATAAAGAACTACCATTCCGACAGTAAGCAGTGTTCTCCAAAGAGGAGTGACATTGACAACCTTATCTGTCTGGGAAATTCCATTCATAGCACTAGTATTGACAGTAACATAGAGAATACGATGGCAAGCTTCACGGACCTTAGTCATAACATAAGCATTGTTGGCATAAGCCTTAAGATCATTATCATAAGCAGTAGCCTTAGTGCAGAGCATCATATCTTCGCCATTGATAACAGCCTGTAAAGCAGACTGATAAATAGGAGTTCCGACATAGTCAGAAAGAATGAATCCATCAAATCCCCATTCAGAACGAAGAACATTCTGATAAAGATTTCCGCATCCGCCAACCCAGGTAGCACCTAAACGGTTATGAGATTCCATCATAGCATTAGCACCACCAACCTTATAGGAAGCTTCGAAAGGTTTAAGATAGATTTCACGGATTGACTGCTCATTGACGAAAGTGGCTAAACCCTTACGGTTAGTATCCTGATCATTGACAGCTAAGTGCTTGATGTAGGTGATCATACCCTTAGAACGGGCACCAGAGACTTCAGCAGCACCAATCTGACCGGAAAGGAATGGATCTTCAGAGAAGTATTCGAAACTTCTACCAGTGAAAGGAGTACGATGAATGTTCATGGCAGGTCCATACCAGCCAGTGACACCCATATGAAGTCCGTCTTCACCGACAGCTTCGCCGATTTTCTTAGTTAATTCACGATTGAAAGTAGCAGCAATAACAACTTCAGAAGTGTAAGCACCACCAGCAACTTTGGTTCCACCAACTAAGGTAGAAGAAAGACCCTGAGGGCCATCCTTATCAATGGAGCCATTATAATTGATAGAAGCAACAGCCTGAGTCTTATAACCACCTAAAGTAACGAGGTTTAAGGCTTCATCCTTAGTCATGTTGTCAAGGACATCATTCCAATGTGAATCATTGAAATCAACATCCTTCATAGTGATAAGGCTCATACCATTCTTAGCATCGAAAGTTGGCATAGTATACTTAGTTGCATCAATAGCGGCAACTTCATCTTTTCCAGTCTTCTTCAAATCAGCCTTAAGATCAGCAGAGGCAGTAAGAACAAGTGACTTAGGGAAGGTACCAGTCCAGTTGGAACGGGTAAGATACTTATAGTCATCTTTTCCAGTGAAATACTTGTTGATGTTAGCATCATCAAACTGATTGGTAATCTTGTTCTTTGATTTCTGGTCGACAGAATACTTTTGAAGATCCTGATCCAGACTCTTAAAAGAAACGAGTTCACTCTTACCGTTATAGTCCATACCATCACTGGTGGATTTGCCAATCTTGGAAAGGATGTTGTTTAAAGCATCATGAGAATTCTTACCGACAGAGAAATAATAAGGTCCCTTATCCTGGATGTAGGTTTTGGCACCATTGGCATCATAAGTTTTGACAACTTCATCATCAACAGTGATGGTGACTCTCTGAGTGGCTTTAGGATCAAGCTTCTCAGTCTTGGTGAAGCCAACTAATTCAATAGCGGACTTTTCAATTCCATTAGCCTTATCATAATCAGAATATGGTGACTGCATGTAGACCTGAACTGGAGTCTTTCCAGCAACATCACCGGTGTTCTTAACGGTAACGCTGATTTCATAATCACCATTGGAATCAGTAGTCATAGTGTAATCAGAATAGGAGAAATCAGTATAGGACTGACCATAGCCGAAAGGATAAGTGACCTGTTCAGTGTAGGAATAATTACCAACATTGGCAGTTCCTAAAACAGCATCAGCATAACGGGTTTCATAATAACGATAGCCGACATAAATGCCTTCCTGATAAGCAACATAGTTCTTACCAGTATACTGGGTAGAAGTGAAATAAGGTTCAGACATATCAGCAAACTCAGGATCAGCAGCATTAGTATAGGAGAAGTTACCGAAGTTCATGGCAGCTGGAGAAGACTTGGAGCTGACAGCATAGGTGTCAACAAGACGTCCGCTAGGATTATAGGTTCCGGAAAGAGTTTTTCCGACAGCATTCATACCGGTAGGTCCAACAGAACCAACCCAGATAGCGCCCTTAATCTTCGAATAATTCTTAAGCCAGCCTAATTCCATAGCATTGGAAGAGTTGACGACGATAATAATCTTATCAAAAGTAGCATCATCCTGAATACTCTGAATCAAAGCAGCTTCATTGGCACTTAAGGCTAAGTAGCCATCAGCATTCTCATCAGTTGAGAAAGATAAATCGCTTCCTTCACCACCGCTTCTTCCGACAAAGACAATAGCAGCATCAGAATACTCAGCATATGAGCTCTTAACAGCCTCAGTATACTCGCTCATCGGGCATTCATTGACTTTATAAGCAACACCAGCATTACCTTCGATGGCAGCACTAGTTCTCTTATAAGTAGCAGATTTGTCAACATTGAAATCCCATAAAGTTGGATTGACGGTGAAACCGGCATTTTCCATACCAGCCTTGGCAGTGATAGCAGTAGAAAGATCAATTGAACCAGAACCAGTTCCGCCATAGACAGGATTGGCTGAAGTCATACCGAAGAGTGAGACCTTCTTGATAGAACTAGCGAGAGGAAGGGTCTTATCAGTATTTTCTAAAAGAACAATACCTTCGCTTTCAACTTCTTCACAAAGCTCTCTGGATTTTTCAAGTCTAATATCACTATCGGAATAAGTCTTCTTGAAATATTCGGTGTCAGTAGTATCATCTTCATTCTTAATAAGAATAGATTCTTCTTGCTTGAAGGTAGTGGAAATGATTGAGTGATAATCATTAGCTATAGAATTGCCAACACCTAAGGCAACAGCTAAGACACCTATTCCCAAATACCAACAGCACGCCCCTACAATCTTACTTTTTTTCATTTTTATCCCTCCTAAATGAAAACGCTTCAATCATATCAGGCTAAAAAAAAGAACCAACAAAAGTGGCGTACCCTGACTTTGGCCTGTCGCAGATTGTCGAAAGCGCATACAAAATAAAAAAAGACAGTTTTTGAATAAAATCTGTCTTTTTAACTCTATTTTATCGATTTTAAGCGGGTTTATCCGGATTAATTAATGATTAGAAATAACCGGTATCAGGAGATTTAAAGCAAAAATTTCATTATCAGCTATCACACTGGTATAGCCCTTATACTTCTTGGCAAGATAGTCAATGCTACGCAATCCAAAGCCATGATAGGCCTTTTCTGATTTAGTTGTCTCAGGGAATCCTTCTTTGAAGGTAAGTTTCTCTTTCAAATAGTTTTCTTCATGAATAGCAATAAAATCGTTCTTTCTGACAATCTTTAAAGAAATAATTCTCTTTTCTTTATCAGTTACCTGAATCAGGGCCTCAATAGCATTATCAAGAATATTGCCTAATAAGGTGTAAACATCAACATCATCGATTCCAATCATAGCTGAAGGATCAATCTGATAATTAAGCTGAATCTGATGCTTCTCACAATAAAGTGATTTCTTGGTCAAAATAAGGTCCAGCGGTGCATTTCCAATCTTGGCAACATTGTCATAGAAGGTTATTTCTTTTTCAATTTCCATAATTTTCTCGTTTCTTTGTTCATCAGAAACTATCTTAAGTCCGTCTATCTGATGCTTTAAATCATGACATTTAAGGTTAATAGCATCCACGTTCTTTTTGGAAAGCTCCATATCATTTTCCATCTCATGAAGCATTCTTGACATTGATTCTTTTTCAATGGATAGCTTGGATTTTTCAAATATTCCGAACAGTAATGCCAAAAGAACAACATCCAATAACATCGTATATATTCTGATTGATATGTTTCCGCGTGAGAAGGTATCGTCATAACTAGAAAGGAAACAGAAAATTGCAACTGTTGTAACAGCGATAATCAAAATATAAATATTATTGGTATTGATTGATTCGCCTCTTTTGATTCGGCGGATAAAAAGGAAATAATATAAAGCTAACATAGGGATAGTTACAAAAAAGCCAATAACATAATAAGCTTGTGAGGAAATACTGACAGAAGCAAAGTTACAGATAAGGAAAATCATTCTTTTCAGCAGATGCTGCATCGTATAAGAAGCCGTACCAAAGAACAGTGTTTCTTTGAAATTCAGCTTAAACAGGAAGGCAAGAATCAACATAATGAAGACATATTCGATGAACCAGGTGAAATTCACCCAATCACCGACTTTCAGATAACTCCAGTAATAAATAGTTTCACCCGGCTGAATAGGAAGCAGGTAGGGAAGAGAGATGAAAACGGCAGTAGTAAAAGCAAAACGTATCCAAAAATATTTTCGTCTTTCTAAGCAAAAAGCAAAAGAAATGGCAATAATATATATTTCAACATGGAACCGACAGAAAAATTTCAAACAGGCATAAATGACTTCCATAATTACATTTCCCCACAATATCTAGTCAAAGACTCCAAAAATGTTTTTCGTTTAGGTCGGGAAATCTGAAGCATGTCATTTCCGACAAGTACTTCATTTCCAACAATCTTCAAAGCATAACTAAGATTGACCAGATAGCAGTTATTGCAACGGACAAAAGATTTTCCTTCTAACTGTTTTTCATAAGCATCAAGTGAGGCCCTCAGAGAGTAATCTCCTTTTTTGGTATGAATAGTGACCTGGTGGTTTCTCACTTCGAGATAAGTAATAATACTTGAAGGAATCTTAGCAAATTCACCATGATTGGAAACAGTCAGATAAACTTCTTCATCGAACTCCAATCTATCCAAGGCCTTTGAAAGAAGACGGCTGAAAGGATAATATTCAATAGGTTTAACCATATAACCTAAAGCATCAACTTCATAGCCTTTAATAGCATAAGAAGTCATACTGGTGACAAAAATCAGGATGACCCTATTATCTTTTTCACGGATTTTTTTGGCGAGAGTCATGCCATCGGTGCTATCCTTAAGAACAATATCCAAAAAAATGATATCGTAATCTGATTTTGAAGAATTAAGGAAAACATTGGCATTCTGGAAGAATTCTACAGGAAAAACCATTTTCTTTTCTTCAGAGAAACGTTTTAGGAAAGTTTTTTCCTGTTCAATATAGATGTCTTCATCCTCAACGACTGCAATTTTTACCATATTTCAATTATATACTAAAAAGAGAATCAAAAAAACTATATTTTTCTTTCTTGAATAAAATAGCAATCAAGACTCAATTGTGTATAAGTTAAAAACAAATACCACTTACTTTTTGGAAAATACTTTTTTACAAAAGGTTTTCTTCCCACAGCAGGGGCACTTTAGCCTGCGGGTAGTTATGGTGTGCGGACCAAAAACATAGGCTTTGACACTAGGAATAAATCTTGTTTTACAATTCTTACACTCATAGTACCCCGTATGAATATCGGCTATACATAATAAAACAATACCGAAAATCATTAATACAATAGCCGTAGCAACAATAATCGCTCTGAGATAATCTTCCATTTCAAATAAAGATGTGAAAACAATTATTGCCACCATAGCCATAATAAACATTATTCCTAAGATCACCTGAATAATCACCATCAAGTGATTATTTTTCCTTTCAGCTAACTCCTGGAGCATATTCTCTTCCGCGTGTTGCTGATATTCCTGTTCAGTTAGTAGCTTTCCGCTGAGCAATTCATTGACGTTAATTCCTAGCTTTTCACATAATGGTATCATTAGAGAGACATCCGGTAGACCATTTCCACATTCCCATTTAGAGACTGTTTTACTGCTGACCCCAATTTCCGAAGATAATTCTTCTTGTGTCATCCCCAGCTTTTTTCTTTGGCCTTTGATAAAAAAGCCGATTTCTTTAATGTTCATTTTTCCACCTCTTCTATTAATATAAACATTTTCTATCCAAAAAAACATCCACGTAACGTAGAGTAAGAAAACAAGCATTTATTATGTAATAAAAAAAAACTAAAAAACGGATGAATTTAGAAGACACACTTATTAATTTTGTGAGTCAGCTAAAATCATCCGTTTAATAATCAGATCCAATTATCAAAGAAGTTCTTTGAACTTATGAATATAGATTTTCTTCACGACAATATCTAATGCCAGATATCCGATAATTGTCAAAGCCAGATAACCAAAATAGATTCCCGGCAAAGAGACTAATCCAAAATAGGTTCCAAGTGGTGTGAATGGAATCACTGTCAATAGAATAATTCCTGAGAAAGTCAGCAGAGTAACTGGAAGGGAAGCATGACTCTGGATAAAAGGAATCTTGGCGGTTCTGATCATATGGATGACTAAGGTCTGATCCCACATAGATTCAATAAACCAACCGGTTCTGAAGGTTGCAACAAATAATGCCAAAGTCTGAGGATCAGAAATCTGATGATACATCTGTCCGCCGCAAACTAAAGGACATATCACAAAATACATCAGCAAATAAGTTGTTATATCAAAAATTGAGCTAACAGGTCCTAAAATCAGCATAAATCTAGTAACAGATGAGGCATCCCATTTACGAGGCTTCTGGAGATATTCCTTATCAACATTATCCCACGGAATTGCGGTACAGGTAATATCGTAGATTAGATTCAGAAGTATCAATTGTATGGAAGCCATTGGTAAGAAAGGCAGGAAGGCACAGGCTGCTAAAACTGAGAACATGTTGCCGAAATTTGAAGAAGCTGTCATTTTAATGTACTTGATCATATTAGCATACGTCTTACGTCCTTCGATTATTCCATCCTCTAAAACATTGAGGTCCTTTTCAAGAAGAATAACATCGGCTGATTCTTTGGCAATATCCACCGCACTGTCAACGGAAATACCGACATCTGAAGCTTTCATGGCTAAGGCATCATTTATTCCATCACCCATAAAACCAACCGAATGACCGTTTTCTCTCAATATTCTGACTACTCTTGATTTCTGTTCTGGAGCCAGTTTAGCAAAAACACTTGTTTCTTCAGCATTCTTTGCTAGTTCCTCATCGTCCATCAGGGCAATATCTTTTCCTAAAAGAATATTGCTGCAGTCAATTCCGACCTGACGACAGACTGAAGAGGTTACCAAATCATTGTCACCAGTGAGTACTTTGACATTAACACCATATTCTTTCAATCCTTTTATTGCTGCGGAACTGCTGTCTTTAGGCGGATCAAAGAAGGCCAGGAATCCAATAAGAACCATGTCTCTTTCATCCTCGACAGAGAAAAGGCCTTCTTTCTTCTCACTTTTCTTATGGGCAACAGCTAATACTCTCATACCTTTACTATTCAAAGAACTGGCTTTCTGGAAACAAAATTTTTGGTATTCTCATCAAGAGTAACAACCTTGCCATCCAATTCAGTAAAGGAACAGCAGTTGACCATTTCTTCTACAGCACCTTTAGTAATGATTTGAGTCTTTCCTTGCTGATTTCTGACAATGACACTCATCCTTCGACGGTTGAAATCAAAAGGAATCTCATCAATCTTCTCATAATTGATTTCATTAGGATTAATTTCCTCATATTTAGAAATAATGGCAATATCCATGAGGTTCTTTAAACCTGTCTGATAATAGCTATTAAGATAAGCATGACGTAATACTCTGTCATCCTCAATTCCCTGAACATTGAGATGATATTCCAAAACCACCTTGTCCTGTGTCAGAGTGCCAGTCTTATCCGTGCAAAGAATATCAATAGAACCCAGATTCTGAATGGAATTAAGATTCTTAATGATAACTTTCTTCTTGCCCATAGTATTAGCCCCTTTAGCAAGAGCGGCCGTCACAATCATAGGCAGCATCTCTGGGGTAAGACCGACAGCTACGGAAATAGCAAACAGACTGGCATCTAACCAATTACCTTTAGTAAAACCACTTATGCATAATACGACTGGAACCATGAATAGCATGAATTTAATCAAAACATACGAAACCGAATTAACACCTTTTTCAAAAGTTGTCATTATTGGTTTAGCATTTAATTTTTTTGATATTCTTCCTACCAAAGTATCATTAGAAATATTAATAACAACACCAATGGCAGTTCCGCTGATAACATTGCTTCCCATAAAAGCAATATCACTTAAATCAGTAACAGACTGATAATCAGAATTAAACACGCTCAGTTTTTCAACAGGTTCACTCTCTCCGGTCAGGGTAGATTGTGAGATAAAAAGATCTTTAGCCTCAATTATTCTCATATCAGCAGGAACCATGTCTCCAGCTGATAAATGAACAATATCACCGACCACGATTTCATCAATGTTGATTTCCTGTTTTCCGTTTTCCTGTCTTTCAACAGCAGCCGTAGAATGAATCATCTTCAATAATTTGCTAGCAGTATTTCCACTTTTGGTTTCCTGAACGAATTTTAAGGTTCCAGAAATGACAACCATGGTGGTAATGATAATGAAAGTCACATAGCTTCGTTCGTTAGGACTAGCAAAAATCACATCAGTAAATAAAGACACCATAGCCAAAACAAATAAAATTGCTGTAAACGGATTAATAAAAGAGGAGAAGATTCTTTTTATTAAAGTATCTTTCTTCTTGGAATGGATTTTATTAGTTCCGTAATTATCTTTTGAAGATTCATAATCATCCTTTGCTAATCCCATTATAGAAGTGTGGTACTGTTCTAATACCTCATTCATTTCCAACTGAACAGCTGAAATTAATCTTGATTCACTTAATTCTTCTTTTACTGTCTTCTTATTTATTTTCTTTTCACTTAATAATTTTCTCATATTTCTATCCTCATTCTTGTTTCCTGAAAATGGATATTCATTAAATCAAAACCATAAGTGTCGAGAAATGTTTTTACACTTGATGGATAATATTTTCTGTTAATGGAATATCGCCGCAACTATCACTTTTCATGGTTTTCCCCTTATTTACCTAATAAAAAACATCGTTATTTCTAACGATGTCAGTCTAATTATCAATATCAAAAAACAGGATTACTAAGAATCTCTTTCCCACGATATCAATGCCGACTGACATAGTCCTAGATGATGATCACTACTCATATTTTTCCCTCCTATAAAAATAAAAAGCCATACATTCAGCAAGAATGTACGGCAATAAAAATGATTATTGTTTCGTACATGCTTAAACTCAATAGAGCAATGAAATTGTATTATGCTGCACCTTGATTCGATGCAACCTGTTCAAGCCAACTCGTTGTGTCTCCACAGCTTTGCGGCAACAATCCGTATCTCTAAAGTAGTCTCACCTACCGAACGTGTGATATTGTAGTCTTCTTTTATAATTTGTCAACCCCCAAAATAAAAAAGCCGCATAGATAATCCATGCGGCCCTAAGAGATTAGTTATTATTAAGCTTTTTTAGTATAGACTAATGATTCTCCTGAGAACCTTCCGGTGAAACTTCCGTCAGCTCTCTTTGTCAAAGTATAGTTATCCTCAGAATCAGTCAAAATTATTGAGTTCTCATCATAAGAGACAGTTTCTAATTCAAGGGAGAGAATTGAATCAACATAGAAAGATGCAGATCCGTTCTGGTTAATTACCAGAAGATAAGTACTATCTTCATCTTCGGCCTCATATTCACCGGCAAAGGGGGACTTATCTTCAGCTGGTTTAAAATCAAAATCAACAGAAGAATCTGCCAGTCTAGCTCTATATTTACCATTTTCCTGTAAGGTAATAGTATGGGTGTCCTCATAGTCATCTTCAATTGTTAGCGAATTGGGATAATCAAAATCAGTTACTGTAAAGGAAAGTACTGTATAGCCATTCTCAGTATAAGTTCCGGTCTTATCCTTGTTAACAATGATTTCACAGGCAATGGATTCATCTTCTTCAGTATATGATCCGGTGAATTTTCCAGCAAAGGGGAAGACATAAGGAACAAATTCAAACACAGTATCGTCAGAGCCATCAAAACTTCCAAGGAAACTGGTATCAGACACCTTAGTTATTCCAAAAGAGTTTCCATAGCGATAATTTAATATTTTAAAATAATCAGATCCTACTTCTTGGACAGCAATTTCCTGTGGCATACCTTCTCCACAAGTATATGTTCCATTTCCCTTATCATCAATGACAGCCACACATTCAACTGAATCAATAGTAGCAGTGAAGGTTCCGGCCCAGACAAAATCAACTATTTCAATGTAAGAAACTCCATCTTTCCAAAAACGAATTCTTTCGTCATCAGAGTTGGTAACTTCGATATAGGAATAAGTCAAACCATCAGCCATTTCCTCATCAATTACAATAACTCCATCATAATAATCACCAAAATATAGATTTTCTTTATCACCAAATTCCCAATCAGGATTGGTTTCAGAGCACTTATCCATAGCATACATATCACCATTGATCCTGTAGGTGCCTTTTCCATCCAGTTCAAGGATTTCCCCGTCACGAATATACATTCCTTCAGTTCCATCTCCTTCATCAGGACAATCTAAATAGTGAACCTGAATATCAGTAAACTCACCAATTTTTACCTTAAATTTATAAGAACGGCTATAGGTTTCAGAGAAGCCATACATGGCAGTGAATTTTGTGAAAACCTTGCCTTCTTTATACACCGGTGAAATAGTAACAATATCGCCATAGTGATACTGGAACTTTTGGCCTTCTACGACATAACAATCATCCGGAAGAACATAGTTTGTCTCACCCCATCTAGCTATCAAAGTAAGGTCGGAATAAATAGGTGTGTTATTGAAAACCTGGGCATCATTGACAGTTTCACCCATAAACCAGCCTTGGAAATCAAAGCCAGTTTTTGAAGGAACTGGTAAAGTAAGGCAGGAGCCATAATCAATTTCAGTTTCATAAACCATACCTTTAGGCATTTTTCCGCCTGAAAGATTGTATGTGACAGTTACTTTCTCGCCGTCATGAGAGTGGTCAATTCCGCTGAAGCAACCTTTTAAGTTCCAATGGCCAGCAGTCTTTCCATAATAATTCCAAGAAGCTATATCTACATAGCTATCACCATCAGTACCCAAAGTATCCGCCGGTGCACCTTCTCCAAAAAGAATACCAGAGCCATCTTTACCATTTTCTCCGTCTTCTCCGTCTTCTCCGTCTTCTCCGTCTTTTCCGTCTTTTCCGTCTTCTCCGTCTTTTCCGTCTTCTCCATCCTGTCCGTCTTTACCATCAGCACCCTTAATAGTATTCAGCCAGTCTTCATAAGTACCTGAAAATCCGGACTGAACAGCCAAACGATAGATGTCATAAATCTTCTGTTCATCATCGCTCATCTGAGAAGAAACATCAGTTGATGTTGATGATTCTACACTTGTTCCTGGTAACTCCCCACAAGAAGAAAGACCTAAGGCTAAAACCGTAGACATCAATCCTAACCAAATTTGCTTTTTCATAATAATTCTCCTTTTCATTAAAAAGCTAATACTTGATCCGAAACCAACAAAGTATTTTCAATATAGAAGACAGCATAACTTCCATCATCCAGAAGAATACGGTAATTATAGGAGTAAATTATCTCAATGGCATCAGAATAGATGACCATTTTGAAACCGATGAAACTATAGTCATTCCCTTGCAGAGAAAGAAGGCCGGCGAAAACTTTATTGTAGTCTTCTTTTTTTAGAACATAAGCTCCGCTTTGATCAATATAGAATGAATCACGTTCCAAACAGGACATATCCGGCTTAGTCCGATTCATCACTTTAAAATCATATTCTTGATTATTTTCAGTAAATGTAGCATGAATATTGCCTTCAGAATCATAATAGTAATAGTCTTCCGAAGAAGAGGCAAAATCCTTCTTTTCTTCTGAAATATAGTATCCTTCACCATTGGCCTTGTCTAAAAAGCTTGATATCTTAGTATGATAGGCATAATTAATCTCGGAATCTGAGTACTTTTCCATACTCGGGACAAAAAGCTGATCAAGATAGTTTTCTTCTTTAAATGAAGGAATTATTACCTCAGCATCATCAAAGGTATAATTAATGGTACCTTCCATTTCACCGACTTTCTTTGAATTAGCGAAGTAAACATAAGAATAAGAAAGTTTCGTAATCTTGTCATTTTTGACTGTCAGCGACATAGAATCCATATCTATTGCCTGATTCTCACCAATAGTAGCAACCAAATAACGGCCATAACTATCCAGATAACTGCCCTTAAGCTTATAGACGGAAGTCACTGAACCATCAGTTCCGGTTTTGGTATTGAATAATTCAAAGAATCT
>Ga0172378_10001159_pt1 | contig 24121 bp, 18 predicted proteins | sample GrowelOW332metaG_FD_119755 | JGI IMG/M metagenome (GOLD analysis project Ga0172378, IMG submission 119755) | Groundwater microbial communities from an aquifer near a municipal landfill in Southern Ontario, Canada - Pumphouse #3_1 metaG | ecosystem: Environmental > Aquatic > Deep subsurface >... | reverse complement strand
GTATTAGCATTTGTTCCATAGCTTGTGCTCTACATTAATCCCTGCTGCTCACCAGGTTCACCTGCACTGCCCAATATATCTATATCAAATCCTCACCAAACCTAACCACCTTGCCCATAACCATTACTTCACCAGGTCATCAGCCTTAACCGCACTGCCTGTTAAATTTACTTCAATAGTTCATCGTGCTTAACCATACTGCCTGTTACACTTACCAAGACTGCATCGGTAACTTTATAAAGCTATATCATAGTTAATTTGAGCATATTGGTTTTACCCGGTTGACCCATAGGTATGCTGGATATATTAATCATATAATCTCCTTCCTTTACCAAATCCATGGAACACAATAGTTCACGCATTTTCCTCATAGCAATGTCAGTGTGGGAGAAATCTTCATAATATATAGCTCTCACCCCCCAAACCAGACTTAATGCCCGTAACAAGTTACGATTGTTAGAAAAGATAAACACTCCTGCTTTCGGCCTGTGACTGGATAATTTAAAGGCAGAGTATCCGGTATAAGTCATAGCAACTATTGCTGATGCATCAATATGTTGAGCCAGGTCACAGGCAGCCATGATAATAGAATCAGAAATAGTACGCTCAGCAGGTGCCGGATTATGACCTGTTTTATAATAAAGTTCATTAAATGTTTCAGCATCAAGGATAATCCTATTCATGGTTTGTACCGTTTCGACCGGGAATTTACCAACCGAAGTTTCACCGCTAAGCATTAATGCATCAGCACCATCAAGTACTGAATTGGCCACATCACTCACTTCAGCACGTGTAGGGCGCATACTTTCAATCATCCCTTCCATCATCTGGGTGGCCACTATAACCGGTTTAGAGGAAGCAGCCGACAAATGAATTAATCTTTTTTGAATGATTGGAACCTTTTCAAGTGGTATTTCTACTCCAAGATCCCCACGGGCAACCATAATAGCATCAGAAACCTTAATAATTTCTTCCGCATTTATTATGGCTTCCGGTTTCTCCATCTTGGCGACTAAACGTGGAAAATCAACTTTGCCATATGCGTTAATCTTGTTGCGCAGCTCCTCAATATCGCTGGCAGTGCGCACAAAAGAAAGCGCAACCCACTGAATATGATGTTGCATAATGAAATCAAGATCAACCAGGTCCTTTTCGCTCAGGCTGGGCAATCTTAAATTAGTATCAGGTAAATTAACTCCTTTACGGGAACTCAGTATTCCACCCTGAATTACTTCAGCTTGTACTTCATCCACATTATTGGAGCGGATAGCCCTGAGCAGCAACTTGCCATCATCAAGTAATATATTCTCGTTATCTTTCACATCCACAGCAAAGTATGGATAGTTAATGCTGATTCGTCCGGGTGTACATAGGGAGTCCTTGGATGAAACTGTAACGATCTCTCCATTCTTCAATATCATACTGCCCCCTTCAACATTACCTGTCCTGATTTTAGGTCCTGAAAGGTCAGCAAGTATCCCAACATTCAAATCAAGCTCGTCATTCAACTTATCAATTAAATTGCATGATTCAGCATGAGTTGCATGATCACCATGTGAAAAATTCAGACGGAAGATATTTACACCGGAAAGCATAAGTTTACGGATGTTAGCTTCAGAAGTTGAAGCAGGTCCCAGTGTAGCAACTATTTTTGTCCTTCGCATGATTACATATTTTCAATTATTGCAAAGTTAGTGTTTCGTAACCATATCGCCGAGTAGATAGCGATGTAATTTACAGTTGTAATTAATTAATAGTAAGAGCTGAAGGTTTTGGGATGCGCTTTTTTCACTAATTTTGTATTTTTAAAAGCCATGGCTCCTCTACTCTTAATCATCATTCTGCTTGCTTTGGTAACTGAAAGCTTTTCTACCTCATGGTACAGTGGCGCTATCCATAAAAAATTAGCATTAAAGCTTCCGTTAAAGTTGCCTTTTGCACTGGCAATCATAAAGTCATTAATGATGGCTTTAGGTATTTATATCGGTAACAGAGTAAACGGCGCATTGCCCTCTCATTTTACGATTATAGCTTATTCTTTAATGTTCATAGTCAGTTTAAAGATCATTTGGGAATCTATGAGGTTTGCACCTGAAGAGCGTATTATAATGATTGACAGTACGAAGACTCTTTTACTGCTTAGCCTGGCAGGAAGCTTTAATACATTCTTCATTTCTATTTGTCTTGGGTTAATCGGAGTGAATATTCTGAATCCCTGCACTTTTACCTTAACAACTACGATTGTTTTTGCACTTGCTGCTGTCAACCTGGGAGCAAAGTATGGCTTACGGCCATTTATTCGAATTTCAGGTATTGTTGCAGGACTTCTGATAACTATACTATCATTACGGTTCATAATCTTATATTTTATTTCTGCTTAAATGATGAAGCATCTATTATCATTGATTCTCCTATTTACCTTCCTTTTTGCAGAGGGTCAACCTCCGGCAGGGTATTATAACTCAGCACAAAACCTTACAGGTGTTGAGTTGCAGGCGGCACTGCACCTGATTATAGATAATCATACTGTTGTAAGCTACAGTTCACTGTTTACGCATTTCCAAAGTACGGATAAGAAACCCGATGGTACTGTTTGGGATATTTACTCCGATGTGCCGGGCGGTACTCCTCCCTATGTTTATAACTTCAATGCAGGTGATCAATGCGGTAATTACAGTGGTGAAGGCGATTGCTTTAACCGTGAGCATTCATGGCCTAAAAGCTGGTTTAACGATCAAGCTCCTATGAATTCAGATATCTTCCACATTTACCCCACTGATGGATATGTAAACGGACGCAGGAGTAATTACCCCTTTGGCGAGGTGAGTTCAGCCACCTGGGCATCACAGAACGGAAGCCGCATAGGCAATTGCAGTTATCCGGGTTATACAGACGTTGTTTTTGAACCTATTGATGAGTATAAAGGGGATTTTGCCAGGACCTATTTTTATATGTCGACCCGATATTATAGTGAAGATAGCGGGTGGGAAGGCAGTGGCCAGGTTAGCGGTTCACAGCTTAAGCCATGGGCGCTTGCTATGATGAAGGAGTGGCATCATGATGATCTGGTAAGTAATAAGGAAATTGAAAGGAATAATGCGGTGTATGCAATTCAAAATAACCGTAATCCATTTATTGATCACCCTGAATATGTTTCATACATCTGGGGAGGTACCTCCTCAGTAAATGAACATGATATAAACACCAATATCCGGATTTATCCTGTTCCTGTAGTTGATTACTGCATCATAGACCATAAGGGATATTACGACCCGGGAAAATTCACTATTTCTCTGAGCGATATTACCGGTAGGCAGTATAATGCAGACTATTCCGAATCAGGTGGTACTATTAAGGTAAATTCAAGCCTGTTAAGCCCCGGATTCTATCTGATCACTCTTACGGAAAACGGAAAGAAACCTGCTTTTGCACGACTGGTTAAATAAATACAACAAACAGCAGATACATTGCTAAATAATAAATTATCTGATAATAAATGAAAAACACAGGTAACATCGAAATCATGTCGCCTGCCGGATCCTTTGATTCCTTAATGGCAGCAATACAAGGAGGCGCCGGTTCAGTATATTTTGGAGCAGGACAACTCAACATGCGTTCCCGTTCATCGAGCAATTTTTCACCCGAAGAAATAAGGGAAATCGTTAGTATTTGCCATGAACATGGTGTGAAATCTTATCTTACCCTGAACACCATTATTTATGATGAGGAGTTGGATACCATGAAGCAGATGGTCGATCTGGCTAAAGAAAGCGGTATTAGCGCAATCATCGCTTCTGACCTTTCAGTTCTTGAATATGCTCTGCTAAAAAAAGTAGAGATCCATATCTCCACTCAGTGTAACATCACCAATATTGATGCAATTAAGTTTTATTCCCGTTATGCTGATGTTATGGTTCTTGCCCGTGAATTAAATGTATCACAAATGGCCGCTATAACCAAAGCTATCAGAGAACAGAATATCTGTGGACCTTCAGGTAAACTTGCTCGCATTGAAGTGTTTGTTCATGGTGCTTTATGTATGGCTGTTTCCGGAAAATGCTATATCAGCCTCGATAATTTTAATGCTTCAGCAAACAGAGGCGCATGTCTTCAGCCTTGCCGCAGAATATATAATGTGAAGGATGCTGATAGTGAGTTAGAACTTAATATTGACAATAAGTACATCATGTCGCCTAAAGACCTGATGACCATTCCTATTATTGATCGTTTGCTTGATGCAGGAGTTACCGTGTTGAAGATTGAAGGCCGCGGGCGTTCAGCCGAATATGTTAAAACGGTTACCCGTACTTATCACGAAGCAGTGGAAGCATGGCAACAGGGACAATTTAATGCTGAACAAGTAGAGAAATGGACAGCTCGCCTCCGGACTGTTTATAACCGTGGGTTCTGGAATGGCTATTATCTTGGTGAAGAAACCGGTCAGTGGTCAGAACGCTATGGTTCACAAGCAACCACTAAGAAAGTGTATGTAGGTAAAGTCGTTAACTTTTTCAGTAACCTGAAAGTTGCTGAAATAAAGATTGAAACACACTTCATCAACGTAGGTGATAACATGCTGATTATTGGCCCGACTACCGGAGCTTATGAGGCGGTAGTCACTGAACTACGAGTGGATATGACCAGTATTCAGCAAGCCGTAAAAGGTGAAAATTGTTCTTTACTGGTTAATGAAACCCTGCGTCGTGGTGATAAAGTATATCTTGTTGTAGCAGAAGGACATCCTTTATTCCCCTCAAAGTTACAATCTGACAAATAAAGAAGAACTTATTTTACCATGATTCCTTATAATTACCATACACATTCTCATTACTCTGACGGATCCAATGCACCTGAAGATTATATCGTAGAAGCAATTAAACAAGGATTTAAAGGATTAGGATTCTCGGAACATTCAGCACTACCTTTTGTCAATACTTTTGCTTTACAAGCAGGGAATGAAGAAGCCTACTGTAAGGAAATAAATGAATTGAAAGCCAAGTACAGTGATCAAATTGAAATTTATCTTTCCCTTGAGGCTGATTACATTCCCGGTATTAACCAGGGTTTTAAAGAACTGAAAGAAGGCTTAAACCTGGACTACCTGATAGGAAGTGTTCATTTAGTACGTGAGCACATCAGCAACAACAACTTATGGTTTATTGACGGGCCACGCTCAGAGATTTATGATGAAGGAATCAATCAAATCTTTGGTGGGGATGTTCGTAAGGCGGTAACGGCATACTGGCAGCAGGTCAATAATATGGTAGAAACTGAAACTTTTGATGTAATTGGTCATCTCGACAAAATTAAGATGCATAACCGCGGCCGTTGGTTCAGCGAACAAGATAAATGGTACACTGACTTAGTGAATGAAACCATCAACCTGATAGCCGAAAAGAACTCACTTGTAGAAGTTAATACCAGGGGGCTATATAAGGGCCGTAGCGACAGCTTATTTCCCGGAGAGTACATTATACACAAACTCTATCAAAAGGGCATAGGGATCATCCTAAGCAGTGATGCTCACTTACCCAAAGAGATCAGTTTATGGTTTGATGAAGCTGCCCGCCAAATACAAGCATGTGGCTATAAAACAGTAAATGTTTTTACTGAGGGTAAGTGGAAAGAGATACCCTTAACTAATTCCTTTCCATAACCTTAGCGAACAGCAATAGGGTCATAATTATAATCACTTCACAAAATTAGACAGAAGATTCAGGCAGTTCGGTTGTTGGGCAATGGCAGCTTTATAAGCTATATCCCATCTGAAAATGAATGATCACTTATTATTGGGGATCGTAGGCCCATTTCAGATATAATGAGCCCCAGGTGAATCCGGCACCAAAAGTAGCAAAAATCAAATTATCTCCTTTTCTCAGTTGATTTTCCCATTCCCACAGACATAAAGGCAAGGTTGCAGAGGTGGTATTACCGTAACGTTGAATATTGATCATGACTTTCTTTTTGTCAAGGCCCATACGGTTAGCGGTTGCATCAATAATACGCAAATTAGCCTGATGTGGTACAAACCAGTCAAGATTATCAGCAGTGATATGATGCTTTTCCATCATTTCGAGAGTCACATCAGCCATTTTTGAAACAGCCCATTTAAATACAGGTTGCCCTTCCTGGTAAATATAATGTTCTCTCCTATCAATAGTTTCGTGGGTTGCAGGGCGTAATGAACCACCTGCTTTTTGATGAAGATGTGTCCTTCCTACTCCATCGCTTTTTAATATCGAATCTATTACGCCTATGTCTTCAGTAGTAGGCTCAAGTAATACTGCCCCGGCTCCGTCACCGAAAATCGGACAAGTTGCGCGATCCTGATAATCAACAATAGATGACATTTTATCAGCTCCTACCACAATTACTTTCTTGTAACAACCTGATTCGACATATTTTGCCCCGGTAGCAAGAGCATAAAGGAAACTTGAGCATCCGGCATTCAGATCAAATCCAAAGCCATTGCGAATGTTCGTTTTATCAGCTATAATATTTGCAGTTGCAGGAAAAAGCATGTCAGGTGTAACAACAGCACACACGATCATGTCAATTTCAGAAGGTTGGGTATTTGTTTTGGAAAGTAGTTGGTTGACAGCCTCCACTGCCATATCAGAGGTTGCTTTGCCTTCCCCTTTGAGTATTCTACGCTCTTTGACACCGATTCGTGACATGATCCACTCATCAGAAGTATCAACCATTCTACTCAATTCATCGTTAGTAAGAATATAATCAGGGACATATCCACCTACTCCGGTAATAGCAGCTCTAATTTTAGTCATCACTTTAATTTAAAACAGAAGTTACACTATATAATATCTTCAGGAGCTATTGCAAGGGCTTTCTTAATACGTTGAGGTAACTTAGCATTATATACATCACGCGCCAAAATCAACATATTTTTAATAGCAATATCATTTGAAATGCCGTGACCTACAATAACACTAGAGTTTATACCTAAAATAGGAGTACCCCCGTATTGTTCATAGTTAAACCGATTAAAATAATCATCAGCTAACCCGTGTTTCATAATAATTCTGAACATCCCTTCAATATTCTTTAAAAGGATGTTACCGGTAAACCCATCGCAAACAATAACATCTGCTTTGTTACGCAGAATATCTCTACCCTCAATATTCCCGATGAAATTATAGTCTTTTGAATGATTCATCAGTTGAAAAGCAGCCTGTGATGAAAGATTCCCTTTCGCTTCTTCCTGACCTATATTAAGCAAAGCAACTTTTGGTTTACTAATCTTATATACGCATTCAGCCAGGATAGATCCCAGTAACCCGAACTGATACATCACATCAGGTTTCGCATCCGGATTAGTACCAACATCCACCAGAATGCTTATACCACCAGCTTCCTGAGGTAAAACAGTAGAGGTACAAGGCCTTATAACACCTTGAATATTATTGACACTAAATATTGATCCGACCAGCATAGCTCCACTACTACCGGCACCAGCAAAGGCATCAATACTTTTGTGTTTAAGCATATCCAAACCAATACTAATACTTGAATGAGGTTTCCGGGCAAGTGCATGTGTCGGATGTTCTCCCATTCCTATTACATCTTCAGCATGTACAATAGAAAATAGCAATGGATCAACATGCTTCTTTTCTAATTCTGACAAGATTATTCCTTCATCACCAATCAGAACAATCTGATCCTTAGGTGATATTTCATCAAGAGCAAGTATTGCTCCGGATAAAGTAGCAACGGGAGCGAAATCTCCGCCCATTACATCAAGTCCGATTTTCATCTGACTACTATTGAGTTAGAAAGCTTGAAAAGAAATTAAACTGTGGTTGATTTCTCAATGGCTAATTTGCCTTTATAATATCCACATTCCGGACATACTCTGTGGTATAATACAGAAGTGCCGCAATTAGAACAAATAGCGATAGTTGGGGCAACTGCTTTATAGTGTGTTCTTCTTTTTGCTGTCCTGGTTTTTGAAAACCTATGTTTTGGATTTGGCATTTCTACTAATTTTTAATGTTTATTAATCTAAGTTTAAATCTTTTAATTTATCCCATCGGGGATCTATATTTTCATGCTTTGTCAGTTGCTCTATCCTTTTAATGACATCAGGATCACAATCTGACTCACCATTTTCATTTTCAGGGTGTACAACCCTGTATGGTATCATTAAATTGAGATAATCATAAATAAAAGGTGAAATATTAATTTGTGATTCTGTTTCAGGTATAATGATTATTTCATCATCTTCTTCCTTATACTCCTGACCGTACTTTATATACAACACCTCTTGACCGTTAATAGGATAATCAAATTGATCAAGGCACCGGCTGCAGGTAACATTCAGTGTCCCTTTAATTGAAAAGGTTAACACTAGCATACGCTCAGTTTTATTAAAGTTCAGATCAATCTTTACATCTGCTTTCTTAATTTCTGAATACTCAAAACATGCAAAGAACTTGTCATCAATAATATACTCGAATTGATGCTCTCCTGTACTCAATCCAACAAAAGGAATTACAAAATTCTTTAAGTAATCCACGACTCTATGGTTTAAGGTTTAAGGGGTGCAAAAATAGGAATAATTATTGGTTATACCAAATGTTTATTGATTTAGCATCGTTAGAAAACCGTAAACCAGTCTCTTAGCTATGAAAAACCACTATTTAAAGGCTTTTTCAGGTAATCCGTCTCCTGAAAGTTTGAGTCGTTCCATATAATCAGGAACAGGCTTACCCATTAGCTTATCTACATATAGCTTAGCAAGATACTGACCCAGCATAAACCCATGACCTCGTAACCCGACCAGTAATCCATTTTCAGGGTCAACAATCATTCTGGGTTCTACATAATAACCTGCCCATATTGCCTGGAATCCAACTGATGACAAGTTCGGAAACCAGTCAACAAATACTTCTGAAACAATTTCAAGGAATTCTTTCGAATTGATTTTTAGGTTTTTACTTGCTTCCATTGGTTCAACTGCAGGTGATGCACAGCCGATAATCTGACCGGTTTCAGCTAACTGCTGACCGTACACAGCCACAAAACCTTTGTACTTTCTCCGGTCAATAATCATATCAAGCGGATTACCATTTGGTCCCATTAAAGGTAACCGGCGGGTAATGAATGCCTGGTGTTTTACAGGATACAGACCTGTTTCTAAACCAAGTTTAGTAGCAAACTTACCTGCTTCATACCCAAGTGCATTAACAAATATATCCGTATGGTATTCAATGTATTCTTTATTATGATCCTGAACCAATGCTATATATTCTTTCCCTTCCTTACGCAGATCAATCAACTTGCAATCTTCCTTAACAGTGCCACCATGTTGTATCCCTATCTTTCTGGTCAGATCTAGCACCAATCCCGGTGTAGACTGCCAGCATTCATGTGAAATCAAGGCACCGAGGTATGTTTTCAGGTTCGGATTAATAAAGGTTGAAATATGCTTACTATAATCCTTGGGCTCAATCATAAAGGCATCTGACCATTCTCTTGATCTTTCAAGCTCTTGATAAACCTGTTCATCATGTGCAAAGGTTACATAATTGATCGGTCTGTAGTTGATATTTGAAAGCGACTGTAATCCCTTGAATAATTCCAGGTTATGACGGGCAATATCAGCAATTTCAGGCAAACTGAATGCCAACCTGCCTCCGGCAATGTTACGCCATGAAGAGCCTCTTGCTGAATTAATCATAACAGGATTCAGACCTGCCTCCGACATAAAGCGGAATAATCCTGATCCTGCCATCCCACCACCACATACAAGTGCTTTTACATTAACAACTTTGGGTTGTGCTCCTTTTGAATTAATATAGATCTTTTCATGTGGATGATGTGGATAAAGCTCACCCATTGTTAACTGGTTCGATAACGGACCACGAGGAGTAGCTTCGCCAACGATCGTAATCCCATATCCTGAAATGATTTGTTTTAACCGGCGGATGCACCTTTTTCCTCGGCAAGCGCCCATACCAAGGCGTGTAATGTGTTTAACTTCGTCAACTGATATAAACTTGCGGTCACCAATTGCTTTTAGGATCTCATCAAGTGTTACATCATCACAATGACAAATATACATCTTTTCCTCTTGCTTGTATGAAACAGAATCAAGATCAACAGGTTCCGGAAAATTTTCTTTGACAATAAACCCTCTTACATCAATCAATTCTTTACCATGTAAATCAAGAGATTTTACTCTGGCAACATTAGTTTTATTGGGTTTCATCAGAATCTTCTCAATAACTCCGGTCCCCAGTTTCTTCCCGTTGTTATCAACCAGATATACCTCTGCCTTTTCATCAGCTTGATACTCAATAGGCAGGAAGAGCCAGTCTTTTGCTACATTATATCCAAAAATTGCAAGCCCGGGGCACTGGTATACACAATCCATGCACCCGATACATTTATCATAGTCAATGCGTGGAACAGAACTGGTAGAAGTCTTCGTGATGGCGCCATGTGTACACGAGAACTCGCATGGATTACAGGCAAACCCATAAAGGCAATCAATCTGAACAAATGGCTTAGCCTGCATCCGCTCAGGTGATGGGATAAAAGGCTTCTCAATTACACGTTGGGGATGCTGTTGTGAATCAATATATTCCTTCGACACGCCCAAAAACTCATCATAATCAAAGCGTTTGGCCATACTCTGCAATATCTCAAAGGCAACCTGACGGCCTCTTAAAACAGCACTGGTACCTTCACCAATTCTTATTGAATCACCTGCACCAAAACAATTACGTCCAAATACTTCATTCCCTTTAATAAGTAACTGATCATCTGATACAAGTCCGGTGCAAATATTAATTGCATCAATCCCTTCTATGATCTGCTCTGTTCCCGGGATAGGTTTAAAGTTTTCACATTTTGCAATTACTGCACCGGTGATACCATCATGGTGTTCATTAGGGATCGCTTTAAGCAGGGTATGCGAAAGCATAATAGGAATTCCTAACCTGCGTACCCTGTTTGCCTGTACGGGGAATCCGCCTTCAAAAGGTTGAGCTTCAATGATAGCTTTTACTTTTGCCCCTGCCTGCATAAGCTGGTATGAGGTTAAATAGCCAATATTACCGGCACCCACTGTAAGAATATTCTTACCCAATAAAGTATGCTCGGTATTCATCATCTTTTGAACTACAGCTGCTGTATAAACACCCGGCAAATCGTCATTCTCAAAAGCTGGCATAAACGGAACAGCACCTGTAGCTACTATCATATAGTTAGCTTCAACGTAATAAATCTCGTTGGTTTTAATATTCTTTATAGCAATGCGTTTCCCTTCAAGCACATCCCAAACGGTAGAGTTAAGGAATATTCCTGAATGATCATCACCGGCAAGAGTTTTAGCAATGTCAAAGCCTCTCATTCCACCAAACTTCTTCTTCTTTTCAAAGAAAAAGAACTGATGTGTTTGCATCAGGAATTGCCCGCCTATATGTTCATTATTATCAATTACAATATTATCAACGCCTTGCTTTATAAGCTCTTCGCGTGCTGCCAGGCCTGAAGGTCCTGCACCAATAATGGCTACTTCAGTTTTATAAACTTTAACAGGCTCTTCAGTAGACATCAACGATTTAGCAGGAGCAAAATCGTGAGGTATTTCCTTAACCTCTTTTACACCATCAACTTTAGTGATGCAAATTCGTTTGATGTCACCATCAACCAGCATTTCGCATGCACCACATTTTCCAATGCCACACTCCAGACTCCGCTCACGGTTCTTTAAGCTATGACTGTGAATAGGATAACCAGCCTGATGCAATGCAGCAGCAATGGTATATCCCTTTTCACCTTTAACTATGTGACCATTATACAAAAATGAAACTTCTTCCCCTGGGATTATATCCAGAATTGGATGTGAACTTATTTTATGCATTTGCCTTAAGTTTAAATAATAACAACATGCTCTTATTAATCCAGAGCGTTTTGAAACGGCAAATTTATAATTAATTGTTTTGCCACTATCCTATTTGTAAACAAAAAATCTTTCTTATTAAAACATTATCAGCAGGTTGACTTAGACTGATTATAAATAGTATTTGGTATGTTTTTTGCTTACGTGAGTCTGTATACCTTCCAGACTTATGAAATAGGCTGATTCACCTATTAATAGCTAAAAATAAAGTTCAATAATAAAAATCCCGAAAAGTTCATTCGTTTGAAAATTCAAGGAGTTCCCTCTCTAATTAAGCATTCTATTCAAAAATGTTTTACTCTGATTAGCAATTGAGTATTGAATTTTATTAAAAGTTTGCTAAATTTTTGCTAACTTTGCATATTAAATAAAACAAAAGGCTTAATTATGGAAAAGACAAGGATACTGTTTGTATCTCAGGAAATTTTTCCTTACCTGAAAGAAAGTCAAATGGGATCTATTGGTCGTTATCTTCCTCAGGCAATACAGGAAAAAGGCCGTGAAATCAGAACTTTTATGCCTAGATTCGGGCATATCAATGAACGAAGAAATCAACTGCATGAAGTAATTCGCTTATCAGGCATGAATCTTATCATTGATGAAACCGACCATCCACTTATTATAAAAGTTGCCTCGATTCAATCAGCCCGGATGCAAATCTACTTCATTGATAATGATGACTACTTTCAGCGGAAATCAATGTTTCGTGATAAGAACAATAAATTCTTTAAAGACAATGAGGAAAGAGCAATTTTCTTTTCCAGGGGAGTAATTGAAACTGTTAAAAAATTAGGATGGGCTCCTGATCTGGTACACTGCCATGGTTGGATGACCAGTTTGATACCACTTTATATTAAACGTGCATTTAAAGAAAATCCTTTATTTACTGACACTAAAATTGTTTTGTCAATTTATGATGATGATTTCTCTGAGGTACTGAACAAAGACTTTACGAATAAAATAAAACTTGACGGAATTACAAATAAGGACCTGAAGCACTTTAAAAAGCCTTCGTATATCAGCTTGATGCAGTCGGCTATTGACTTCTCTGATGGAATCATAATGGGTAGTGAAAACCCTAATTCTGAATTACTTGAATATATTACTGAAACAGGTAAATTAACGCTTCCATACCAAGGCGAGCAGTATGTTGATGCTTATAACAATTTTTATGATAAAATATTAGAATCACCTGCTACATCACTTGAATAACATATAACTTGCATTGTTTTTGAAACACCTTATTATCTTATAAACGAAACCTTCTAACGTGCGTAATTTCAATCTTTTAAAGGTCCTTTTCATAATCTTTTCTGCCTTAGTTATGGGGTCATGCCAAAAAGAGCCTGATCTGATAGGCTTAGGTCTGGTTCCGGGAAACGATTTGATGCAACATGAATATATAGATACTACTACCGTTATTGCTTACACGGTAAGGGAAGACTCTGTACGTACCAACGAATTATCCGCAAATCTGCTTGGATCTGTTGCTGATCCGGTATTTGGAACAACAACTGCCTCTATTTATACCCAATTCAGGCTTCCAAATGTTAATACAAGTTTTGGCACTAGTCCTGTAGTTGATTCCATTATTCTTACTCTTACTTACTCTGGTATTTACGGTGATTCATTGGCTCAAAAAAACATACAGGTTTACGAACTCGCTGGTGATTTGTCGAAGGATGCTTCTTATTATTCCACTAGCACTGTCCGAATTAATCCTACTATAATCGGGCAAGCCTCTTTTGTACCCAGCTTTTTACAACCTGATTCCATTGATGGTGAATATATAGCGCCTCATATGAGAATAAACCTTACCCCTGCATTTGCAAATAAATTAATTACTGCAAGCAGTACAACATTATCGAGTAATGATTCTTTTCAGAAAGAATTCAAAGGCTTTTATATAACTTCTTCAAACGCTACTACCCCGGGTACCGGTTCTATCCTTTATTTAAATTTAACCGGCAGCATGTCAAAGGTTACGGTTCACTATCATAACAGTACTGATACCGCGACCCTTAATTTCCCGATTAATTCCTCGACTAATTCCTATTGTGCCAGGTTTAATCATTACAACCATTTCGGTTACCAGGGTGCTGATCCTGCGTTAATTTCACAATTTAAAGGTGATACTACCTCAGGCAACAATGAACTTTTTGTTGAAGCAATGGGAGGCGCGAAAATAAGAGTCAGATTCCCTTATCTCACAGCACTTGCAAAACAAAAAAAGATTGCAATTAATGAGGCGGTACTGGTACTTGAAAACATGGATCCTGATGAGGATTATCCAATGCCCTCATTATTAGGAATACGTGCACTTACTTCTGACACGCTCACACATTATTCAACCCTGCCCGATGAGGATGAAGGCTCTGCATTTATTAATGGTTATTCTATTGATAATAAGCAATACAGGATTCGCATTACCCGCTATGTACAAAACAGGTTACTCCATCCTGATGACCCCGACTATGGACTTATGTTAATTGCGGCAGGCGGTGCACTTATCGGTAATCGTGCTGTGCTAAAAGGTCCGGGTGCAACATCAGGACGCATGCGCCTGTTGATTTATTACACCCTATTGGATTAACCAATGTATTTTTCAACATAAGCAACAGATAATAACCATAAACAATTTCTGATTATCAGGTTAAATCATCAATATGATAGTTTGATTATAAAAAATAATGAAAAAATGTGTGGAATTGTAGCATATATAGGGCCAAAACAAGCATATCCAATTCTCGTTAAAGGTATCCACAGGCTTGAATACCGTGGCTATGACAGTGCCGGGATAGCACTTATTGATAACGGATTAAATCTGTACAAGACCCATGGTAAGGTATCCGATCTTGAAGAACTTGTAAAAGATAAAGACCTGTCAGGAACTGTTGGTATTGCACATACCCGATGGGCAACGCATGGTGAGCCGAATGACGTTAATGCACATCCTCATTTTTCTGGTTCTAAAAACCTTGCTATCATTCATAATGGTATTATTGAGAATTATGCTTCATTAAAGCAGGAACTACTTAAACGAGGACATGTATTTGTAAGCGAAACTGATACTGAGGTACTTATACACCTTGTTGAAGATATACAGTTGAATGAATCGATTAAACTCGAAGAAGCATTGCAGATAGCACTTAACCAGGTAGTAGGAGCTTATGCCATTGTGATTATTAACAAGAATGACCCTGATACTTTGGTTGTTGCCCGTAAAGGCAGCCCATTGGTTATTGGAATCGGTGAAAAGGAATTCTATATTGCATCTGATGCCAGCCCTATCGTTGAATATACCCGTGATGTTGTTTATCTGAATGATGAAGAAATTGCAGTGGTTAGGCGTAACGGCGAATTTAAGATCAAGACTATATCTAATATTGAAAAAACTCCTTACGTACAAACACTTGAGATAAACCTGAGTGCTATAGAAAAAGAAGGATTCGAGCATTTTATGCTCAAAGAAATCTATGAGCAGCCCGGGTCAATACGTGATAGTATGCGTGGCAGGCTGAATGCTGCAACAGGAATTGTTTGCCTGGGTGGAATCAGTGAATACAAACAGAAGATGGTGAATGCCAAACGTATCATCATCGTGGCCTGCGGCACCTCTTGGCATGCCGGTATAGTAGGGGAATACTTGTTGGAAGAATTGACCCGGATACCCGTTGAAATAGAGTATGCATCTGAATTCAGATACAGGAACCCTATTATTTATGAAGATGATATAGTGATCGCTATTTCACAATCAGGAGAAACGGCTGATACCCTTGCTGCTATTGAATTGGCTAAATCAAAAGGGGCTACAATAATTGGAATCTGCAATGTTGTAGGATCTTCTATTGCCAGAGCTACCCACGCAGGATCATTTACTCATGCCGGTCCTGAAATTGGCGTTGCTTCTACTAAAGCGTTTACATCACAGGTCACTATCCTGGCGCTTATGTCGTTGATGATTGCTGAAAGTAAAGGCACCATCTCAAAATCAAGGTTCCATCAACTGATAACTGAACTTGATTCTATTCCTGCAAAAGTTGAAAGAACCTTGTTGGCCAATGATAAAATTATTGAGCTGGCACGTATATTTAAAGACTCACGTAATGCATTGTATCTGGGACGAGGATATAACTACCCGGTAGCCATGGAAGGTGCTCTTAAACTGAAAGAAATCTCTTATATCCATGCTGAAGGATATCCTGCCGCCGAAATGAAGCACGGTCCTATTGCATTAATTGATGAAGAAATGCCTGTAGTGGTTATCGCAACGAATAAAGGAACTTATGAAAAAGTAATATCCAACATACAGGAAGTAAAAGCTCGTAAAGGTATAATCATTGCTATTATCACTGAAGGCGATGAAACAGTTAAAGAACTGGCTGATTACTATATCGAAGTACCTGAAACTGAAGAAATGTTCGTTCCTCTTATTGCAACTATTCCGCTGCAATTACTTGCATATCATGTCGCTGTAATGAGAGGCTGCAATGTTGACCAACCACGTAACCTCGCAAAGAGCGTTACCGTAGAATAAGAGTTAAAACTCAGAAATTGATATAATCTATTTATTAAAGCACCAATTCACGGTGCTTTTTTTATTACTTGAATGATTTGAGCGACTTCTTGAAAGTATTGTCTGTGTTAAGATAAATTGGATAGAATCCTTTGTCATCATAAATATTACGGGCAATTAATGCTTTTATCAGGTTCTTGAGTTCTGGTGCGGCAAAAGCCAAACCTTTCTTATCAGGAGCAACCCCTTCTTTTGAAGCGAAATCAACAAATGTATTCATCATAGGTTGATCTACCTTGAAACGCTTATTAAATTCGTCAAAACTATTATACTTGTTTAATGCTGTTCTGTTACGGTCAGTATACTCAAATGTGAATTGATGAATGATTCCCTTATTCAAAACTGCATTATAGTAATGATAGTTCTTATTTATTTCAACCGGGATAAACACATCCGGCATGATACCTCCGCCTCCATATACAATTCGTCCACCTTTTGTGGTGTATTTAAGAGAGTCATTGAATTTTATGCTGTCAAGGCTTTCCATTTCACCTTTCAACATCCTGTCGTACACCTCATTCTCATACTCTGATTCATGTCCGTTAACATAAGGTTTTTGAATGCTCCTGCCGGTAGGAGTATAGTATCTGGCCACCGTTAACCGGATGGCTGAACCATCAGGAAGCGACAATTGTTCCTGCACCAGGCCTTTGCCAAATGAACGCCGCCCAACAATTGTTGCCCGGTCATTATCTTGCAAAGCACCTGCCACAATTTCACTTGATGAAGCTGAACCCTCATCAATAAGAACAATCAATTCCCCTTTTTCAAAAAGCCCTTTTGAGGTTGCATAGGCTACTTCCTTGTTACGGTGCAGCCCTTTAGTGTATACGATTAATTGTTTATCAGGCAAAAACTCATCTGCCACATCAATCGCTGACTGCAAAAAACCGCCTGAGTTGCCACGCAAATCAAGTACCAACCTTTTCATTCCTTTCAGCTTTAATAAATGCAAGGCATCAGCCAATTCCTCTGAGGTTGTTGCTGAGAACTTTGACAACTTGATATATCCTGTACCCGGCTCAGGCATAAAAGCCGCATCAATGCTATAAGTAGGTATTACATCACGGGTTATATCAAAGTTGAGCAGTTTAGCAATCCCTTTTCGGTAAATGCTCACATTTACTTTAGTACCACGAGGTCCCTTAAGAAGCTTCATAACTTCACGGTTTTCGATCTTAACACCCGCTATCCGCTTATTGTTAACCTTTACTATCCTGTCGCCAGCTCTGATACCTGCCTTTTCTGAAGGACCACCAGGAATCGTATTAATGATATATACCGTATCAGATTCAATCCTGAACTGCACACCTATTCCATCAAAATTACCCATTAGGGGTTCATTAACCTCACTAAATTCTTCCGCTGTTATGAACTGTGAATGAGGATCAAGGTTTTCAAGTATTCCCTGAACTGCATACTGATTAAGCTTGGTAACATCAACTGAATCAACGTAATCTTGCATAATGTATCCAATTACATCATTTACAGGATCATAGTTCCTCTTTTGTAAACTTTGTAATAAGCTTTTTTCATTGTTTAGCGATGAAACTCTAATTAATGAAGCTCCAAGTAAAAACCCAACAATCAATACCAGAGCAAAGGCAATTGGGAGATATATTGTTCTTTTTCGGTTAGTGTACATACAATCCTTCTGAAATTTTCAACAAAAATACTCAAAATTAAGCTACTGAAAATTTATCATTTGGCTTATGTTGAAAGGCTAATTGATCAACCATTTGGTTGAACCTGATATTAGCTTCTATGATTTGTGTAAGTTTTCCTTCTGATTCGTTGAAATGGTTTTATTAATTACCTTTAATATCTTTTCAGATTATTGTTATTAACTCCATTTGATATAAGCACAATTAAAGTTGATTCCAAATATTTACTTTCACCGGTTAATGAAGGTAAAGCATAAATAAGGATAACCAATTATTAGGATACCTGAAAGAAGTTTGGTTCGGTCAAGAACCAGGCTGAATCAATATATCACCGTAATTACTCTTTTGATCTTTTAAAAAACAATTTAAAGCAGGTACCTTCATTTATAGTACTTTCAATCTTTAAATCAACCCCATGCAGCTCAAATATCTTAGCTACTAATGAAAGGCCAATACCAAAACCACTGATAAACTTTACGTTTGAAGCTCTGTTAAAGGGTCTATATATATGGTCAAGTTCTTCTTGAGGAATGCCTATCCCTTTGTCTGAAATAGCAACTTCAATAAACTGGGAGGCTATCGAAATTTCCACAATCACATCATCATCAGAGAATTTACATGCATTGTCAAGAATATTGGCAAAAGCAATTGCAAGCATACCGGTATTCCCCATGATCAACAGTTCATTTTCATTTTCAGGATACTGAATTTTAGGGATGATTTTTCGTCCGGGGTATTTGAATTTAATTTGACTGATTGCTGTAAAAATAATTTCGTCAATCCTTACTTTTGAAAGTTGAATAACTTTTTTCTTATTTATTTGCGCTAATTCCAATAAAATATTCAGTTGTGCATTAAGCCTTTTCAGGTCTTCCACCATTCTGATTATATGACGCCTGTAATCTTCGATTTCAGTTTCATGGTTTAACATATAATCCGATTCGCTAATCATAACCGTTAATGGAGTGCGCAATTCGTGTGAAGCATGTGATACAAATTCTTCCTGGTTTTTAAAAGCCGTTTCCAGGTTAGTCAGCATTTCATTGAAAGTGATGGACAGTTGTGCTATTTCATCTTTCCTATTTCCTTCATCAAGCCGTTTGCTTAACATGTATGAGTTGATTCCTTTAACGCTTTGAATGATTTGAGAAATGGGTTTAATAGCGTTCCTGGAGAAAATATAGGATAACAGTATTACAAATCCTATGCTCAAAAGATTAATCCAAAATAAAATGACCCTCAGGTCTCGCAAATTATCTCTCCGGGTATTGTCATATGCCATAACAAGCACGTTATATTCATGATTATTGTAACTGTGCTTATAGTATGAACCATCTTTTTCGTTTATTTCAAAGTAACTTTCAGCATTCTTTGATGTGTTTTTTCTTATTGCTTTGTCGGTCAGATAGTTAATATTAAATCCGTATATCAAATGAAAAGTAGAATCAGTTATTGCAATTTCTTCATTTTGCCAATAAAAAGTCGATAATTGAATCTTAGTCAATAACGTGGAATCCACCTCTTTCACGTTTAATAGTAAAATTGCGTTGTTTTTCGCTTCATTGGTAAGATTATCCCTAAACCTGTCGCGTTGAGTAGAATATGAAAAAAAATACACGAGTACTGAAAACATCAGTAGTAATCCTGCAACAATTAAGGTGAACTGAAAAGATAACCGTGTTTTGATTTTCATAGATCAGATTTCATTTTCACTACAGTAAAAACCGAATCCAAACTTTGTATGGATAAGTTTTATTGAAAATTCTTTATCAATTTTTTTACGTAAATAATTGACGTAAACATCAATAACGTTCGTTCCAGGATCAAAATCTATACCCCATACCTGTTCGTTAATATACTCACGTGAAAGTAATTTACCCTTGTTACGCAGAAATGTTTCCAGCAATGCATACTCTTTAGCTGTCAGTTCTATTCTTTTCTGAGCCCTAAGTACCGTTTTGGTACTCAAATCCATTTCAAGATCAGCAATACTTAACTTTTCTGACTTTATTGATTTATCTGATCGTCTTAAAAAAACATTTACACGAGCCAATAATTCCCTTAAATCAAAAGGTTTTACCACATAGTCATCGGCCCCCACATCAAATCCGGTCATCTTGTTTTCAGTAGTTCCCAGTGCTGTCAGCATAATAATAGGGATATTGTTGTTTGATTTTCTAATTTCCTTGCATAGGTCATATCCATTGATCAGTGGAATATTAATATCTAAAATGACAAGATTATAGAAATTCTTCTCTACCAAGTGTTTTCCAACATAACCATCATACGCTATTTCCACCTTGAAACCAGCACTTTCAAACTGTTTTTTCAAGACTTCAGCCAACCTTACTTCATCCTCAACAATCAATATTTTAGTATCTTCCATATTTACAATTTCCTTTCAATTAACCGATTCAATCATAATATTTTTTATAGTAGTTAATCGATTCTATATCACTAATTCAATAAGACTAAGACTATTTTCTACAAATACTTCAATGGACCATAATCTGTTTAACAATGACAGTCTTATGATAATCAGGGTCCCCTTTATAAAAAGCCCTTGAACACAAAATTAGATTATTAAGTACAAACAAATAAAATCTAAGAAGACTCTAATAAACTTCTAATCATTTTCTAATCTTGCCTCTCATTGCTCAGTCTATCTTTGCATAAGATTGATATTTAAATATTTAAAGGTATGAAAAAATTCAAAATTCCGACTGAAGTAAAGCTAATATCCTTATTTGTGGCAGTTATTTTAATAATGATTTTTGTAAAGGTTATTATTCTTTAGTAACCTGATCCTCATTAGAATGCATTTTAAACTCATTTAGCATTGAAGTTTTAATTAGAATTTGGTAACGTCACCTACCAGATCGGATACCATCATATACTAAGGATGAAGCAATCTTGTACCGGGTTGAAGAAATCTTGTACCAGATTTCACGTAATCTAAATAAGCAACTGCAATACCTTAAGCCAGGCAAGTCAGGATATTATGCATGGCTTAGCAGGACAATAATTATTTCGTAGTTGCATTTGAAAAGATGTCTGACAGAATTCCATATAAAATCAGACCTTAATTCCATCCCAAATTGCCATATAACAGAAAATAAAGATTCCCCACTGTAAACAGCGAGGAATCTGCATCTGTACCCCGAGCCGGGATCGAACCGGCACGAGCTTTCACTCATCGGTTTTTGAGACCGACGCGTCTACCAATTCCGCCACCAGGGCATTTTTGTGCAGTGCAAATATACTAACATTTTTGAAGTACTGAACAACCGGTATCTAAATTATCCTTTAACAGATAAATTAGCGCTCTAATTGTTGTGAGAGTTATCAGGTATAATCGCATATCCATCAATAGAAATTCTTTCCCCATATTACGTATTCGTCATCGTGACCAGGCATAATCACATATCCACTAATTAAAAGCCAATCTTTGCACTAATAAAGGAAGAATCGCCTTTATCAGGGATATCCATTTAATGACATTCCCTTTTCATGATCTGATAAGTATAGAGTGATCATTAAAAACGGTTTCCATCGGGATTACGAGAAGTATTGTTGGTATTGTCGCTGTTTACTTCGTTAAGATATATTTACAAAGTCAGAAAAGTTGTAGCAATAAATAGTATTACTGCTGTTTTTCAGACAGCCAGTAATTAGTAAGGATTAACTTAAAGTAAAGCTTTGAGTAGTAAGATATAAATAGAAGGAAGCCCATAAAGGGCTTCCTTCACATCAAAACAATAAATTGAATCAAACTGTTTTTGTGACTTCCCAAACGAAAGCCCTGACACCTACTTCTTTATTGAGCTCATCTAGTTTCTTGATGTTAGTGAGCAAAAGTTCTACTAATTCATCAGAGATAATGGTCAGGATTGCGGAGTTCATTTCAGGCCAGGTATGAGTACCCATGCGTGGTTCACCGGTATTTGTGCCATGCCCCATTACGTCGTTCCAAAAGGTATAGCCTTTTATACCCATTTGATCGAATATAAACTCTACCCTTTCGGTATTGGCCTGGTTAAAGGCTATAAATACTGCTTTCATTATTTATTGATTATTAGAAGTTAAAAAACCAAATTGCTTATTCACTTTATTCTTCTTGTTGCGTTCACCACGGCGGGTAACCAAACTGTACATCACAGGTACAATTATCAAAGTAACGATAGTAGAGAAAACCAAACCGCCGATAACAGTAATACCCATAGGACGCCACAGTTCAGAACCTTCGCCTGAGCTCAAAGCCAATGGCAGCATACCAAGTATAGTGGTTAATGAAGTCATCAAAACAGGACGCAAACGTGACCGACCTGATATCATAATAGATTCATACAGTTCAACGCCCCTGTCGCGAGTCAGATTGATAAAGTCGACTAACACAATACCATTCTTAACCACAATACCTATAAGCAAAACCGCACCCAATGCTGCAACCATACTAAGGGTGGTACCGGTAAGTACCAAAGCCAGCACTACCCCTGTAAAGGCAAATGGCAATGAAAACATTATTACGAAAGGCATCTTGAGTGATTCGAACTGTGAAGCCATTACAATAAATACAAGAATAATACTTATTATCATTAGCATTCCAATATCAGTGAATGATTCCTGTTGATCCTCATAAGCACCGCCCACATTAACAATAACATCTTGAGGAATATTTATAGTCTTCATTGAGCTATTTATACGGGTTGCTAACTCACCGAGGTCTATGCCGTCAGCTTTAGTTGAAACGGTTACTAAACGCTCTTTACGCTTATGTTCGATTGATGGTGGCCCCCAATATTCTTGAATAGTGGCAAGCTCCTTAAGTTTAATTGACTGTCCGGAAGGTGACATAATGGTCATTTCTTCAAGGTCAGATATGGAATTACGAGACTCTTCATTTAACCTTACCTTAATATCATATTCGTCCCCTTCCTCCTTGTATTGCGAAGCCGTCAGACCACTTACTCTGTTCCTGATATAAGTTGATACCATGGCACTGTTTAATCCGTGAGCCGACAATTTATCTTTATCCAGAGTTATCTTAAGCTCAGGTTTGTCATTCTTACGGCTGATGGCAATATCGGTTGCACCATCAATTTTACTGAATGCCTGTTTAAATTGTTCAGCCAGAGCATTGGTTGTATTAAAATCATACCCATATATTTCAACATCTACGGTATTGGTGCTTCCACTAAAACTCATAGTAGATGTGGTAATATTTGCAGTAATAATTTCAGGAATTGAGTCTATTTGTTTTCGTAAATCAGAAGCAATATCCCAGACTGAACGATCACGTTTTTCAACATCTTCCAATTTAAGCATCAGGTTGATCACATTTGATCCTGTTGTTGTAAACATTGAAAACATACTGCCTTCATCATCAGCACCTGATGAGGAAGAAGTAAGTTCTACCTCCGGATACCGCTCTTTGATTATTTGTTCAAGTTTCCTGGTTACTTTAACAGTCTCCTCAACCCTCGTACCTGATTGAAGTTCAATTGCTGCACTTATGCTTCCCTGGTCACTTTCAGGCATAAAGTCAGTACCAATAAAACGCATCAAAAATATTGAAATGAATATTATCATAGCACAACCGGCAACTACTATCCTTTTATGATATAATGACCAGTGTAAGATTTTAACATAGAAATTATCTAGTTTTTTAAGCAGCGGTTCCACAGTTTTTGAGTGACTGTACCATTTTTCATTCTTATCGAGCTTATTAGAGTTAAGTAATCTTGCTGAAAGCATTGGGGTAATTGTAATAGCTGCCAAAGCTGAAGTAACGATGGTGATGGTAACAATCCATCCTAACTGATTAAACATTACACCAGTCATTCCTGACACAAGGGTAAGTGGGAAAAACACTGCCACCACAACCAATGTTGTTACTATTACTGCAAGCCATACTTCATTGGTTGCATAGATTGCTGCTTCACGTGGACTACTCCC
>Ga0172378_10001158_pt1 | contig 24127 bp, 20 predicted proteins | sample GrowelOW332metaG_FD_119755 | JGI IMG/M metagenome (GOLD analysis project Ga0172378, IMG submission 119755) | Groundwater microbial communities from an aquifer near a municipal landfill in Southern Ontario, Canada - Pumphouse #3_1 metaG | ecosystem: Environmental > Aquatic > Deep subsurface >... | reverse complement strand
TGAGTAAACTTATAAGTAGTGGAAGGAATACCGGAGCTTGGTAGTTGCTAGACGATCTATTATTACTTATCCTATTACGTGTCTAGTTATGGAATACGCCTAATATGAATTTCCGAAGACTATTCTAGTTGATCCGATTTCGTTATATGTATAGTTGAAATAGTATTCCTTCCCACTTTAATTCTCGTCCCTTTGTAAGGGGCTTTTTATTTACATACAACGTTTAAAAAAATATAAAGTTGTTTTCTATTATAAATTTGGTTTTCAATTGTTCTTGTTTAATGATTTTGGTTGTAATAGTATTATCTAGTAATAATTATGAACATAAATAAGAGAAACTACAGACTGTTGATCGGAGTGTCGTTTGTGAGGTTTTTTGGCGACGCTTTATTTTACGCGTTTTTAACTAGATACTTCGCTTCTTTACATTTCAATAGTTTCCAATTAGGAGCTTTAATTGGTGCTATACCGGCTATGGCGGTTTTAGGAAACATAGTTTTATCTCGATTTGCTACTAACTTGAGAAAAAATAGAATTATTTTGATATCGTGGACTCTAATAGAGGGAACTTTCATAGCCTTGAGTGGATTTGTTAGCTCTTTTTGGTTGATTCTTTTATTCGACTGTTTGGTTTGTTTTTGTTCTAACTCCTACTACAATTTACTTGATACTTTTATCGTATATATTACTGGAAAAACGGAAAAATCATACTCTTCCGTCAGAGTTTTCGGCACAATAGCATACATTGTTTCAACCTTTTTAGGGGGAATCTTAATTGCGAATATTACTTATAAATATTCATTTTTAATAGGTGGTTGCCTTATGCTTTTGTCAGCTTTGGTATTCTTATTCATCAAATTTGATTTAGACGATCTAAAAAAATCTGAACTTGATTCTAAACAAAAACCTGTGAGGGTTAGAGAATTATTTTCAAATAAGAATTACGTGTATTATTTGCTTATAATAGTGTTGCTCTTAGGCGTGCACTGGGTTTCAGACAACATGTATAATCTTTACACTAATTACTTGAATATCTCCGACAAAACCTTCGGATATTTTACTTCCGGGTCTATGATAGTGGAAGCTTTAACTTTGGTGATTGCCACTAGATTTAGGACTTTTAAGGCATTTAGAAATATGATTACCATAGCAGCTGTTTGTATTGTTTTGAAACTAACTATCTTTGCTATCCCGGGGTTAAATAATTATGTATATTTAGTTACTCAGCTGTTAAGAGGAGTAACATTTGGCTTGATTCTCGCATCGAATTTGTATTTTTTGACAGCTATTGTTGAGGCAAAATATGTCAATAAAGGCTTTTTTATTGCTGTTGCTGCTGATGAGTTATTCTCCGCTTTATGCAGTATTGTTGGACCAACTCTTATTGAAGCCACTTCTTACACAGTTGTTTTTTCAATTCTAGCCGTATTCGCAGCGTTATCTTTGATATTTATCTATTTAGTTAAACCAATCGATACCAATCAATTCAAATTAAAAGTTGCTTAATCTTTAAAATATATCTAAGATAAAACTAGATTATACGTAATATTATTAAGTAGTGAAAGGTAAAGGAGAACATTAATATGAACGTTGAAGAATTGAGAAAATACGTTGTGGATTTACCGGATTTTTCGGGAAAGCCGGCTGTAGCATTGGAGACGACAATCATATCCCATGGTATGCCATATCCTAAAAATGTTGAAACTGCACTAGCGGCGGAAAAGATTATTAGAGACGCTGGGGCAATACCTGTAACAATTGGAATATTAGACGGAAAAATAAAAATCGGCATGACGCCAGATGAAATAGAAGAGTTTGGCCGTAGACAAGCAGAAGTAATGAAAGTATCTAGAAGAGATATTGCTTATTGCGTGTCAAAAGGTTTATCAGGAGCTACAACTGTGGCTGCAACGATGATATTAGCTAATATGGCTAACATCAAAGTATTTGCAACAGGTGGACTTGGTGGCGTTCATAGAGGCGCGCAAAAGACATTTGATATATCAGCTGATCTCGAGGAATTTGCTCGTACTCCTGTGGCAGTAGTTTGTTCAGGACCCAAAGCAATATTAGATATTCCTTTAACTCTCGAGTATTTAGAGACGAAAGGTGTCTCAGTCGTAGGTTATAAGACAAAAATGCTTCCTTTATTTTATACAGCAACTTCAAAGTACAAATTGGAAGCGAGTGTAGACAGTCCCAAAGAAGCTGCTGACTTGATTAATACCACAGCAATTTTAGGATTGAACCAAGGTATGATAATAGGGAATCCTATTCCTGCAAAGTATTCGCTCGACGGCGACAAAATGGAAAAGATAATTGAACAAGCGGTAAGCGATTGTGAAGCAAAGGGCATTAAAGGTAAAGATACAACTCCTTACTTATTAGCGCATATTGTTGAACTTACTGGTGGTACATCTCTAGAATCGAATATTGCGTTGATGAAAAACAACGCTTTGGTCGCTGCGAAAATAGCTAAAGAGTTGTAAGTTTAAGCATTAAATTCAAGTACAAACTGCAAGAGTTACTACAATAAGGTAAAACTTGCAGTTTTTTATTGGAGACAAAATATATGTCTAGAATTCACAGGGCCTAATCAAGCGTTGTATTTAGTTAGAACTCTTGTATTGACATGGCTATACAAAGAATTACAATGTTAGTTAGATACGAAAAAAGGAGGATACAGGAATATGATAAAACCATTAAATGATTACGTATTACTACAACAAACTAGAAATGAGGAAAAGGTAGGGAGCATTATCCTCGCTGATACCAAAAATAAATCAAATGTTGCAACTATTATAGCTGTTGGACCAGGGAAAAAATACGAAGATGGAAAACTTGAACCCATAGCTTTAAAAACTGGTGAAAGAGTTATATATAGAGAGTATGCTACGACCACTTACGAAGAGCACAGCATTAAATATTTGCTTATTAAAGCAGAAGATATTATTGCGATAGTTGAATAGAATTAGGAGGTTTATATTTATGGCAAAAGAAATTAAATTTGGCAAAGATGCCAGAAGAGAAATGGTTGCAGGTATTGATATGCTTGCGAACACAGTTAAATTAACATTGGGACCTAAAGGGCGCAATGTAGTATTGGATAAAGGTTATGGCTCACCACTAATAACCAACGATGGAGTAACTATCGCTAGGGAAATAGAACTTGAAAACCAATTTGAAAATATGGGGGCTAAACTCGTTTACGAAGTTGCAAACAAAACGAATGACGTCGCCGGAGATGGAACGACAACAGCCACCATTCTAGCTCAAGCAATTATTCACAAAGGATTAGCTTCAGTGGATAAGGGAGCTAATGCTGTTTTTGTTAGAAAAGGAATCGAGCAAGCTGGGAAAGCTGTTTCGGAAGAACTTTTAAAGAAGACAAAAATCATTGAAACCAATGCCGACATAGAATCGGTTGCAACTATATCTTCAGGAGATGAAGAAATAGGAAAAAATATTGCGATGGCCATGGAAAAGGTTGGCAAAGACGGTGTAATAACTGTCGATGAATCTAAGGGGACCGAGACGGAATTGGCAATCTCTCAAGGAATGCAATACGACAAAGGATACATTTCACCATACATGGTTTCCGACAGAGAAAAATTGGAATGTAATCTCGACGATGCTTACATTTTAGTCACAGATATCAAAATAACTAACATTCAAGATATTTTGCCGATTTTACAGAAGGTAGTTGAATCTCATAAGCCTTTGCTCATTATTGCGGATGATATGGAAGGTGATGTTACCTCCACAATTATTCTTAACAAGATTAGAGGCACATTTAATGTTGTAGCAACAAAAGCTCCTGAATTTGGGGACAACCGCAAACGCGTTCTCGAGGATATCGCTGTTACAACAGGCGCAAAGTTATACACAAAAGATTTAAATATGGAATTGAAAGATTTAACAATTGAAGATCTTGGACGCGCTAAGAAAATCAACGTCACAAAAGATTCAACAACTATCATCGATGGCTATGGAAAATCCGAAGATATAGATAAGAGGATTTTAGAGATAAAGAACCAAGCAGAAAACACGACATCTGAATATGATAAAAAGAGATATTTGAAGAGAATATCAAAACTATCCAACGGTGTTGGTGTAATAAAAGTTGGAGCTTTGACTGAATCCGAACTAAAAGAGAAAAAATTGCATATCGAAGATGCTCTCAACGCAACCAAAGCAGCTGTTGAAGAAGGAGTAATAGTCGGTGGCGGAGCCGCTCTTGTGAATGTATATAAAGAGTTAAAGAATAAACTAAAGGACAAAAATGAAGATGTCCAATTAGGAATTGATGCAGTATTAGAATCGCTTTCCGCACCTTTATGCCAAATAGCGAAGAATGCTGGCTATGATCCTATAGATATCTTAAGAGAACAAATAAAACAAAAAACTAATTTTGGATTTGATGCAAAAAATGGCGAATGGGTTGATATGTATGTTGCTGGGATTATCGATCCCACAAAAGTCACAAGATCAGCTATATTAAACGCTTCATCCATTTCCGCTTTGTTTATAACAACAGATGCAGCTGTATCTGATATCAAAGAGAAGAAAGAAGAAGACGCTCCTAAAGTTCCTGGATTGTACTAAATTATAAATTGTTATCTTATATTATTAGTTGTGTTAAAATAATTGAAAGAGGAGAAATTAATTATGGAAAGAGTTTCTAACAAATCGAGATTAATTGACGCCTTACTATGTTATTTCCTGGGAGTCATAGGTATTCACAAATTCTATGAAGAAAAAATCGGAATGGGTATTTTATACTTATTTACCGGTGGTTTATTCATGATAGGCGTTATTGTGGATTTGATTATGATACTTTCTGGATCCGCAGTAGATGCGGCCGGTGATCCCATTAAAGAATGGATGCCTGATGACGCGGAACGCGCTCATGCAAATCCTGAAGGATACGATCACGACTATACTAAAGAACCTAAGAAAACTGGACCTAGCGTTCAGGAAAAAGAAAACGAAAATATCGATATATTGAAACAATATAAAGACATGCTCGATAACGGCATGATTACTGAAGAAGAATACAATAAGAAAAAGAAAGAAATATTAGGCTAGATAAAGAGAATGAAATTTTCATATAAATATCAAAAAACCGTCGTTGTTTTATCGATGGTTGCAGCGCTGTTAAGCATTGTAGGAGTTATATTTCAAAGCGTTATTACCAATCGTTATCAAACGGGCACATTTGTTACTTTCTTAGTTATTGGCTGTATGGTGTTACTTATAATTTCCAATTTTGCGAAATTTGAGAATAAAAAACTACCCGCTATGTTTGATTTTATCGCGTATTGTATTTACCTGTTTGTATATGGTAATTACTTTGTGAAAACAAGCTATAGCATATCTCAAAATTCAGCAGGAAATGTTGTATTGCAATCTGTCAATTCGATTTTCGGAGTATTTTGCGGGGTGTCGTTTGTATTATTGGTGGCATCATTAGTAGTCTATTCTTGCGCATCTAAGCCGAAAGATAGTTTGCATTTGCTTCAAATTTCGGGCTTGTTGTTACTTATGTTTTCAGTCTTGTTCTGCGGAGGCAATATCGTTGCCGCTAGTATTGAATTAGTTGGAAATGGTTCAGTTAGTGTCGTTTCTTCGCTGGTGTTCGAATCAACGATGTATCTCGTAGTTTCAGTCATAGTTTTCTTTATTACATACTTCATAAAAAAAGAACCATTCAACGATAGAGAATCTATTAGAAATGGGCGCACAGTCAGTTCGCAAGCCATATTGTCAGAAAAAGAAAAAGCAGAGACTTTGAAACGCTTCGGTGATTTGCTTAAAGAAGGAGCAATCACGAAAGAAGAATTCGATAAGAAAAAGAGGGAACTTCTCTAATAATATAAATATGCAGGAGGATTTAACAATCTTCCTGCTTTTTTTTATGCGAACATATAGAATACAATACATACTTTTAAGATCTCGGATTGGTATCCTAAAAGCTCCTTTTTTGAAAACTAATTTGATGAGAGAAAATATACGTGTATCACTTTGGTGGTTTTTTTGGTGGGAAAAGTATAGTATATTTCTATTCAGGAGTAAGAAAAAATGACAAGTTCAACACAAAAAGTAGAGCGCGCTTCCTTGGTTTTATCCAGTATAGTCACGGTGAGTTGCCTGATAGCATATTTTATGAATACAAGAAATGGGATGGGGACATTTATATTTTCCTCAATAGTTAGTACTGCACTTTTAGTCGTCGCTATGGTTAAACAAAGGGACAACTACATGCTTAGCATCAGACTTAGAATGATAGCTAACCAATTTTACATCTTTTCTTATTTTTACTTGATGCTTCAATCATTTACTTTGGCATCAAACGTCATCACGCTTGGTGGGCACGTCGGCTTAGTATTGTTTTTACTGATATTCGCTCTGATAGGAAGCGCTGCTTCAATTTGTTTAATGGTGTGCTTATTTATGACTATGGTGAATAAATCAACCAATAATGTCAGCAAATGGCTCCGCATATCTCTTTTAGCTCTTGTGTGTGCTTCGGTCATATTATTTGAAGGTCAATTCGCCTGGTTTCTCATTGTTGGATTAACTTCAGGGACAAGTGCGATAATCGAAGCGTCGTTGATCATGATTATGAAAATGTCTATGGCTATATCTATACTCTTACTTACAATATATAATCTAAACAGTCTCCAAAGAAGATATTAAAGGAGGACATTAAATGAGAAATTATATTAAAGAACGTGTTAAATATTTGGAAGAACACGGTAACTTTTCTAAACTTAAAAATTACATACAACACAACGACTACACAACTTTTGATCACTGCGTTTCAGTTGCGAAATTGTCGCTGTATTTAGCGGTTAAATTCCATATTAAAATTGATAAAAACGAGTTGGTAACGGCAGCTTTACTACATGACTACTATTTGTATGATTGGCACGATTCAACCGACAAAACCCACACATTTCACGGATTTAGGCACGGAAAGACCGCCAGTTTAAATGCTGAGCGAGACTATCATATAAACAAGAAACAAAAGAACGCAATCGAGCGGCATATGTTTCCATTAACACTTCCGCCAACCAACCGCATGGGAATCATTATTACGATTGCGGATAAGTACTGCGCGTTTAAAGAAACGCTTTTCAAAAAGCAAAAAGCATAAAAAAACACAACTATTTATAATTCATTTTATTGAACTATTTGAAGTTGTGTTTTTGATTTTTAAATTAAATTTATTTTTCGTAGTCGGAAATCATGTCTACACGAATCTGATGTCTACCGGCTAGGAATCGAGCATTAAGGAAAGCTAACGAATTTTTCAATGCATCTTCAGGAGTGATGTAATCTGCTCCGAACGCAATCATGTTCGCGTTGTTGTGTTCTTTCATCAAAGCGGATACTTTTTCGTTGTAACCAATGCCACATCTTATGCCTTTGACTTTATTTGCAGCGATAGAAACACCTTCGCCTGTACGGCAGATGATAATACCGTAATCGGCATCTTTCTTCGCAACTGTTTCACCTACTTCAAACGAGTAATGAGGATAGTGACAAGAATCTTTTGAATATGTACCGCAGTCTATGACTTCGTACCCATTTTTTCTAAGATTGTCCATGAGGTATTTTTTAAGATCTAACCCACCGTGATCACAACCAATAGCTATTTTTAACATTTACTTTTCTCCTTTAAATATTTTTAAGATCTTTTTGTAAGATAGTTCGCCTTGCCTTATCAAAGATATCTCATTTGGTACAGACAAATCAACTATTGTTGAAGGTAACCCGTCTCCGCAATTTCCTTTTACAACGGAGGATATTTCACCTTCAAACTCATTATATACTTCTTTTGTATTTTTCAAAGTAGTTTTGCCTGATTTGTTGGCGGACGGAACAAGCAGAGGAGCGGATTGTTTATTTAAAAATTTTAACAATTCCGGACTTCCTGGTATCCTTATGCCTATCTTATTTGAATTTAAGGTGATGTAGCCCGGTAAGTTTTTAACCGGTTGCAATAAAAGCGTTATAGGTCCGGGGGTTAACTCATCCAGGACACGTTGAATATTTGAATCTATCAAAGCGTAGTCATTTAAGTCTATATTGGTTCCACACATGAGCGTAAATGGCTTGTCCGGTGGTCTGCGTTTTATTCTAACGAGATTGTCAAAAGCTTGTTCGGAACTTGATAATGCTCCAAGACCAAAAACCGTTTCAGTGGGAAACGCGATGACTTTGTCATCTAGCAATTCTTCGATCAATTCTGATTCATCAAAAGTTCTTATTTTTGTATTCATAATGTTTCCTTCAAGCATATGTTATTCTAGCAATAATGATTGTATAATTCAATGTATTTATCTAGAACAAAATATACGGGGTTTACCGACGTTTTATTTATTATATCTACATATTTAATACGTGAAATACCGACGTTAATGGGCTTCAACATATTATTTTATTAGTAAATATTTTGCAATATGATAAAATATATCTATATGGGTCAAAATGTAACGAATAAGGTTGTTATCAATAAGTTTAGAGAAGAATTTCAAAATAGTGAAATTATTAATTTTAGTTTGGATAATCGTGAGAATCTTGAGTTGATCACTCCGAGCTACAACACATTTTTCGACATGCTTTTTTCAGGGAAAAAATTCGAAGTAGTAACATTTTTTGATCATTCGTTATTCTCTGAAGAAAACAATATTGAGTTTAATTCAGTTAAAATAATGCGCAAAAACAAATATTCTAAAGAAACATTGTTAAGACATCTATCAATAGATCAGTTAGATGCTGATAAGGTGACTTCGACAACCCTACCTCTATTGCAGTCAAAAATATTGTCAAAATATCTGAAGAAAGATGATGTTTATTTATCTTACGGAAATTTGTATTACCAATTAACAGGAGAAAAGACAATCTCGGTTGCTCCGCTAGTCTTCTTTAAAATCAATGTAACTTCCGTAAATGACAGGTATTATATTCGCATGGATTATAACAGTCCTTTATTTAACTACCCCGTGATTGATTTAATCAAGAGATTTTACAATGTTGATATAAGTTATAACGAAGAGGGGTTTGACTATGCCGAATTTATCAAATCTGTAAGACAAAAGACCAAGAAATTACTTTTCGCGGTTGACGATGCAGTCTACATCAATCAAGTTGATATTCTTAATTCTATCCGTTTACAACACATTTTGGATATATGGCCTAAGAATAGTTCCAACCCTGTATATCGCTCATTAGAGGAAAATATTGAACCTAGAAAGAACACGACAGTAGTCAATCATTCAAAGCATCCCGAATATATTAATGAAGGGCTTCAAAAACTGGAAGATTATCCAATAGTTAAACTGACAGGGAATAACCCGTTGTCAGAAAAATTTATTGAAGCTGCGATCGAAGAATATATCTTGAGGAAAAAGAATGTAGTTGTCGTATCTTCCAACAAGACTTTGGAAGCTGAAGTTAACCAAAAAATTAACGCTAATTATTACGATGTATTTACACCGTACAAAGATTTTACTAAGCCGAATATAGCGCTTTTCACGTATTTTGAAGCGGTGAAAAATCACCCTGATGTCATAATTGATTCTGCAGCGTTAGTAACTCGGGAAGAGATAAGACAAAATGTGCTAGATCACAAAGCGCTTGATAGCAGTTTGAAAAATATAAGCATATCAACGGGAGAGACCAGTTTAGAGGTTTTCGATTCGTATTATAAGCACTACAAAAAATCCACCAAATTATTTGAATTTGAAAGGAAAAGTGAGTACGAATATGAAGATTACTTGGCGGATACAGACTTTTTGAGTTCTTTGGAAGATTTTGGCAGCATTGCTTCGGAGCCATTTACTAAACATCCTTTTTACGGGCTAAATAGTGCTATAAAAAAAGACGATTTTGACAAGATAATTGGATTTTTAAAAGTATTTGTTAAAGATATAGAAGAATTCAAGAAAACTATAGAAGAATCCGATATTAAAGAATCTGATTGGTCGGATTTTAACTCGATAAGAGACTACGATGACGCGGAAAAGATATTCGATATTTTCTCGGAATATGAAGCTTTTCCTTTAGAGTACTTTAATATAGATTTCACAGATGATTTATTGGATAAATTGGATTTATTAAAAGAACACTACCGTTTGGAAGCTTCTATGAAGTTATCTATTGAAATGGTTTGTAAGCCTATGGTTTGGCAAAAGGATTTTGACGAAGTTCTTCAAGCCGTATCAACTTCACGCGGTGAATTAGAGATGCGCCGAGAGTTTAAATCAATAATGAAGATAAATGCTAATCGCCACAACTTTAGGGCACTTATGGTCTTATTCAACAAGTATGAAGTAAATAAAGTGAACGTATCTAAAATATTGCCTGAATTACAGAATATATTCCACGAGAAAGTGGATAATATTGACGGACTGGTTTCAATAGAGAAAGCTTATGATTTCATTCAGTCGTATGAGCGTCATAAAAAAGTATATGCCAAGTATGAGTTCGAGAATAAATTTACAAAGAAAATATTTCACGACAAAGAATTTTTGGAAAAGTACAAGAAGAATTACTTCCCATCTTTGAATCTTTCACGATCTGTTTTTGAGCACGACTTGGATCAGTATCACACTTACTTTAACGAAGATAAGTTTGACTATATTCAAGCGTCTTTTACCGACACTATTGAAAGATTGAACATAAAAATAACTTCGAGTGAAAATGAGTTTAAAGAGTATTTGAACTTTTCAATAAAAGCGGATGATTCCTCTATGCAGTTGAGAAGTGCATTGGATGAGATAGAAGAAGAAAATGGCAACCTCTTAAATTTTGATAACAATTATCTCACAAGTTTATACAAGTTCTTACTCACTAAAGAATTCGACGATAAAAAAGGATTAAAACTCAGCGAGGATAGTTCTTCAAACGTCTTTGATTTATACAGATTAATAGAGAGAAATCCTCACGCGGTTAAACTCGATGTTGTTAATGTGTTTTCCTCTGTACGAAAGAATCTTTTAGATAGACCTAGTTACGTTCAAACAAATAGAACTCTTAAGGAAAAATATCATTATCGTAAACTTTTCTCGGCGAAAGACGCAATCAAAGTTAGTGGAAATGAAATGTTCCACCTTTATCCTTTGTATTCCACAAGAATTGACAATACCGATTGTTTGGGTGATTATCAGTTTGATTTAGCGATAATCTATTTGGATGATAATGTATCTCTGCTCGACGTGTACACCGCGTTAAGTTTAGGAAAGAAATGTTTAGTCGTCGATCCGAAATCGGATCAGTTTGATTTGATAGAGGAAGTTAAATTGGACTTGAGGAAAGATTTGGAACCTTACGGCTATCTCGATGAAGCTAAACAGGTCTTTAAAGATAGATTTAACAAAGCGTTGGATAAGCAAGGAATCAAACTCATAAGGAATAAAGTTATAAATGAAAACGTCATTATTCCATACTACTACGAAAAGTACGGAGATAAGTTTGCGTTGAGATTTGAACCCAGTTATAAGGAATTATCCTCGGTAGATCTTCAAGATATTCCGTCTTTGTTGTATTTATCATATGGAATTAAAACTACTTATTTATATCCTTTGAACTTTATGCTCTATGAAGATTTATGCGTTATGTCACTGTATAAAGATATCAAAAAATATATTTCAACTGAGGATCATCTAACGGAAAAAAGAATAACCAATCTCAGTTATGATCAAAAGAAGAAATACATGTATTTCGAGATGTTAAAAAAGATTGATTCCTCGTTCGCAGAGTATTCTGAAGCTCAAGAAATAGCTTCGGATATACGCGATGCAAAACTCACGCGTTCGAGCATTAAAGAACGTCCAATCGTAAACATATCTTATTTAGAAATCGCAAATGGAATTTTAACATACTTAGAAAAATTCACTTATCTAAATAGAGATATCTTAATCTCTCACATTGCCAATGTTGTTGGTACAGTAAGTCAGGATGTTGATTTTAGGCTATTGTTTGCTAAAGCGGAAAATTATCTGGTGAGCGAACATGTAATTACTATTGAAAAAAATAGATTAGGGCTAGTTAGAGAATAAAAAACACCTGGAGGAATAATTAAATATTCCATCAGGTGTTATTTTTTTGAATTTGAGTTTTTATTAACCGAACTTGTGACGGTTCTCGATTTGATTGAGATATTCTAAGGGGTTAACTTCGTATTTCTTCAGTAAGCACATTACGATGTCTAGAATGTTCCAAAGTTCACCTATACCTATAAGGTTAGCTGCGAATTTGAGAAGGAACAATTTCCAATTCTTTTTGCCTCCCATGTAGAATTTATCTAAACCGAGCCATCCTAAAAATAAAAGTACTAAGAACAACTTCCAGTTAATTTTTTCTTCTTCCATAATAAAGTCTCCTTGCTTTCTTGTTAATTATAGATAGTAAATGGAAATCTTTCAACATTATTTATTTATTAAGCGAATTATAGTTGGTTTGATAACCACACCGATAATAAGAGACCTCAAGTTGAGTTGTAAAAACCTAGGAAATTTAATATCTCAATATGGTGCTACTTTATTTCTCCACTTAATTTTTGTTTGTCGCACTTAAGTATTTTTCGTTTAATACATCTCGTTTAGTGTAGCGGTACAATATACGCAAATATTTCCTGCGAAGAGAAGAGACGAAACGCACAGGTATATACTTTAAATATAGGCTCGAATCCATGCAAATTTTATAAATTGTATAAATTTCAAGTTTAACGTATAATCCTATTTGTACAGGAGGAGATTAATGGCAAGAGATCTAGTTGGACCGTCAGATGAAAACATAAAAAGCATCTTGAACGGAATAGACCAAGAACAAAAAGACAAATTAGAAAAAGTTTCCGCTGAAAGTAAGAAAATATATGATAAATCAAAAAAGACATCGCTAATAGCAGGTGTAGTATTGATAGGATTGTCCTTCTTAGGACTGCTAGTTGATACGACGATATTCATTGTTGCGCTTGTTTTTGCGGTAGTAATTACAATGGCGATATTCGGCGCGGGGCGCGGTAAAGCCGATGCGTATTTTAAAAATCACGTAACTGACGATTTGGTTAAAGCTGTGTTAGGACCAAAGGGTACTTATCAAGCTAACCAAGGGTGGACACGGAATTTTATTACTAGCATTAAACTGTTTAGAACGGGTAATATTTACTCGACTAAAGATCGTATTACTGGTGAAATCGACGGAGTTGATTTCGCTGTTGCCGATGTAACGAGTGGAGAAAAAACAGTAACTTATGACTCGAAAGGCCATAGAAGAGAACAAACAACATATTACTTCCAAGGTGTTGTTGCTGAATATGAATTCAACGCTAAAAAAGTTCACGGTTCATTAGAAATTCGTGAAGATGAAGGCGGCGCAGGTTATTCATTGTTGTATGGAAGAAAAGATAACGTTGATTTTGAAGATATTACATTCAATAAAGATTTCAACGTATATACAAAAGATAACCTTCAAGCTTTCTATATTATGACTCCTCAATTTATTGAGGCGTTTAACGAGATTAAGAGACGGATACCTGGACATCTTATCTTCTCCATTCAAGATGGTAGAATGATAGTTGCAATAAATGGTACGCACAATAACTTAGGTTATTCATCCAAAGCAAAAGATGCTAGTGACGCACTCGAATCGATTATTCGTGAGATTCTACCATATAAATGGTTTGTAGATATATTGAACTTAGACCAAGACTTCGGACAAGAAGCTGTCAGGGAAGCGAAACTCGCTTCACAAAAGAAAAAGTTGGATAGTGAAATAAGCAAAGCTGGTGAAGAATCTGATTCGATTATAAATTCTATTAAGGAGGAATTATAAAATGGACACAGGCGTTATAATTGCAATCGTCATCGTTGTTGTTGTTCTTATCTTAGCCATCTCAATTGTTGGCTGGTGGATTTCAACAAAGAACAAATTTCTTAGATACCAAGTATCTATCGAAGATGCAGCATCAGGAATTGACGTAGCACTTACAAAAAGATTCGATTTATTAAGTAAAATGTTCGACATAACAAAGGGTTATGCCAAGCATGAAAAAGACACTCTTACCGAAGTGATCGGTATGAGAGCAGGAATCCCTAAGGGAGCAACTGCTAAAGACTTTTCTGCTATCAACTCTAAGTTAGATGAAGCAGCAAGAAGCATTAATGTTGCTATTGAAAGATATCCTGACTTGAAAGCTAATACAGTTTTCTTGGAACTTCAAGCATCATCTCGTGATGCAGAAGAACACTTACAAGCAGCAAGACGTATGTACAATTCAAACGTCAAGATTTACAATCAATTACTTCTTGTTTTCCCTTCAAGTATCGTAGCTAACCACTACCACTACACAAAGGCAGATTTCTTCGAAGCTCAAGCTAAAAAACGCGAAGACGTTAAGATGGCTTTCTAATCTAATTAAAGATTTACTAAACCGCCCGAGATATTCTCAGACGGTTTTTCTATGGTCAAAAAGGCGAAATCTTAATTGATTTTTTTAAAATCTATATAGCGAGAGTTTGAACGCTAGTTATGAGAAAATAGTCGATATTAGCGATAAAAGAGCACAAAATGTGCAAAAAAGATATTATAAGTTGTTTTTATACTTTTAATATCTTTTTTGTTATGGTAAACTTCTTTCATGCAACGGAGGAAAAACCAATATGATTACCAAGAAATTGGCAATTTTTGTATTAAACGAAACACTTGCTACAGGTGCGGATTTTGCAGAAATTTACATCCAAGAAAAAACTGATAGAAATATAGTTCTATCGAATAAACGCGTCGATACATTGTCGCAAAACCTCATCTTTGGAATAGGTATTAGATTATTTAAAGACAAAAAGAGCGTTTATGGTTATACGTCAGACATGACTAAATCTTCTTTGATAAAACTCGCTAGAAAACTAGCGCTATCTTTTGATGGAGAGCGAATTGTGACAGTGGAAAAACTAACTAAAGTGCACAATCCCAAACATCACCAGCCTAAAATAGCACACTCGAAAATGAGTACAGAAGATAAATTGAAGTTTATGCGTCAAGGCGAAAAGGCCATGTATGAAAGCTCAAGCTTGATAGTCAATGCGAGAGTTGGTCTAACTGAGTGGGACGAAAAAGTTTGGATATTTAATTCTAAAGGACGTTTCGTTACGGACACAAGATGTCACACGAGATTTGTTATGGTTTCCACAGCTAGCAGGGCTGGTGAATTTCAAACGGGATTTTATAAAAAATCCGATTCAATGGGCTTGGAATTATTCAAGGAGTTCGACATAAAAAAACAAGCGTATGCCATATCTCAGGATGCGGTTGCAATGTTGGACGCTCCGGAGTGCCCTTCTGGCAAAATGACGGTTATAATAGACAATGGTTTCGGCGGAGTTATATTTCACGAAGCTTGCGGTCATCCTCTTGAAGGCAACAGCATATCTCACAACACCTCTGTTTTTGCTGGAAAACTTGGAGAGAAGATTGCTTCAAGTATAGTGTCAGCTGTCGATGATGGAACTGTTGAAGGTGGATGGGGATCGTCGAATTTTGATGATGAAGGCGAAAAAACAACGAAAAATGTTCTCATTAAAAACGGGGTACTAACTAACTATATGATGGATAATTTTGAAGGAAGACGCATGGGTAGAAAATCAACCGGAGCATGCAGAAGAGAATCGTATAAATTCGTTCCTACAACCAGGATGACTAACACATATATTTGCAATGGAAAATCTTCGAAAGAAGACATAATTAAAAATACAAAATATGGGTTGTACGTTGTGGCCTTAAATGGTGGATCCGTTAATCCTACTACCGATAAGTTTAATTTCACTGCATCCAAGGCCTACATTGTAAAAGATGGAGAAATTCTCCATTTAGTCAAAGATGCAGCAATAGTTGGTTACGGATATGAAATATTAAAAAACATCGATATGGTTGGTAATAATATGGCTTTTGGTGATGGAATGTGTGGAGCCTCTTCGGGAATGATTCCTGCAAATGTAGGTCAACCGACAATTCGTGTTCAAAATCTTACTGTTGGCGGCCGGGGAGGTAATTTATGATAAACACAGTCAAATTCTTGGATGCAGCTTCAAAAAGCGGAATAGCACCATTTGAATTAACTAGAACAGCATCTACTAAATTAACCATAAAAATCTTTATGGATGAAATGGAAGAGTATAACCTAGCGAATAACTCTAGCATAAGAGGACGCGGTATTGTGAAGGGAAAACTCGGCTCTTTTTCATCCGATAAGACAAACAATTCAGTTATTCCACTTATGTGCGAATCAATTATAGAAAATGCAAAGTATGGAAACGATTACGATTCTGATCTATTCATTAAACCTGGTCGTACATACAAAAGGCCTAAGTATTTTAATCCCGCCCTTTCAAAGGTGGATCCCAAAGCATTTATAAGTTTAGGAAAGCGTATATCAAAAAAAATCAGAGAGAAAGAAAATCGTATTACTATCTCCGAAGTGTATTTAGAATACGTTGAAGATTCCTCTAGAATTGATAATTCCAACGGATTGAAGTTAAAAGATCACCGCAATTATCTTTTCATATACGTATCTACCAAATTGGATTACAAAGGAGAAATTCAATCTGGATCTAAAATGGTTATTGCTGATGATATGAGCAAAGTAAACGAAGATAAAATTGTTGATGATGTTATTGCTAAAACAATTGCTCAAATAGGTAGCGGTCCAGTAAAATCTGGCAAGTATACTGTCCTATTTGACTCGATACCAGCAAGTTATTTGGTGGGAACACTTCTAAGTCACATGTCACAGTATGAAGTGAATAAAAAATTGTCTAAGTTGGGAAACCAACTTGGAAAACAAGCTTTCTCTAAGAAGTTAACTATTACCGAAAACCCTTTTTCTAAGAATCCTTTCGGTTCCGTTTATGATTCAGAAGGCGTTCCAACGACTAAAAAAGTCTTGATTGAAAGAGGTGTATTGAACGTTTTCTATTCCGATTTAGAATCAGCAAAAGAAGCGGGAAAAGAATCCACTGGAAATGGTAAATTCTCGAGAGGAAGTATTAAATCCGCAACGGGATATTGTTGCGTTAAACGCGGGAAAAAGAGCTTTAATGAAGCGTTGAACTATATCAAGGATGGAATATTCATCACGGGGCTTGAAGGAACATCAACAGGCCTTATTCCTCAAACCGGAAACTATTCGTTACAAGCGGAAGGCTTTGTTATCAAAGACGGTAAGTTGGATAAACCTGTATCTTTAATTACCGTTGCTGGTAATGTGTTTGAAGACTTCAAGAGAATTGCTATTTTATCAAATGAAACAGAATTAACTATGTCAGGTATTTCGACTCCTCCTATAGCAATTAGAAAAGTGTCTATATCAGGCATATAGGCATATTTGGCTAATTTTCAAAAAAATATAGGGGTATTACCGACGATATTGGCAATTTTTACATAAAAATTTCCAGAGGAAATATCCTTAAAAATTTATATTTGACATTAAAACGTTAGTACGTATGTTTCAAAGTAGCGTAAATCCAGTAGGGATAAACAAATAAACAATTCAACCGAAAGATGCTGCAGTTGAAATTTCATTTTTGCATTAATCGGTTTTAGCGTTCAAATATAGCATATATCTTAAATTATGCTTAAAGTTTTATATATATTTATATATAATATATACAGTTATACGAAGAGAGGTTAATTAATTATTAGCCCTGGAGAGATAGAATATGAACAAAGTAAGAATTATTGCCGATTCCACAAGTGATTTAAATGATGCATTATATGAAAAATATGGAATAGATATTGTCAGTTTAAAAATAAACTTTGGTTGCGAAACTTACGTTGATAGAAAAACTATTAATTCTGAAAAACTTTTTGATTTGGTTAAAGAAAAAGGGGTTCTCCCCAAAACGGCCGCACCAACAATACTCGAAATTGTCGATATATTCAAGAAGCATTTAGATGCTGGTGAAGACATAGTCTACTGTCCAATATCATCTGAATTTTCCTCGACGTACGCTAACGGGATAATAGCGATTAAAGAATTCCCTGAAGAACAACAAAAGAGAATCAAGTGTCTTGACTCCAGATCCTTATCTTCGGGAATAGGACTGATACTTTGTGCCATGGGTGAACTAGCTCTACAAGGAAAAAGTCTTGAAGAGGTTTATAAAGAAGGCGAATCTATGATCGACAGAGTAAATGCGGAATTTGTCGTTGATACTATGGAATATTTATTTAAAGGTGGCAGATGCTCTGGCGTCAGTTACTACTTTGGATCAAAATTATTTTTACACCCTGTTATTCGAGTCGAAAATGGGGGCATGGTCGTTCATAAAATCACTAGAGGCAAGTTGGTTAAAGGGATGGACTTCCAGATAAATGAATTTGCAAAGCAACTTAAGGCAGACAATGTGATATTTGATAAAATATTTATCACTTCACCTTTCGGTGCAGAAAAATTAGACGAATACATGATGAAAAAAGTAAAAGACCTTGTTGGACCTGAACACGCGGACAATGTTATTACTACTCCCGCAGGATCGATTGTATCATCTCATTGTGGACCTGGCACTATAGGACTGCTTTATGTAACTAAGACTAAGGTTATTAAGGCGAAATAATGTTAGAAAAAAATTATTCCGAATGTGAAGAATCAAACTTTTTTACCCAATTAGGGTACGGAGTTAAAGATATAGCATTTGATATTAGAGATTGGCTTATCTGGCTGTTTGAAGATTTCCTCGGTCATTTAAAAGCTTTGTGGAAAAGAGTTCGCAATTCCAATAGTTGGCAATTGGCGGGAATACTCGTTTTTGTTGGGATTTTTTGTTTTCTATATACTCTTATAACGCAAGGCGGAACAATACCTTTATCAGGTGATTTTGAGTTGCAAGGAATGACGTTCATCTACAATGGATATGATGACTGGCACTACTATTTTGAGACCGGTGTGTTTCCTCTTTGGGATACATCTGGAATATTGGGCGTAAACAGCATTGCAGCATATTCCTTCTACTATTTATTTGATCCATTTTTCTTGATATTGCTCGTATTTCCTCGCTCTTTCTTGAATCAAGCACAATCGATTGTGACAATATCAAAGCTCGTTTTAGCGGGAATCTTTTTCTATCATTACTTAAAATCATTCAATTTGAAAATTTCAACTCGGAAGGTTGGCGCTTTAGCGTATGCTTTTTGTGGATGGGGATGGTTTTATGCTTGGTTTTTCCACTTTGCAGAGGTTATGACTTTTTTCCCACTTATGCTGTGGGGAGTTGAAAGATGTCTTAAACAAAAAGATCCGAGATTGTTAGTTTTATCAATTTTGCTTATGGGCGCTACAAATTACCAGTTTTTAGCTGTTTTTGGTGTGCTATCTTTCATATATGCGATGTTTAGATATTTCCAAACGCTTGGGGATAGAGATGCAAAGGGGAACTTTAGTGCACTTGGTGTTGGATTTATTGGCTTTGCTATCGGTTTGCTTCTCACAGGTTTTATTGTCCTTCCAAATTATCTATCCATTCAAGGTATGCCTCGTGTGAGCGACGCTAGTTACTTAACGAATTTGTTTGATGAAATAAATATATTTGATACGCTGGATGCAAATGGAGAAACTATACCAGGAAAATTATCATTGATATTTAAATGGGGAGATAGCTATACATATAGAGCAAACTATCCACTTATATCTTTAATATTTATGAATGTTAAGTGTTTCACACCCACTTTGTATTACACGACAGGTTACGATAACACCGGTTGTTCACTTTATATATTTGGTCCACTTTTACTTTTGCTAATTCCTTCGTTTATTGATGCTGTTAAAAATAAAAAAATAGCCCAGATAATTGCTGTGATACTTTTTGCAATTGCGGTTGAAACTCCTTTTGTATATTACGCTGCAGGGGCTTTTGCTAATGCTTATGGCAGGTGGGAACTATTTGTAACTACATCTATGATTACTTTTGTGTGTGTTCACCTGGACAATGTAAAGAAATTTAAAGGGTGGTATTTTGATGTTTCAGCACTCGTTGTTGCAGGTGCATTTTACTATTTCCAAAAGACCGCACTTGCTGACGCCGATGCATATACAACCTTAAAAACTTTATACGATGAAGAAATGTGGATTATTCCTGGAGAAGGCATATATTTGATACTCGTCTATTTATTCCTTCGTTTTAGATTTAAACGTCCTCATTTTAGGCGCGATATGCTCTATATTGTTGCGGTTGAAGCAATTATCATGGGAAATGTCACGGTCGCGGGACACGGCACCTATAGCTATGAATCGAGTCTATTTGGCGGACATGATCTTCAGGTAGAGCAAACGCATATTGTTTCTGAACTAAGCAAAACTGATGATTCCTTTTATAGAATATTTAATTCACAGGCAGGAAGATCAGCTAATAATCTCGCTATGGTTGAAGGATATAACGGAGTTGGCACATTTAACTCGGTTTACAATTATGAATCGTCTGATTTGCTCCACGATTGGTCGAGAATTTCGTACAATGGATCGTGGTCTTTTGGTGTTCATTTAAAGCGCAACAACTTAAATGAATTACTCGGCATCAAATATTACTTGTTGAGTAAAGATGATACAAATGTTCCATATGGGTGCGTTGACGTTTCTGAGTTGGATAACTATTCGGAAGAATTAAAAGATTACTTGTACTCCGAAGATAATTCCGACGGAAATTTTAAGCTTTATTTAAATACAAACTTTATTGATACCGCATTTGCATTTGACTCTTATATGAATTCGAATCTAATGCTGGGTGCAGGAAGAACAACTGATCCTGAAAATCGAAATGAAATAAACTATCTGAAAAGAGCTATAATCGATGAAGATTATCTCGATGAGAATAGCGAATTGTTTGAGGGATTCGAAAGAGAAAATTCCTCAGCGTATATTTCTAGAAAATCTGCAACCTCGTTACTGTACAATGAAACGGTATATTCCGCTAACTGGGATAGTCAAGAGCAAGGTGGAGCCTATAGAACTTTTGATCCTGACCTAACCGATGCAGAATACAATGAAATTCATCACGATGAATTAGCCGAATTAGCCTCGCAAGAGGGAAGTAATATATACTATTCCGAAAAATACAAAATGTATAAATATTCCTCGGATGAGAACAATTTCTTTGTTTCTCCTGGAGATAGTGAAATAAGCGCTGATGCCTCTGGAACATCAGCACTCAATTCGGCACTGTACGGACTGAAATACTACTCTAAAGTGGTATTTGACGATGTGAGTTTTACTGGTGTTCCTACTCCGATTGCTGCGGATGACGCTTCATCGAGAGAGGGCGGAGCATACGTATCCATATCGTCCAAGTTTGGATACAATGTTGACTTCTATTTATATGGCTACGATACAGAAACACAAACATATCACGTGATCACACACGATCAGCACATGCAAAATAACTTTGGAAAAGGGGCTGACTGGAAGTATGGACGCGGTTTCTACGTTGACGAACCTGTGTATAAGATTGTCGGCGTGGTTAAGGAAACAATGAGTTCCGGTAACAGAATCTATGTTAATGGTTTATATTGTGAGTATAATGATGAGTACCAAGAAGATGTAGACGCACTAAAAGAGAATGCAATTAGCGTCAATTATAGAGATGCAAACACTTTGGATTACACATCAAATTACGACAAAGATAAGATTGTTGTTTTGAATGTTCCTTACGATGAGGGATGGACATTACAGGAGACTTCTACCGACGATAATGGCAATGAAATCCAATCTGAAAAAGAGTATTTCAAAGTTGATGGAGGCTTAATTGGTTATATTGCTCCTCAAGGTGAAACTAGTTATCATTTGAGTTATTACACTCCCGGATTAAAAACTGGACTTGTAATTACGGATGTTGGTTTAACCTTATCTGCAGTTATGATTGGAATATTTTATTCTTTAAATTATTCTAAAAAACTTGAAGCGAGAATTAGAAAAGTATATTCTTTAAAAGACTTGTAGGTACTTTAACATATTTACGATTAATTGAAGACATATATAAAAGGGAGACGAAATTATGGATTACATGTTAGATAGATTGGACACAATGGAAAAAAGATTGTCCGTTGTTGATGATAAATTAAGTAAGATTACAGACTGGAATGAAGCGAAGAAATTAACCAAGGAACGTTCGGGTTTAGAAGCACCCGTTGTTCTCTACCGTCAATATAAAAAGGTTGTTCAAAACCTAGAAGACGCTAAAATTATGATGGACTATGACGATCCCGAAATGGCTGCATTTTCAAAAGAAGAAGCAGAAAATTTGGAAAAAGAAAAAGTTGAATTATATGAAAAGATGCAAGTTTCATTGCTTCCTAAGGACGACAACGACGAAAAAGATGTAGTTGTTGAAATTAGAGGGGCTGTTGGTGGAGATGAAGGTAATATCTTTGCTGGAGACTTGTTCAGAATGTATTCTAAATATTGCGATAAAGTCGGGTGGAAAATTAAAATCATGGATGAAACTGCAACATCTCTTGGTGGATTTTCTAATATTTCTTTTTCAATTAAAGGAAAGGGAGCATACGCAAGACTCAAATTTGAATCTGGTGCTCATCGCGTTCAAAGAGTTCCCGTTACTGAAAAGTCCGGAAGATTACAAACTTCAACCGCTACTGTCTTAGTTATGCCCGAGGTTGAAAAAGTTGATTTTGTTATCAGACAGGAAGATTTAAAATTTGATACTTTCCGTTCTTCAGGAGCGGGCGGTCAAAATGTTAATAAAGTAGAATCAGCTGTACGTATTACGCATTTGCCTACCGGAATAGCTGTAGCGTGTCAGGTAGAGCGTTCTCAACTTCAAAATAGAGAAATTGCTATGGAATTGTTGAGAGCAAGAGTAAAAGCTAAGATGGACGAAGAAGCAGCTGAGAAAATCGGTGCAGAAAGACGTTTAAAAGTCGGTACTGGAGAAAGATCAGAAAAGATTAGAACTTATAACTATCCTCAAAACCGTGTCTCAGATCACCGTATTGGCTATACTGTAAATAATTTAGACAGAATAATTGAAGGCGATTTAGATGACCTTCTTGATGCGTTAAGGGAAGCTAACCAAAAGGAATTAATCCTAGAAGCAGGAAGAGCTGACAATGATTAATTCGTCGAAAGCTATTGATGAAATGCTTGCCATTGGCGTTAGCAAAGCTGAGATAAGAGATTTATTTAAATATAGATACAATGTTGATTACGACCAAGCAATTATGGGCCGTTTATATATGATGCCCGAAAAAACCGAGATGGATATAGAAGTTCTAGGACAAGGATACCCCTCAGCTTATATTTTAGGCTTTGTGGATTTCTACGGACTGAAGATCAATGTAACAGATCAGGTTCTTATTCCTCGGCCTGAAACAGAAGAATTGATGTCTATAATTAAGGAACAAAATCCTCACACTTTGGTTAATAACGCTTTGGATTTATGCACTGGTTCAGGTTGCATTGCTTTAAGTTTAAAGAAGATTTTCCCAAAAGCGAAAGTTTACGCATCCGACTTATCACCTCACGCGATAAAAGTTGCTCAAAAAAATGCGGAAGAAAACAAATTGGAAATATATTTGGCAATTTCGAATTACCTGGAATATTTTGTTAAGAATAACATTAAAATTGATTATTTAGTGTGTAATCCTCCATATATTCCTTTTAAAACTAAGTTGGATAAGTCTTTGTCATTTGAACCTCAAATGGCTTTGTATGCTGGTCCAGATGGTTTGGATGCATACAGGATGATATTCAACGATTTAGATAAAGTGATGATAAGTCACGGAGTAGCTATGTTTGAGATAGAAGATTCTTTGGTAGACGATATACTATTGTTAGTTAAGTATATGCTTCCTCATTTTAGCGCAATCGTCATTAAAGATATGTCTAAAAAAGACAGATTTATTAAGTTGAGCAAAAACATTTTGTAACTAGTATTACTGTGTTTTAATGCTGCGATTTTAGGGATAGTTCAATTAAGTTTATATCTAGCAAAATTTGAAAAATAAATCAAATTTTCTTATATTCTTAATTATCTTTAATAGTTTTCTTAACTAAGGTATAATATTAAAGAAAGAATATGGAATAAATTATGTCATACAAAGCATTGTATCGAACCTACAG
>Ga0172378_10001156_pt1 | contig 24137 bp, 18 predicted proteins | sample GrowelOW332metaG_FD_119755 | JGI IMG/M metagenome (GOLD analysis project Ga0172378, IMG submission 119755) | Groundwater microbial communities from an aquifer near a municipal landfill in Southern Ontario, Canada - Pumphouse #3_1 metaG | ecosystem: Environmental > Aquatic > Deep subsurface >... | reverse complement strand
TGCTGACAACAACAATACTGCTGGTCGTTCACAAAAGCAGACATTAGTCCTTTTAAACGAAACAACTGAGCAAACTGTCACTGGCCTATTCAAAGATATTCAGAAAAAGTTAAAAGGCAAAGAGAATGATCGCCAACAAATGGAAGCAGTTTTTGATGCAATGGAATACAGATTGCGATTCTTAACGGAATATGTCATTCCTAAAGCTTACTGGTATTCATATGTCAAAACCTGTGAACAAATGGGCATCAAGAAAGTCTATATCGATTTCGACGGAAGTGATGATGCGAAAGAACATAGTCGTGTAGTAGAAACAAGTAGCTTTAGTCTTGACGACATACCAGCTTTTAATGCCTACTGCAATTGCACAATCGGAATCAGAAAGGTAGGTGATTAAAACATGGCAATGATGATCCGCGAATATGGTGGATATGCCAAGTTTGATGTCGAGCACAATGTCCCCATTGATAATATAGACCTTAATGAGGCGGCAGATAATGTTTTAGGAGAGCCAATCTCTCCAACTTCATTAATGGTAGACATCGAAGGGATACACGCTTACCCGCATGCAACCCGTAATTTTACAAGATATATGCCTGAATGCTTAAAAAGAAGTGTTCCATCATGGACTAAGCCTTACCGGCGCCCATTGATAAAGCATCATAACGAAGCGGATGGCGAGATAATCGGCCGCATCTGTGCTACAGAGTTCGTTACTTCTAAAACATTGTCTGGAACACCGGCTTTGCTGTTTACGGCGAATGTTCCTGGTGAGAAAGACAAGGAACAAGTTTTAGACGGAACAAATGAAACCGTATCAATCGGTATCATAGCTCACGACGTTAGATGTAGTATATGTGGTCATCAAATAGCAGAACATGGCCCGTGTCCAGATCATGATCGTGGACAAGTATACGGTAAAGGTAAATTACAAGAAACTTGTTATTGGGATATTTACAGTATGGAAGCAAAAGAATTAAGTTACGTAATTGTACCTTCTGACATTTTTGCTAAAAACATTAGAACATATCCTGCAACTTCTTCTAAAACAAAAACAAATATTAGCGAAAGCGCACAAGGAGGCAAATCCAATATGACACCTGAAGAAATCGCAGCAATGAAAGAAAAAATGGCGACTACGGAAGCTGCTAACACAACTTTGACTGAGGCCAATGTCACTCTCACTGGGAAAGTAACGACTCTTACAGAAGCTAATACAGCATTAGAAGCAAAGGTGACGGAGTTAACAGCTACTAACACTACTTTGACTGAATCTAATGCGACATTAACAACTCAGGCTACTGAATTAACGGAAAGTAAAACTGCTGTCGAAGGCCAATTGACGCAAGAAAAACAAATGCGTGAAAGTCTTGAAAATGAGATGGTTTCCGTTAGAGCCGAAGTAAAAGTTAATTTAGTCGAAACTGTTCAGGCTATGCGTAAAGCAACCGGTAAGATAGCTCTTACTGAAGACGCTATTAAAACACGTAGCGAAGATTCTCTTCGTGATGCAATAGTTGATTTAAAAGAAGAATTGAAACCAATTATGCCCAAACCGGGATCTGTAGCTAACCCTACTCTTTCAGAAAAAGATGAAAATAAAGACGAGCTAGATGTTAAAGAGAAGAATTCAGCCCGTAATATTGATTTAGTAGAAGGACTAGAAAGTTTATTTAAAAATATTACTAACGCACACAAATAAGGAGAGTGACCAATAATGGCATTACAACCCGGTACATTTAATTCTCAAGAGCGCCTGCAGCCAGGTGCGAATGGTTCTACCTTTCAGGTAGATGCTCCTGGATATCGCGATGGGGCCGATCGTATCAATAGAACCAACAACAAATTAAACGTAAGCGCGCATGACGTTCCTAATATCAAATATGAATTTGATTATCGTCTGCCTTCATTGTTTAAATACGGTTTCGCTTTCGGCTTTAACCAAATGGTTATTACTAAAGGTCGTATGGTAGCTGTAGATCAAAACATGGACTTAGTAGATTTCGAATCTAAAAAGCAGTTTAACACATTGACTCTTGCTAATGGTGGTGTACCAGTCGCTATTCGTAAAACTGGTGATCTATACAAAGCAGGTGGAACAGCTTCTGGCTTAGTAGGCACTGAAGCGAAAGGCGCTCAAGTAGAAAATGTAGGCAAAGAATGGTGCCCTATTATCGGTATGGAAGATGCATACACAGATATTTGCCTTCGTCCTTTCAAAGCTGCTGGCCCAGTTAAACAACTTGCTGATGCAGGTTATACAATCAGTCCAGATACAGGTAAGGTTTTAAAAGACGGTGCTCCAATCAACACTGTACGCGGTGGCAATATTCCAATCGGTATGATGCAGCGTAATGAGTATACTCGTGATAATGATGCTTACAACGGTATGATGCCTGGTCCAGTTCTTACTGATGCAATGGTAGAACTTCCTTGGTTTGCATACAAGAACAAAGCTGAAGGAAATCCTTGGGGGTCCGCTTATGGCGCATTATTCCCTGGCTGTCTTGTTAAATCCGATGAAAATGGCCGCGTAACGATTTCTCCATTATCTTTCGAGACTGAAGTTGCTAGTATGAGCATTAGCGAGTACGAATTAGAACGTCAACAGCTGTTAGGTCAAATTTACGCTGTTAACAACAACTTAGTTCCTGAAGGTGCTGCTAAGTGGGCTACTTGGGCATTAGAAGATCGTTTGAACTTTGAAGGCTTTAATCCTGCTGTTTATAAGCAAAACAACCGTCGTGGTGAGGATGCTGTAAATAACAGTCCATTTAATAGCAAAGGAGAATATCCTGGCTACCCATACGACAAAAACTACATGAACAACGATCTTCATATGTTAGCGTCTACTGGTCGTCAAGACAATTATGATCCTCGTATGAATCCAGAGTTCAGATTTAATGATTTAGGCATCCCTGGCTTAACTGATGGTGCTAATGCAATCATCCGTGAATGCCCTGTAGTAAAAGCTGGTTTGATCCATTATGCTGGCGGCAAAGAATATGTTGATATGTTCTTCAGAACAATCGAAGTAAACCTTGCTGAAGGTACTCTGCAAATCTCCGTAGGTGGCGATGCATTCACTAACTGCGTAGTCGGAACTCAATTAAAAAGTGGCGCATTCGGCGTTAAATACGCTAATGAGTTACAAGGTATCGTAGTTCTTGAAGTACTGGACCAAGCAAAAGCAGACGCAGCTCTTTTAGCTGATCCAGATAAAACTTTTGAAGTTCAGCTTAAATACAGCAAACGTGGTATGTCTGGTATCCCTACATTCCTTGATTGGGATGGTATCTGTGGCTCCATTAAGCTTTTGTTAACTAAGTAATTAAAAGCGGGGCCACAACCCCGCTGCCCTTTAAATAGTATTAAATGCAATACAAATAAAATTCGTATTTACGAGGAGGCAGCCAACAATGAATTTCGTTGAAACTATTCAACAGATTGAAACCTTGCGGACAGCAGCAGTTCAACAGGCTTTAGATTTTAAAGAAGGTAAAGAAGGAGCTAAAGAGCCCAAAGTTAAAGCCGAAACTTTTAATCTAATGGAAAACATGGTGCGCAATCTATATGGTGATTATAGCAGAGGTCGCGCAAGTATCCAGGAAACATTAACTACTACTGATACAGTAAAAATGATTCCTAAAATTATCGAAGGTCAATTACGTGAAGCAGCTGAGCCTGAGTATTTAGCTACACGCTTCATGAGTACAATCCACGTTGAAGGCGGTTCCACTGCCGTATACGTAGTTCCAGTAGTAGGAGAATTAACAGCTACTGAAGTTGGCGAGGGTACTCGTTACAACGAAGACTATGTTGACTTCAACACAGTAGAGAATGGGGCTTTGGAAGTTCGCGTTAAGAAAATTGGTCTTAAAGTGAGCATTACTGAAGAAGCGGTTTCAGACTCTAGCTGGGATATTCTTGGAATCAACATTCGTAAAATGGGCAAAGCAATGGCTCGTTACAAAGAAGAATGGTGCTTTAACACATTCAGTGATCATGGCCATGTAATTTTTGATAACAACCTTCGTGAACAAATGCCTGAAGCCGGTACGACTGGTAGAGCACACGATGGTAGCTTTAACGACACTATGTCTGTAGAAGATTTCTTGGATCTTGTTCTTGCTCTTATGGGTAATTCCATGGTTCCTACTGATATCATCATGCATCCATTAACTTGGGTAGTGTTCGCTCGTAACTCAATGATCGGTAATGGTCTAACTTTCGGTGCGTTTGGCGGTGCTAATGTACATCCTTGGGGAGCTACTCAAGGCACTCCTGGATTTGCTGGTTTACCTGCTAACCAAGGGCCTCAACAAATGATCATGACTCCTGGTCAAGTACAAAATCGTCTTCCTGTTCCATTAACGATTAACTTCTCCCCATTCGTACGTTTCGATAAGGTTAACAAGAAATTCGATATGTACTGCTTGGATAGAAATGAAGTTGGCGTTATCGTTCAAAAAGAAGGTTTGTCTACTGATAACTGGAACGATCCTGAAAGAGATATTCGTTTACTGAAATGTAAAGAACGCTATGGCGTGGGTATTGTTTCTGGAGGTCGCGGTATTACTGTAGCTCGTAACTTAAGCGTTGCACCTACTTACCCTGTTCCACCTTCTGTTACTGTTCATCAGGCGTAATAATACTTGTAAGAAAAAATCGGATTTCCGACTTTTTGAGAAGACCTAAAAAATCGGACCAAAGAATCGGTTATCCGACTTTTTATAAATAGACTAATTCAAAATTAAGGAGAGGTATATCATATGAACAAAGAAGTTATTGCAGTAGTGCGTTTAGCCGTGGGAGAAGTAGGTTATTACGACAATCTAAGCTGCATCCATCTAACTGCTAGCGAACCACGAAGAGATATTATTGCAGGCACTAATTGCACACAATTACGTAGATCAGTTAAGTCTGGTCGTTTAAAACTATTATCTGGTTCTCTTGGAGAAGAAAAGAAAATCGATTTCGGCAAAATAGGCAATAAATTTACCGGCACTATCGATCAAGGCGCAACTACCCCTGTGGCTCCTACTATTCCTGTCGAAGTAATACCTGTAAAAACAGAACCTGAAGTTATTACTCCAGCAGTAGACGTAGTAGTACCACCTGTAGTAGAAGCTGTTCCTGTTGTCGATGAAACCGGTATTGTAGATATCGTTCCTGTTCAAGCACCTGAAGTTGTTGAACCAATTACTGAAGAAATCGTTGAGCCAGCAGTTGAAATAATCGTTGAAGAAGTCGCTGCTGAAGAAGTAGTAAAAACTTCTCGCAAAAAGAAATAGGAGGTAATTAATCATGGCTTTACAACCACAATTTCAAAAGAAAGACAAGTCTAAAGCTAAGCCAAAAGCTAAAGGGAAAACAAAAGGCGGCATGAAACCAAAATGCTAGTAAGGAAGTGATTGTATGTACCAGAAATTTGACCTGCTTGGAATAAATGTATCCATGAAGGACAAGAAAGTGTACATCGAATGCACATTAGATGTTGATGAATCATCTGTGTCAAACGAAACAATCACTCTAGTAGGCAAGGGGACAAATCGTATAATTGATTATGATTTTGTCGTAAATGGCTCGGTAATCGAACTCGATCTTAAAGAATGGCCGGTTCCAAATGTTGAGTATATGTTAGTAATACAGGCTGGTATTAGGTCGATAACGGACGAACCGTTATCGGCTGCACTTAAGAGAATGATAACATTTTCAAGTGAAATAACATCTACTGTTGTTATAACTAGTCCTAGCGACTATGAAGAAATCAATTCGTTGAAATTGACATGGTCTGAAAAACTAACTAATACAAATATGGAATTGGCTAATTCTTTTTATATGGAGGTTGCTAATGAGAATGCGTTCTACAACAACGTTAGAGAAACCAATATATACGACAAAAGCGAGATTGTTTTGACCGACATTCCTGATGGCCAATACTATGTGCGTATTCGTGCACAAAAAGGCGATCAGTTTGGCCGCTGGAGCGATACTGTTACTTTCTTATATAAATCTAACACCGATACTCCTATTCCTACGTTGCCTGGAGACGAACCAGTGTACGACGAAGATCTAATTATACTATCTGCGCCTACCAATGGAGAAACTCCGTCCACCTTCTTATTTGAATTTGATGAAACTCTCGATACAGAAGGAATAGAAGTAACTGTAATAAGGAGGACAATATAGATGGAGATAGTGGCACAAACATTCAAAGTATTCGATAATTTTTTGGAAATAACCCCTACTACACCACTTGTTAATAACTCCACGTATGAAATACGAATCAAAGGACTTAAGGCTGCTAATAAAAATAAAACATTAGCCAGTGCTTCAGTTAAGGTCGTTACAGAGCTAACTCCATCATATTGTTCTATTAATGGTATTAATGCACTAGTAGAAGTATTTGGAGTCCCGGAAGACAGATTATTGTATTATATCCGTGAAGCATCAAGACATGCAGATTACGTTATGAAAGGATCTGCTTTAAAACTTGGCGTTATCCCATTCGAAGTGGAACAGTTTGTAAAAACAAAAGCCTCTCTCGAAGCATTATTAAAGTCCTATGTAGACAAAGCATCTGAGAGTGGCACAAAAGGAACTCTCGGCGACATAACCTATGAAAACTCTGATAAGTTTGAAGGGATAAAAGATCTAATAGAAATATTAAAAGCAGAACTAAAAAATTGGGAATTTGCTATGCGTGGTTACTTTAATGAAGGTAGAGCTAAACCAGTAGCGACAAGAGTAGGCATGAAAGCAGGTACTAATAGTATTGTTCCTACGCTTACCATTGATTCAATCCTTAATGACTTTACTCGTACGCGGGCTAAGGAGGGTTAATCTATGAAACAGTTTGACGACAATATCCTTAAAGTGCTTACAAAATGGTCCTATGGGATGTTTATAGTCCAGCAGGATTTCGGCGTAAATTGCACTTGTGTAAGCTTTACAACAAAGCAGCCTAAAGATTCCTGCGAAAAATGTCTCGGTACTGGAAAAAAGATCAGGATCAAAAAAATCGAAGCTGCTCCTCAAAACAATAAATTAATATTTCGGCAAGATTTCACTAACGAGACAGCTACTGTCGGCAAATACTACATGAAATCGGATTACGACATAAAGCAAGACAATATTATAGTAGACATAGATGATGTCGATATCGTTCAAAGGATTGGCCCTATGAACAGCGATCAACATCAATCAGTGTACTTTATGTGCGAAACAAATCCTAAGAAGACTAATGTTCAATTATTTTTAAAGAATTTCAATAAAATTGTAGGACGTGGTTAACATGAGCGATGCAAATATTACGAAATCAATTAATGTGCATAAAAACATGTTAATCATCGGCAGTGGAAAATCAAACTACATGTTAAAACAAGTAGCATACTTCGACACTTCAGAAGCAGTGCTCGAAAATTATGGAGATTCTAAACTGACAGATGCTTTTAAAATAGCAAAAGGATTCGGCGTCGAGAACATATTTCTAATGAATATCAAAAACTTACATGATTATTTTGATATAACATCTACGCTTAGACAGAATGACTTCGCTTATATAGTCCCTGTAGACTTAATGATGTCAGATGGATATAGCGATCTTTATCGTAATAATAGATATGTCACATACTTTCAGTATTTCTTGGATGAAATTAGTACTTTTAATGATTCAACTATAGTAGTTACAGACAAGCACGCTTCTCTATATGAAGATCTTGATGCATTTATCGATGAGATGATAAGTCTAGCGACATCATTTAATAGCGGTGTAGCTAAAGACACTCAAGGTCAAAACTTCATATTCGTTGCTAACAATCTTGTTAACTATTCCATGGCTAATGTAGTACTCGCTAGCGCACTATGCGTATGCGATTTGGACATATATCCAACATTAAATTTTGGCCCGGCCGTGTTCAATATAGATACTTTTGACGTTCCTGGTGATTTAGTATTTTTTAAGAACAACGTAATAGCCGAATCTACTATAGAAAATCTTCTTAACTTCGGCAAGGTAGGTCCAGAAAAGATTGTAACTATAGATCGTATTATTAAATACATTAAGCGCGAGATAGACTTTTCTGAATTCAAAGGAAAGAACTTTACTGGATACCAAAAACTACGGATAGAGCAAAAGCTAACTAAGTTCCTGCAATCTTTAAAAGGATATATTTTAGACGACTTCTATATCGAATCTGTTACGGCATACAAGGATGAACCAGGCACTGTCACTGTCTTGAACCGTTTTGACATATGGCCTATCAACTCGATAGAGAAATGTTCTATCGGAATAGGAGTGGAAGTCTAGTGAGTAAAAACGATATGGAGCGATTGCTTCAGTCAAAAATGGATAACGGCAATAATATCTTGCCGATTAATTATGTTTCAGCAGACTCAAAGGCAATAGAGCCAACCAAATCACTAAAAAGCGCTTCATTGCATGATTTTGTCGAAATGGTTGCTAAGATCGTTTCCAAGACAATGAAAAAGGAAAAAGTTATCTTTATGCCAGATGAAGGTACTCGATTAACCGTCGATCCTTCAAAGCCTATAGAGAATCCTTACATATTCTTTGAAGTTATAGAGAGAAAGCCTAAGAAGGAGCTCAAACCAAGAGAACGTGAATCCATTATGGAAGTAGGGGATGATAAAAAAAGCATTCGGCAAGGTCGTATTTGGGGTCAAAAATTTACCGCTATCGTACAATTTAATTTCTTAGCATGTGATTATAGCACGGTAAACACAGTAATGAATGATTTTGAAGACCTAATTTTCAAATACACGCCATATTTTAAAAAGAATGGCGTTGCTGAAATCCTATTCGAGAAACACTTCACCGATAAAAATTTGGACATGTTCCGGCAAAGCTTATCAGTTCGTAGTCTCCAATACTACCTAGAAATCGAGAAGTTAATAGCCGTGTTCGAATCCGAAATTGAAGATATCACAATAATTTAATTAGTATAAGGAGGCAAAAACATGGGTGTTTTTAGCAATGACAACAACTTACCTGGCGTAATTACCGAAATTGAAGCGGATTACTCGTTTGGATACGACACGTCTCTTTTTGGCACAACTGACTCCGAAGTAATCGTAGGTACAGCCTTTGATGGCGCTGTAGGAACTATTGTTCCAGTATATAGCCCTGAACACGGAGCTTATTTATTCGGAAAATCTTATGACAGCAAAACTAAGCAAGAAGCGACTCTTGTGGCAGGTATTCAGGATGCTTGGGAACGTGGATGCCGTACAATCTATGCAGTACGCGTAGGTGGCATAGATATGTATAAAGATTTCGATTTTGCAGTCGACCTTAACATGAGACTTCGCGTTTCAGCAGCAAACCCTTCCAATCTTGGCAAACAGGTATACGTAATGTACGACGGTACTCCTGGTGCTGAGTCAATAAAATTCTATAAGCCAGCTTCTCGCGCAACGATTACTGAAAAAATGCAAGGTCTTGTAACAAGTGACTCAGCAGTTCTTGTAACTGAGCTTCGTTTAAATCAAGATTATGGTATGGGCCGCGACGGTAAACTTGTTGAATTAGTTCGTCTTGTTAACGAACATGCATACAACAACGTATTGAAACTCTCTATCGTTGACATGGATGGCGTTGATGTAACAAATTCAACAGAAGCTTATGAGGTCGCTATCGGTAGCTTATATCCAGGTGTTTATTTTATCGGTCGTGATACCACTAAATGCACAAGCTTCACAGATGTTAAGTTTAATCTTGTAGAAGATGCCACTTCTCCTAGACCGTATTCTGCTTTTGACGGCTTTTACTACCGTAAACTAGCTATCAATACCGATATTACGGCATCGATTCCAATCTATTCTGAAGCGTTATCCGATCTTCGTGATATTCTTCATGATGTTAACATTGCAATGGTTAAACCATACGACTTCTTAGAAGTTTCCGGATTGGCTGATCGTGCTTTTGCTCTTGATGCAAAAGACTATGAAGAAGTGAAATTAACTCCGTTCGAGATCTACCAACGTTTAGGTAGTGGTTTTGCGACTACTGCAATCGCTGAACGTCGACTAGATGGGGCAGGTAATGAGATCACTCCTCGAATCAAAGAAACTCCTATGGATGATGCTAACCGGATCGTCGCAATCAAAGACGGTATCTATAGCATGTTAGAAAATGCTATCGTTAAGTATCGCGTACTTAGCTGTGCGTATGCTGATGAAGCAATTACTGGTAAACTTCCACGTCCAGCTGATTTCTTAGTCGCAATGGCTGAAGAAAAAGAAGTAATGGATGGATTGATTCGCGTAACTCCTAAAATTGTAGCAAGCGATCACACATCTGCTAAGGAATACAAATTCAAATTTGAAAACTTAACAAGTGTCACTTCTGATAATCTGTCAGACATCTACACTGACAATGTTTTACCTATTTTGTCTTCTGTTACATCTGTAGCACAAATTGAAGCTAGCAACGTAAAACCAGGTACTCAGATCATGTTGTTTAATGCTTCAGGCGTAGGAACATTAATTCGTGTAGGCGTTGGTGGTTATGAAACCCTTACTGGCGAAGGTCTTATTGGAGAATTGTTCATCGTTGATGGTAATATCTATATCGGACAAGTAGAAAGTGGCGCTGTCGCATTTAACAAAGTCGTAACTGTTCCTAATGCACCAGCAGATGGATTAGCTACTTATCAAGGTAAGGAATATGTCCTTGGCCAGGCAATCGATCATATTTTCGTATTCCAAGTTATCGATAGTCCTACAGTTCAAGTATCTGCTTTAGGAGATCTTAAGACGATGCTTTCGGCTAATACTGATAAGTCTTTAGTATATGCTCAAAGCAATTATTTCGAGCCTAACCCAGTAATTGTTCGGTCCGCAATCTTTAATGTAACCACTTTAGAAGAGTTTGTAATTTTCATGAATGAACATGAAGTTCTTGGACAATTATTCACTTTCGAACTTACAGACAAAGGTTCTGAAGTAAAAGATGATTACGTTTCTGATGTAGGTCTTGCAGCTCTAGGCGATGAAGCAGCAGTTCCTGCCGTTCCTGCAATTGAGTATGATCTCACCGAAGACCGTAAGCTTGGTCACAACTATAGCTTGTATATTCCTTACAAGACTACTGATAACTTTGCTCGTCAGCTTGCTCAGCACTGTACGTATACAGAGCTCAGAACGGCTCCTACGTTCGGTAAGATCGGTTGTAAACGGATCTTAGATGTCGGACTTAACAGCATTGCTAAGAAAGTTGATGCGATATTAGCTACTGAGTTTGATCTTTACGCTAAGACCGATGCCGGTCGAAATATGTTGGATCGTAACAACATGCCGTACCCAATCGGTAAAAACATCTCCATTATCTTCACTCAATACTTCGTAAATATGGATGATGGTTATCGTTACATCGCCACCGGTGCTCCTGGATATGCTGGAATGGTCTCTACTCTTCCTCTTGACCAGAGCTCTACCAACCAACCGATCGCAGTTACTGCTCAGATGTTTACCCTTACTAGCTACCAACTCCAACGTTTGACTGCAAAAGGTATCGTAACCTTGAAACAATCATTCACTAAAGGGATCGTAGTTACTGACGGTATTACAATGGCTCCTGTAGCTTCCGTATTTCGTCGTTTGGCTGCTAGCCGTATTATCGGTGCAGTTGAAGACTTAATTAGACAAGCTTCTGAACCATTTATCGGTAAGCAAAACCATGCGGCTAACCGCAATAGCTTACAGACTGCTATTAAAGCAAACCTTGAGAAAATCAAAGGTCGCTTAATTGAAGCATACGACTTCAACATGATAGTAGATCCAAAGGTTATGAAGTTCTCGTACATTGATATCGATTACAAAATCGTTCCAATCTACGAAATCCGCGAAGTACGTAACCGTATTTCCGTAAAAGACCAACTGTAATGGAGCGGGCGAAAGCCCCTCCCTTATAAATAATCAGCATGAGGAGTTGACAAACTATGGCTGGAACCGTAGCTTCTGAATATACTAAAACCTATACAACCTTCTCTGGTTGTGACATTGTTTGCACGTTTGGTAATGCCGTTATCGGTGAGCTTCAGGCGATCACGTACTCCGTGTCTCGCGAAAAAGCGCCCGTGTACACTATGGGCTCAGCAGAGCCTAGATCTTTCTCTCGTGGTAAGCGCGGAATTGCAGGCACTTTAGTATTTACAGTGTTTGACCGTGACGCCCTTATCGAAGGTCTTAAAGAGCATGTTGCTCAAGCAGCAGCATTTCATCGTGTAGCTGGCGAATTAAACATGCAAGCTATCAGTATTAGTGATTGGGATGCTAAAATGACATCTACAGTGACTAGCGACACGACTGCTAGCACTGCTGACAATGCATCTAGTATTACTAATAAAATTGCTCCTGTAGCTACACCTAAATATGCAGATGAGATTCCTCCATTTGATGTGACCGTGAGCTTTGCTAACGAATATGGACAAAAAGCCGTACTTGTTATCTATGGTTGCGAAATTTTGAATGAAGGTTCTGGATTCTCTATTGATAGCGTAACTTCTGAAAAAGCTTGTACATTTGTAGCTCGCAGAGTCGAATATATGAAAGCTGTAACAGACGCAACAACTTAAACAGTTAATTAACATAGCAAGAGACGTAATAAGAAGGATGAAGCATAATTGTGGATTCCTTCTTTTTATTAAATGCGAGGTGAGATAATGGATGATCACAAACAAGCGTTAAGCGTATTAGATACTGTTCGCCAGAAAGTAGCTGATTATGCTAAGAAAATATTAAATGATTCTGTTCGATCGGGTAGTACTCCTTCTAATCCTGCATACTTAACAAGTCTCGATACATATTACAAAAAACTAATGGAAGCATATCCAACATTGTCAGAGACAGATAAAAATATTGTTAGCAACGGAGTAAATAACTTCACGAAAACGACTCTAGCTGCTGCATACAACGCTTCTCTTGCCGGCAACAAAAGAGAAGTAGACAATACTATGCCTCCAGAAGTTACTGATAAATTTGTAGCGGATAACACAAAACGCATTAGCGAAATGAGAACAAAACTCCAAAATGCGATGACTCAGCTTATGGCTGATTCTATACGTACGGGAAATACGCCAAGTAAAGAGCAAACAATAGCTTATCTTAGAATGACCGCCGGAGATTTAATAACAGACTACGGAGCTGATAAACAAAGCGCTATCTATTTAACTAATTATATCACGCCATGGGTAAAAGATACACTAGGCAATGTGTATGATTATTCTTTAAAAATATCTCCAAGAAATGTCAATAAAAGATTACCTTGGACTCCTGCAGACGCAAAAGTCGATGACACGCCTAAATCTAATGCGAATCAAAAGAATCTATTGTCAGACTATCAAAAAACTAATCAAAGTTTTTCAGGTAGCGATATGGTATGCACAATTGATATAACGATGCCAGATGGAAGAAAAGTCGTTAAAGTAATAGGCAGCCTACAAACGTTAACATACTCAATACATAACGACATGAGACCAGTCCGAGCAATAGGCAATATGAATGCAAAAGATTATGTTTTTGGACAAAGAACGATAGCTGGCACATTAATATTTGCCGTATTCAATAAGCATTGGGCCTACGATATTATGGATGAATACAGCAAAGCAGGCAATCTTGGGTCAGCCCATTTTCTAATGGATGAGCTCCCTCCATTCCAGATCACGATTAGTGCCGCGAATGAATATGGGTTCGCTGCTAGGCAAGCGTTATATGGAATCAGAATCGTCAATGAAGGACAAGTAATATCTACTAATGATATTTATACGGAAAATACGTATCAGTTCGTCGCTACAGATTTAGATTATTTAACAGAATGCACTGGATTTGTCTCGCCTAACACCGTTAATATCGCGACTTTGCCGACGATAAATAGTACTCCATTACCGTCTAAGCCAGATACCGCATCTAAACCAATTACAGATTCTGCTCCTCCACCTACAGATCCCAAGCCTCCAGTTCCTGATCCTAAGCCTCCAACAGACCCTAAGCCTCCATCTCCTGTTCCTGTCCCGGCTAATCCCTATGCAAATAAAACAGAAAAAGAAACTATGGCCGAGATCGAAAAAAACAGAGCTGCTGATTTAGCAGAAGTAGACAAGAAGCTAGCAGCAGGAGAATATAAAAAAGGAGCTGCTGAAGCGAATAGGGTTAAAACTACTCTTAATGCAGCATATAACCAGAAAGCTCAACAAGCTAAAACGTATTACGATACTAAGAAAGGAGAAAAATAATAGTGAATAACGTATGGAGAGCTATTTGTCCAATAAGACAATATGGCGAAAAACTCGTGTTACAATGTAACTCATATAAAAAAGGCCATACCCATTTAGTATGGTACAACACATCTGATCCTGAAAATAAGAAAAGTGTTGAACTCTTAAAATCAGAAGTTACTATATCAGGATTAACTGCCGGCGAATATGCTTTTTACACCAAAAGCGATGACGATTCCTCTTCTGTAAGAATATATGTAGAAATGCTTGTCGAAACCCCTAAAGATACTGTAAAGAAACTATATCAATATATAGACATAGTTAATTCGTATCACAATGACGCCCTAAAGCTTCTAGAAGAGTGTTTAGATAGTAAGCCAAGCGTTAGGCCTATAGATGCTCTTATCTCTCTCTACAAGGCTGCAGAAGCCGATAATATAGATAAACAAAAGGCATACTATGAGCTTATCACTATTTCGCAATACTGTGAAAATAGCCGTAGTCTAGTTATGAATAAAGACAATGAAGCTCCTATGCATGTAAATAACAATCCTATAGCATCGATCGAAGTAGGCCCTATGGTGACTAAAGTAGTCATATATAAATTAATAAATGGGGCAAAGATGTTTCATTCGTTAATTAATATAGAATTTGTCTACAAGCACAGTCTTAAACTTGCAGACAACACTGAATATGTTTTAGAGGTATATGCAGATATAGATATAGTCGGAATATATATTCATTTTAGCGGAAACGGTCTGACTAAGAAATGGCTGTGGGAAGATAAATGCAGTACGGCAGATAAGCTTTCCGATATTAAAGGGCAATTATTAGATCTTCCAGCTGCATTAGCGTCTTTCTCAGATGAAGACAAACAAAGGCTATCGATAGAAAGAGAGAAAAATCCTTATAATGAATTGGTCGCCCGCCCGCAGGTGATAGTATCTAACAATAAAGTCGATGTCATAATAAGCGATCCGAAATTACTTACTTCATTGAATAATTTTTATGTCGTAGCAAAAGAACCAGATCAATTATTCGTAAACGGATTTGATCGAATAGAAAAAATAACTGGGCCAACACTTAGTTTTAATAAAGCGAAGCACTTACTATCAGATGAAGAAGATTATTATTTCTATATACAAGACGATAGCAGGCACTTAGTCAGCAATCTTGAGCTTGTGTCTCTTGCCGAAACTAACTACGACGAGTATAAATACAATTGCCGGCAAGTCGAATTCTATAACTATTCTAAAAGACTTATCACATTAATGAATTATAGAGCACCGAACGCTAGCGAAGTTGTTAAGTTGTTAATCGACATCGCAAACGGAGATCCCGATGTTAATATAGCCAATATTCATAAGTACTTGATAAGTCATCTTGCTTTAAACAAGCATTTATCCTATTTTAATAGCGCCGTCAATGCGATTATGGAAGATCATATAAGTCATAGTTTATTCTCGCAAAAATTCTTTCCTGACGGAATTAAACACGACAGGGTCATAGATAAATTAATATTTCCTCCAAAGACTGATGCATATATTCTTCAGGTTTATAAGATAAATCTAAACCAAGAAGAAATTATCACAGAATATTATGAATCCGATATTGGAGCTATCGAAGTGCAAACTCGTGGCGCCGACTATTTTATTTTTCAAGCAATCGACAAACAATCTTATCGAAGATCTGGTTACGTGTTTGTTAATGCAGCTAAATACAGTTCTTGCGTAACGAACTGGAATGTGGATATTGAGGTGATATAATGGCTCGCACAGATGTTGATACTAGACCAATTTATACTAACTTTGTTAAAGGATATTCAAAACACAAAACAAAAGATGGATATACGTTTGATTCGGCGTTTTTTAAACGTTATTATTCAAATATAGACGCAGAGATCTATTTCGGCAATGAATACGTAGAAGAGGTCGTCGATATAAACTGGCAGATCATTCAAGGTCAGATGCCGCTATTCGGATTTAATTCTTATGTATATGATGAGGTAGCATTAGGATCTCGCATTATTCAAGGCCAGTTTGTTATTAACTTTACATCTCCTAACTACTTATTTAAACTTCTCGAAACCGCTAAAGGTGATTCGATCACTATGAGCGGCTATAATGTTTCCAAAACGAAAGAAGAGGCCGTTATAGCTGAGCGTAAGACCGATGGATATAAAGGGATAGTTCTTCCTGATCATGCCCCTATTTGGCCTCAGCAATTCGATATAGATGTAGTATTTGGAGACAAAACGCCACAAGGAACTCCTGTCCATGTCGTTCTTGAAGGTGTGATGATTAAAGACTCACGCATGGGCCTTGGAGTGTCTGGAGAACCGGTAATGGAAATCTATTCATTTATAGCTAAAGATTTAAAAACTGTAGAGTAGCAGTGTAATACAAGTGTTCAATTGAGTAATAAACAGATTGAAAAGAAATTGGGAGGTATATTTAATATGAACATAAAAGAAGCTCTAAATCAACAACAAATCGATGCGTGGAAGGAAGAACACGGCAAGATTTTTAAAACGTCTGTAGGGGACGACGTGGTAATATGGCGCAAACTTCGTCGTAAAGAATACGTAACCATCATGTCGCAGGAGGCCACTAAAGAATTCGAAGGCGATAAAATCTATGCAAGGCAAGATATGATAGTCGCTACAGTAGCTTTGTACCCTGAAGATGTGGAAACTCTTATTGCAGAGAATGCTGGTTTAGCTACTTGCGTTGCAGACGAGATTATTCTTAAGTCAGGTTTTGATTTGACGAATACTGAAGAATTATAAGGCGGTGCCTTGAATGAAAATAAAAGCTAGCCAAGAACAAAGTAGCCAGACTACCGTAGATATAACTGAAATATATCTTACTCTCAAAGAGCAGTATCGTAATGTCTTTATGTTTCAAATCGATACACAAATATTTATTTATCGTTCATTAGGCAGAAGTGAATATAGAAAAATACTTACCGACGATCGATTTGACGATATGGCAAAGGAAGAATTAATTTGCCAGATATGCACGCTATGGCCAGAGAATTATGATTTTGACTTATGTGACGCCGGTATCCCTACGGTATTAACGCAAACGATCATCAAGAACTCTTACCTTGATGGCGAACAATCTAGACGTGGGGTGCTAGATTATTACAGAGAAGAGATGTGGGATCTAGACAATCAAGTTACGTGCATTATCAATGAGGCATTCCCTTATTTCGATATAGAGGATATAGAAACTTGGGATATAGACAAAACGACCAAATATTTAAGTCGCGCAGAATGGAAACTTCATAATTTGCGTGGATTAGAATTTGTCGAACCACAAGGAGATTTTTATGAAAATCAAGACGCAGAAGTCAAACAAAAACAAGAGCGGGCAGCAGTTAGGACCGAAGAGCTTAATAAGTCAGAGCCCGTCAATAAAGAAGAAAAAGAAAAAACTAACATCAGGGGCGGTGCAAGAGAGAAGCTCACCTCAGAGAAATTAGTACAATTAAGAGCACAGTTTCCTGATATAGATTGGGCGGCAGACAATGGAGCACAAGGTATCGATGGACTGGCTCAAGACTCAATTGATGTTACTGCGCCAGCACTTAGGCCTGGATGGTAATAAGAAAAGTAGGTGACAAGTATGAGCGAATTTGATAATGACAGCAGTGATCGAATTGGTCCTTTCGGGAAAGACGCCACTCATGGTGGTTGTAATGGTCCTGTAAATATGCATACCCCTATGGATAACCCGCATAGAGATATCATAAATATAGGACATGCTAGTATGACAAAATATCCATTTGTTTCTACTAGCAAGCCTGCGCTCGGCAAGGTTAAGCATCATAAAAAGAAAAGTAATTAAAGTAGGTGACAACGATGGCCGATGATGAATTAAAAGACTCCAGTCAAAAAACTTTATCGGATGATCTGTTGGGCATAGGAAAAGCCGCCGTTGGCATGATTGCCGGGGCGGCTTTTTTATACAGATCAGGAGGGGCAAAATATTTATCTGAAGGTGTAGAAAGAACCAGCAGGTTTATTGCGCATGCCCATTCAGAGATTTCATCTCACTCACTACAAGACTGGAGTACTGAAGAAATTGGAAACGTTGCTGGCGGCCTTAAAAAGGCATGGAGAGAAATCGGTGATGATGTTAAAGATCGTAATATCGGATTACGTATAAACGATGACCGCGCTTTGTTTCGTGCTCTTAATACTGTAACAAAACTCGATAAGAACCCAAATGAAATTATCAATCAAATGTACAATAGAGATGTATTGATCAATCCTACTCGTGGATACTTTCAAGATAACTTCGCTAACGGAGATGAAACATTCGAAAATAAGATGTTCGAATTCGTCGAAGATCTTGCTACAAAACTAAAGGATGACGTTGATGTTTATGATCATACTCCTCTTGGTATTACAGATCATGAGAAAACTATAACGGATCAAATTTTTCAACACATGAAAGGATTAGACTCTCTAGAAAATAGAAACACATTCAAAGAAGCTAATGCGCATATCGTAAAACAAATAGAAGATACGATGTCTTCTATTGGAATACTCGAGGACCATTTCGGAACTTCGTTAAATAACAAAAAAAGCATTACTGACAATATTTTAGGAGATGAGCCAGTAACTCTCGGTGATATATTTTTAAATAGAGATAGAGTACAGGAATCTAGAAGTTTTCAAAAGGATGGGAAAAATCATACTTTTGAAGATACTCTTGCTTCCCTTGATAGGCTACGAGAGAAATATAGCAAAATGGATGCTGACAATGGCGGAGATCTAGAAAAACGTTTTCTAGCATTAACCCCTGATGCCACCGCTTTAAGAAAAGATGCAAATGGAAATATTCATTCTTTTAAAGCCGCTACAAAAATAATCGATGGTTCATTGGATTTTTTAGCCGGCACACTTCCAGGTAAATTATTAAAGCTTAGAGACGTTCAATATAGCGGAAAAGCTCCTGCCTTACATTATATAGGAAGAGGAGAAATTGATCCTATATTCGCTGCTATAACCAATGATGTAAAGGGAGACGCTTCAGTAGACAGTCATTACTTTAGGATATTAAATAAAGTATATAAGTCTACAGATGACGGACTTAAACACGTCGAAGAAATGGACAATACGTCTCTCATGTCAGGTAATTTTGGTGCGCGTTCTAAATTATTAAAAAAAATGATTGGGCATATAGATTTTAAAAGATCTAATAACGTTTTATTTAGAATGTTTGATGTCGGACAGAATGGTGATCCTACTCATTTGCAAAGTATTCGGTCTATTTTTTCGAAATTCGACGATGAAAATTCGGATGTAAATATAGTTAATAGATTCTTAAATCCGACGAATGAACAGATCAATAATCATTATGATAAATTCATAGAAAAAGACTATTCTTACGCAATTGATTACATTAGTAAAATTCGTAAATTTAATTCGCTTGTCGGAAAACATTCTTATGAATTAAGCCCAGAAGCTATTAAAAAAATGATGCCTCATGTAGATGGCAGCGAAGCTAAAAGCATATTAGAAAAATTAATGATGAACGATGAGAATATGGTTAATGCTATCATTACTCCAGAAAATTCACGTATCGGCACACCTGACCGATGGCATAATCACAATCTAAGAACGCTTATTCATAGCTTCGTCGTTAATGATAAAAAAGCACTAGATACTATTACATTAAAAGCTGATCGATCTGGATTTGAAGCCTTGGGTTATGGTGGAGGAAATGAAACGGCTAAGTTCCATGACATATTTAGAATGGAACTTGGGAAGGAAATGTTCCTTCAGCATGCTCGTGCAAGTCAAAGCAAATATGGCGCTGACGGAATGCATCAAGCTATTACGGAACTTATTGAAAAATCTGGGCTACAAGGCAAAGAAAAGACAGAAGCAAAGAAACTAGCCTATTGGGCTGCGTTTCAAGATATTACATCTGTATCTGCTAGAGCAAACTATACTAGGGAAAACGCTTCTCATGTATGGGATACTGTGTCGAAAGTGGATCAACTTTTCGATGAAAGAAGTCAAGACATATTTCATAAAGAGCTTAGAGAAACTATGTCGAATATGGCAAAAGATAATATTGCTTTTGACGATACACATTTTACTCGATATGATAAAAGTTCTGGGAGACGCAAGTGGAATAGTTGGGTTCATATACGGAATACCGTCACTCCTATGGATGTATTAAAGAACCTAAATGATAAGACAAAAGCGAAAGCTTTGACGAAGCAAATGTTTTCTCAATTTGTTGCCGGGCGCAACGATCCCCAAAATATTACGAATGCTACAATGTTTCCTTATGCTATACTATCTAGGTTATCCGATGAAGTAAGTAAATTCGGGATTGGCTTTTCTAGTCAGTCTACTGGTAGTTTTGGTCAATTGGCTAAAAGCATAGCTCTAAAAAGAGTCCTTCCTGTAGCCGTCGGCCTTACTTACTATGATTGGATGGACGATACTACAAAACAAATTACTGGAACTTCTTTATCTGGATCGTTTGTTAATGGCGTAGCGAATATGGATTTAGCCTATAGAAATATATCGGATGCTACAGGATTAACTGGATTCCTTAAAGACGAAAAAGCGATAAATCCCATCACTCAATATTGGTTCGGTAAAGAAGAGTATCAAAGCTACGATGAACGAAAAGATTATTACGAAAACGGATATGACCCAGTTCGTAAAGGCAGATACTGGACGTTCGGCGGAGTAAATGAATTTCGTGGTGGCCAGATTGCTTACTTTGAACCGAATACGGTAAGACGAGTTAATAGCGATTATGAAGACAAATCCTTATATGATGGGTACTTAGATAAGTGGTCGCATTCATGGCTTCCTACTCCATCTAATCCATTATCTCCTCTGCTAGCATTAACAGATCCTTATTGGCTTGAGAAGAAACATAGCGAAGATCGCCCGTATCCTATGTCTGGAAAGCTTTTCTCTGAAGGTACTCCATGGGGAGCGTTACTAAACCCTACTATAGGCGAAATGATAAAACCTCAAAAAAGATTGCATGAAGACAGAATACAAGACGGCGTAGATATAAAAGCTCTTATTTATAAAATGAATAAGGACATACAAACGAAAGCTCTTAATAAAGATAATCAAAACCTTGTGATGTTAAAAGGTGGGTCTGTTGAACCAGTAGAATACACTGCTTATAATGCGCCTACTAGAGATGAACGTGAATATACTATGCAGTTTCAGGGCGAGAAAATGACTGGCGCTTTAGCTTCTGATTTCGGCGTTTATGATGGAGGCATAGATCCTAAAACATATATGGATAGTGGCAATGATGATGTAGGCATGCCGTTGGCCGCTCCAGCCGCTAGCGCAGAATTAAGTACTGGAGAAGAAATTCAACTTAAACTAGCTACCGGAGGAACGTTATCAAAGATAGCCGGTAATTATATAAACAGCGTAAGCTCTAAGGATATTATAAAAAACGTCAATAGCGGTATCGCTTCAAGGGCACAAGTTAATGAATCACAGGGAGTAATGACGCCTGAAAAGATTATTAACTTAAAAGCTTCCTATGGAGCTTCTATGCTAGATGATGCAGAAACCGTAGACGAACTTATGAACCAGGCTACCGGGAACAAAATGATACAAGAGATGGCATACTCCACAAAACTGCTTTCCGGTATTTATGGATATATGGGAAACAAAACAATAGGTATTGGAGAAAATAACCACAAAAGAATAGCTACGTCTGCGGACATGGATAGCCCATTTAGATCATTCTGGGATTCAGGGTTTGCAGGGGCAGGCGGTAGTGTAATGGAAATTGCACGTCGTTTCATGCCTGAATATAAGCGAAACACTCGTGTGAATCCTCTTATGAATACAATGCCTGACTGGATGCCTGAGAGATTTCGTTTTGGCGATCCTTATACCGTAGTTCCTAAAGGCGAAATGCGTATGCCTGGTAAAGGATATGAATCGCTTAATAAACTTCATCCGGATCAGTTTGGCGAGTATGGAGCATTTGATCGATTTAAAATCTTAGCTGATACAGCTCCATATAGTCCAGAATATAAGATATGGAAGAAGATAGCTCAAAAAACAGTTATGGACCCAAAACTTAAAGAAGAAATGAAACAAGTAAAATCTCGTGTATCCCAGCAAAGTAAGCAACATGATTTTTACGATTATCAATTTATTGGTAGAGGTATTGATTATTCCAACGTTACCGTTACCGAGATACTTGATAGAGGCAAGTTTAAAGTACATGGATCTAATGAAGTATATAAGCTTGCAGGTATCAAACTTAAAAAGAACGCCCAAGGCATGGGGACTCCTGAGATACTTAGTCAGTACCTACATGTTGGGCAACAAGTTACTATGGCAATCGATGAAAATAAGAGTTATCAAAAAAACAACGATAAGGATCGCTCTGTGAGCGCGGCTGTATATATCGAAGGAGAAAATCTTAGTCGTAAACTACTAGACGAAGGAATAGCCCAGGTTAGAAAAGGAGATCAAAGCGCTGCTGCTACTATCGGTAGATATAGCTCATTCCAGCAATTTAGAGGCGCTGTCGCAGAGCTTGTTGCTCATGTAGACTTGCCAATGATTAGTGATCAATGGCTGAGAGTAAGATCTCCTCTTGAATCATATAGAGCAGAGCAAGTATACGGAACTCCTTACCAAACATGGTCCGATCCTATAGGCACATTCCTAATGCCTGCTTTTGAACGAGCCATCTCAGATCATGTTCAAATTACGGTCGGAGAAGCGGCAGCGATTGCCCATAGTGCTATTACTAGCATTGAAGGTCTTGGAAAAACAAAAAGTAAAATTGCTACAAGCGTATTTATGCTATCTAATCGAGGTGCCTTTATTGGAGGCGCATTAGGTCATCTATTAAAACCGGACAACGGTAAGATGATGCAAAGAGGAGCAAGCTTTGGAACGTTTGTCATGACATTAGGTCATTTATACGCTGGGTCTGGAGATATGCTAGAAAGCGCTCTTGGATTCGGTCATGCCGGATATGAAATAGCTGAACTACTAGGTAGATCCAAATTAAAAGGGGTAATAGCTGGAGCAGCAGCCGGCGTCGCTATCGCCGGAGGAGCAAATGCGAGTATATTAAACGGCAATAAAGAATGGGTTCCTGACCGTACCAAAAAGAAATGGCAGACGCAAGAGTACTTCGATAGATTGAACTATATTAAATATATGGGTCTATATCATAAAGCTTCTGAAAAAGCAGAAGAAGAAGAGGGCGTCAATATAGAGGATCTTGTAGCAAGACAAGAACGTGACGCAGAAAAAAAAGCGAAGCTTCGTGAAGAGCTAACTGATACTAAATCAAGTATCGCTTTGCTACCAGATAATGATATGAAAAAGCATCTTCAAGGGTTAGTTAACAAGAAGCTACAAACTCTTCAAGATTCAAAAGTTCTTTTACGTACTGGACGATGGACGCAGTCAGCTCTTCTTTATAAAGAGGCTGCTGACTCCACCATGTATGGCCTTAAAGACGGAACTACATACGCAGAAATCATAAGAGCACTTCCTAAAAACGATAGAGAATACTTCCTCGAATTCGTTAAAGAGCGAGATCCTGAAAAACGCGATAACATACTAAACAACGCTTCTCCTTTATTGAAGCGCGCATTACAACACACATGGGGAATAGATAAAGAGCCCATGGAAAGCAATTCGACTTACTTTATGAATCACAATCTTCCTGGCTTTAGCTGGTCAGGATGGAGACCAGACGTGGATATGGCAGATATACAAACAAAGACAATCGCTAATGAAGGTATGGCGCTCGGCGACTATGGAATATTCGAATCAGAGTTACGTAATCCAGATGTTATAAATGCGCCTAATCTCGATCCTCATGGCCAGCAAGATCCTCTTACTTTGCAAGC
>Ga0172378_10001155_pt1 | contig 24144 bp, 25 predicted proteins | sample GrowelOW332metaG_FD_119755 | JGI IMG/M metagenome (GOLD analysis project Ga0172378, IMG submission 119755) | Groundwater microbial communities from an aquifer near a municipal landfill in Southern Ontario, Canada - Pumphouse #3_1 metaG | ecosystem: Environmental > Aquatic > Deep subsurface >... | reverse complement strand
TTGAAATAGCATAGACAAATTGGAGGAACCGGATGTCGGGGTAACATAGTGGCCATGTGGGGGCCTGCAGAGCCTCATACGGGAGTTCAATTCTCCCTCCCGACCCTTTTTTCCCTTCTTGAGGTACCGACCGTTCCGAAAGAGACATTTTTTGTGGAAAAGACCCGATAAGGAAAATCTATTTAAATACCCTTTAAATACGGAGGTCCAGGTGAATCGATGGCCAAAATGACTATTGAGAACGTTGTCGCATCCAGTTCGCTCGAACAGGAACTCGACCTGAATGCCATTGAGACTGCACTTGACGGAACCGAATACAACCCCCAGCAGTTCCCGGGACTCGTCTACAGACTCAAGGACCCAAAGACTGCGACGCTTCTCTTCAGGAGCGGGAAGGTCGTCTGTACCGGCGCAAAGAATCGCGACCAGGTGAGGATCGCGATCGACAAGGTCAAGGAGGACCTCAAGAAGGCGAACATCTTCATAACGATCGAGCCCAAGATCGAAGTTCAGAATATCGTCGCATCGTCCGATCTCGAACAGGAGATTAATCTCAACACGGTGGCCATCACCCTTGGTCTCGAGAAGGTCGAATATGAGCCGGAACAGTTCCCTGGGCTCGTGTACAGACTTGACGATCCCAAGGTGGTCGTGCTCCTCTTCGGATCCGGGAAGATGGTCTGCACCGGAGCGAAGATCCCCGAGGATGTCATCCGTGCGGTGGACAAGATCGCCGCCGAGCTGAGATCCGCGAATTTGATGCTTTGATGCATCGATCACATATTTTGCAAACCCGAATTTCATTTTTTCGGTCTATACGTCTGATGTCTCCTGTTTCAAGTCAGTTAAAACCAAATACATTAACATTGTTACATCGATCAGTAGACCGATTTGCGTATCTACAGAAAAAGAGGAAAGAGAATGAAAGTAGCGGTGACATATGATAACGGAGAAGTGTTCCAGCACTTTGGAAGAACGGAATCATTCAAGGTCTACACGATAACGGACAATAAGATCGTTTCGTCGGAGATCATAGGGTCCAACGGCAACAGCCACGGTTCGCTTGCCGGTTACCTCAGGAGCCTGGGTGTATCCGGATTGATCTGCGGAGGTATCGGCGGAGGCGCCAGGGAGATGCTTGACAGCGAAGGCATAAAAGTGTATCCCGGAGTATCGGGAAACGCAGATGACCAGATCAATGCATTGATATCAAACGATCTTCGGTACGATCCTGATACAGAATGCGACCATCATGATCATGAAGAGGAGCACACTTGTACCTGCGGAAAGCACTGAACTCCATTCCGAAACATCTTCTTTTTACAATAATTAATAACGGAACAGTGCGATTGCCGACCCATGATGTACGGGAACATCCTTGAGGCAATCGGCAACACACCCGTGATCAGACTCAACAAGCTGACAGCGGGATTGTCTTCGAAAGTGTATGTGAAACTGGAGAGTAAGAATCCAGGGGGTTCCATCAAGGATAGGGCCGCCTTATCTATGATAATCGATGCAGAGTCCAAGGGCCTTCTCGCAAAAGGCGGGACCGTGATCGAACCGACATCCGGAAATATGGGAATCGGCCTGGCAATGGTCGCCGCCGTTCGGAATTACAAGGTCGTGATCGTAATGCCGGATACCATGAGCAAGGAACGCATCAGCATGATGAAAGCGTACGGTGCCGATGTTGTACTGACACCGGGAAAAGAAGGCATGGCCGGTGCCCTGAAAACTGCCGATGAAATTGCAGAGAAGACAAATGGTTTCATACTTCAGCAATTCAGGAATCCTGCCAATCCCGCAGCTCATTACGTGCAAACGGCCAGGGAGATACTGGAAGATGTTCCTGAAGTGGACTATGTGGTGGCAGGTATAGGCACCGGCGGAACCGTGACGGGCATCGGGAGGGCATTGAAGGACTTTTCTTCCGATGCTAAGGTTATAGGTGTGGAACCGGCTGAAAGTCCGCTGATAACAGAAGGAAGAACAGGGCCTCATGACATACAGGGCATAGGCGCAAACTTCATCCCCGACAACTATGACCGAAACGCCGTGAAAAGAGTGATCACCGTGAAAAGTAGCGATGCTGTAGATACTGCACGCAGACTCGCCAGAGAAGAGGGTATTTTTGCGGGTATCTCATCCGGTGCAGCCGTATCCGCCGCATTGAAATTGGCCGCCGGAGAGAGGAACAAGACTTTTGTAGCAATCCTGCCGGACGGAGGGGACAGATATTTAAGTACAGGGATGTTTGATTGAGTGTTATCATGAATATCCTGCCTGATGATCTGGCGGTCGTTCTCGAGTGCGATCCCGCTGTCGACTCTGAAGATGATGCGAGAAAGTACCACACCGGTCTGCATGCGGTGTCGATGTACAGGGAGAGCCATGAACTGTGGATCGAAGGCAGATTCGATGAGGCCCGGAGGATCAATTATCAGGCGCATACTCTAACGGGTGCCGATATCCATCCCGGTGCAACCATCGGGAAATCGTTCTTCATAGACCATGCAACAGGTGTGGTCATCGGTGAAACAGCCGTGATCGGCGACCATGTGATCATGTACCAGGGGGTCACCTTGGGCGGTGTATCATTCAACAAAGGCAAAAGACATCCGACGATCGGAAATCACGTTGTATTGGGCGCAAACGCAACCGTACTCGGAAACATAACCATAGGGAACAATGTGCGCATAGGCGCAGGTTCAGTCGTTCTCAAGGATGTGCCTGACGATTGCACCGTCGTCGGGGTTCCCGGCAAGATAATCAAACGCAAAGGCGTTAACAACGAATCTGAATTGAAGCATAATGACCTTCCCGATCCTGTAAGAGATGAATTCTCCAAGGTGGAAATCGAGATATCCAAATTGAAAAAACGTATCGAAGAGCTTGAGAACGACCGCAGCGATGTATAATGCTTCCGGCAACGATTCTTTTCCCGTCAATCTTTATACGTAAGTACGGGATTCTCGAAATATTATGTCCCTGATGATCCATAACACACTGACCAACAGGAAAGAGGAGTTCATACCGATAGAAGAAGGCAAGGTCAAGCTGTACGTGTGCGGGGTGACCGTTTACGATGACATCCACATGGGACATGCCAGAAGTATGATCGTGTTCGATATGGTCGCGAAATATCTCAGATACTGCGGTTATCATGTCACGCATGTGACGAATTTCACAGACGTTGATGACAAGATCATAAAAAAGGCCAATGAGGAAGGGATCGATGCACTGGAATTGTCCGCCAGATACATACGCAGGTATTTTGAGGACATCACCAAACTGGGCATAAGCAAGGCCGACATATATCCCAAGGCGAGCGAAAGCATGGATGACATCATCCAAATGGTAAAGGAGATAATCGACAACGGATTCGGCTATGTGACATCCGACGGAAGTGTATACTTCTCAGTTGAAAAGGTCGATGACTACGGTCGCCTGACCAATCAAAGACTGGAGGATATGGAATCCTCAGGACGTATATCACCGGACGAGAACAAAAGGTGTCCGATGGACTTTGCCGTGTGGAAGAGCGCGAAACCCGGTGAGATCTCGTGGGACTCCCCCTGGGGAAAAGGAAGACCAGGGTGGCATATCGAGTGCTCTGCGATGATCAGACGCCACCTCGGGAACAGGATAGATATCCATGGCGGCGGGAACGATCTCATATTCCCGCACCACGAGAACGAGATCCTTCAGACCGAAGCTGTGACAGGGGAACCGCTGGCCAACTATTGGATGCATAACGGTATGCTTCAGGTCAAAGGTGAAAAGATGTCGAAGTCAATGGGCAATTTCTTCAGGGTCAAGGACGTGGCCGAGAGGTATGATAAATACGCCATCCGCTTCTACTTCCTCAACACCCATTACATGAGCCCTCTGGTTTACGGAGAGGAGGCATTCGACGAAGCCACCGGTGCACTGAGAAGACTTTGGAACAACTACCGTGAACTGCAGTCGTACGTGAAGAACGCACCCGAAGCTGGAGACGTAACAGACCTTGCTGCATCATCTAGAGAAAGGTTCATAGAGAATATGAATGACGATTTCAACACCCGCGGCGCGATCGAGGTCATGTTCGACACGGCGAGAGCGACGAACAAGGCCATGGCCGACAGGACCCTGTCGAAGGGGGATGCGGAACAGATGATTCTGTTGATGGACGAATTCAATGGAATCCTGGGAATTCTGCCCGACAATGAGACATCCGACGGATCGATGGATAAGGTGATGGACATATTGATCGATCTCCGCACAGAGTTGAGAAGGCGCAAAGCGTATGACCTGGCGGACCTGATCAGAACCGAACTGATGAAGGCTGGAATCCAGCTCGAGGATTCGACGGAAGGAGCAAAATGGAAAAAGATGTAGTTCTTAGAAATAAAGCCGAGCTTATTCTCGGCGGTTCCGTAAAATTGCCGAAGGACTACAAGGTCCCGGTGAGGATCTCCAGGTCCACCGCCGGCCCTGGAGCGGGAACCCGCTCCGTTGTTTTTGCATTCAACGGCGTAAGGGTGAAAAAGACCGTGTCTTATGATGAGGGCGATTTTGAGCTGCACAGTGACAGAGGTACGCTCTTCATCACCAGAAAGGGGAAACCTTTCCTATACGAAGTGAAGATCGAGCCTGTGGTATTTCATTGTCCGGAGCAAGCGTTCTTCAACCTTGATCAGAGATGCATCTACAATTGCGCATATTGCACCTCGCCACTTCTTGACAAAAACATAACCAAGGACCTCACAGATGAGAAGATCGTCAATATGATAGAGGAAGCATCGAAAACACAAAAGATCAAATCCATCGCACTTACAAGCGGTGTTGTCGGAAGCGTTCAGGAAACCGTGGACCGTTTTGTTTCGTGCATAGGGAAACTTAGGGCCGCGTTTCCAGAGACGCCTATCGGCGTCGAACCTTATGTCGATTCCACCGAACAGATAGATGCTCTTCACAATGCAGGAGCCACCGAGATAAAGATCAATTGCGAGGCAGCCCGAAAGGATATCTTCGAAAAGGTCTGTCCTGGATTGGATTACGATAATATCTTCAGGATGCTGGAATACGCCGTATCCGTATTCGGAAAGGGCGCCGTGACGAGCAATGTGATATACGGCCTCGGCGAAAGCGATGACGATCTGATAGAGATCATGGTCAGGCTTGGCATGAGGGGCGTGGCGCCCGGATTGAGGGCCTTGAAACAAACACCTGTCAACAAAGAGGGCATTCACAGGGCATTGGACGACATAGCGCCCATTACACCTGAAAGGATGATCTATCTCGCAAAGGAACAGAAAGAGATATTCAGAAGGTACGATCTCGACACGAGGTCCTTCAAAACCATGTGCTTTGAATGTACATGCTGCGACCTGGTTCCGTTCAAGGATCTCTGATCTTCCTTCTCATTTTCTCTGAGAGTTCGCATGCCTTACACTCCGAACCTAGTGTAGGTTCTCCGCAATGGCACCTTCTCAATCCTGCCGGTCTTACATAATTCGACAGCATAGGGAGGATCTTGTCGTAAGATGATACGATACTGAACTTTGAACCCGGTGACCTCATCTCCAGATCGTCGATGATCTCACGATACTGATTCCTCAATGCCGCCTCCCAGTAAGGACACGTCCCGTCGTGATATCTGATCCCCGCGACCATCGCATAAAGCAGGGATTCCTTCTCGGGTATCATCCTCAACGGATATATCCTGGGGACCAGCCCCGGCTGCACTTTCTTATGCGGACCCAGTCTGGCCAAACGCTCTACATCTCCCCTGACAAAATTCATCATTATCGACTGTGCCACATCGTCAAGATTGTGGCCTGTGGCAAGATATGACGCCCCTATCTCTTCAGCGACATCGTTCATACATTTCCTGCGAAACACGCCGCAATACGTACACGGTGTGTTGTCTACCGAAAGGGGTGCGACCTGATCCATTGTCAACCCGAATTCCTTTTCGAAAGACACGACGTGCAACTGGATATCCCTGCTCCTGCAGAAATCCCTGACAATGTCGATACTCGGCGGTCTGTATCCGTTTATACCCTCATCAACGGTGATGCAATGTATTTCGATGTCGTCCCTATGGTTCAGGATCCTATCGAGCATGTGCAATGTGACCATGCTGTCCTTTCCGCCGGATACGGCGACCCCGATCACATCACCCGGCTTCAGATCGACCTGTTTTCTGATCTCCCGCTTGACCCTTCTTTCCACATATGCCTTAAAATGCTCGGAACAAAGATGCGAACCGTTGTATCTAATATACGTGACGGCATCGAACGGACAGAGATCGCATTTCACAGCCGTGTGACAGAGACCGAGGATATAGGATTTGCGGTCATTCCATGAGCTCTTCGATCTTTCTTGCCAATACCTTTGAGGGAATATCCGGCAGTGATATCAGGGTCGTCCTTCCGCCTGTATTGCCATCTGACACTGTCTTGGTAACTATGAGATTTATCTTTTCCAGGTCTTGAACATATGACCAGAACTGCGTGTGTTTCCTCGCTGTTATGCCATACTCCTCGCACACCACGGCATACGTCTTCTCTGCAGCCGGTGACTGGACATATGACATCGCCTTTATCGACCTGGCTATGGCCAACAGCGTGACCATGTGATTCTGATCCAGATTGCTTAATTTGCTTTCAGTAACAACAGAGTAGATCATCGCTTTGGCTGCACGTATCTCTTCAGCGGTGATGATTCCGTCCGGTTTTTCCTCACCTATACGTGCAGATTTATCCAGGAGGTCTATGGCAAATCTGGCGTCACCGTATTCAGACGAGATGTCGGCGATCAGGTCTATCGCATCATCTTTTATTCCGCCCGCGACCAATGCCTCCTCAACGCGTACAGCCACTATCTCGCGCAACTCATCCCTTGTGTATTTGTTGAAACGTATGGCATTCGTCCTCTTGAAAGTGGACAGTGACGCATCGTCCAGACGATCCAGAACATATTCCTGCGCTATAAGTATCAAAGATACCGACACCGTGACATTGATGCTCTCTTCACTGAATCTTGAAAGCTGGTATATCAGATCCACAGAGCCCTTCTTCAGAAGCACATCGACCTCATCCAGCACGATCACGAGCCTTTTCCTGTCCTTATCGATCCTTCCTCTCAGAGTCCTCATCATCTCGGAGGATGAGAATCCTCTGTCCGGAAATCCGGGATCGTAATGCCTTATCAGCTGTAGAAGGACTCCCGCTTCGGTACTTCTCTGCCTGCAATTGACAAAGATGAAATCGAGAGGCACATTGCTCTTCAGACCGTACTGCATCATATCCGCGCAAAACCTTTTCGCAGTCGCTGTTTTTCCGGTACCTACACTGCCCGTGAGGAATGCCGTCTCCGACCTTCCGTCCTCTATGACGGTGCGAAAAAGCATTGAAAGACGTTTCGTCTGCTCTTCACGGCAGACAAGCCTGACCGGAACATAATCGAATGAAAGCTTGTTGCTGTCCTTGACGATGACGGATGCGCGACCTAACATCTTAACCCCTACTCACACGGATAAAACCCGAACACGGAACTATCTCGATGCCGTGCTGTTGCCATACGTCGGCTATGATGTTTATTCCGAGTGAGTCCGATGCCATATGCCCCGATACGACCAGATTTATATGATGTTTCCTCGCCTCTTCGATATGCGATTCCGGAAAATGCATTCCCACCACAGTCCCTACGCCCGCCAGGGCCATCTTCTCATATATCTCCTTGGGGCCAGATGTTCCGCCTGTCATTTTGAATATAACCTTTCCGGCATGTGCCTTTTTATCCCCGACGACGACCTTCGGAGGAGAATTGCACTTGGATGCCATCTGAAATTCCGGTATCTCCATGAGGTGATCCACAATATCCCCTAGATACGTCGCAGGTTTCCTTTCGAATTCATTTTCCAGGAATTTCTGAACACAGTTGTCCGCAGGAGAATGGACATTCATTATCGGAATATTCAGAAGCCTTGCTGCATCCACCGCCTGATTGTAATTCGACGGCATAACGGCGCGAGAGACCTCTGACATACGGGGCTTTATCAGACCTTCCGCGACATTTATAGGTATGCCGCTGCTGTGATACATCTCAGCCTGCATCCACATAACCTCTGGAAAAAACGTCTTCGCCAATCCTAACGGATGGTGGCCTACGATACCGGATATCCTTTCCCCTTTTTCTCTGAGTCTATCCGCAAGGAGCACCTCTCCCGTTCCTATATCTATGCCCCACATCAATTTTTCGACATCGGAATCCCTGTTGCCCCAAGAAAAACGCGAATCCGCGTATGGATTCCAAAGTCTTTCCTGATCGTAATAGGGTTTTTTGTCCGCATCCATCTTTTCGAATGTGTCCTTCGCATCTTTGATGACGAGGTCCACTTCTTTTTTGGGTCGCGGATCGTTTTTGATCCCCGTTTCAATGGCCAGTTTGTAGACATCGAAGATCTTCATGTCTACATGGTATGATTTATTCGTTGATAATCATATTCACCCTCAACTTCCAACAGTGGCGAAACTTTATGTCCGTTGATTCTATTGCTGTGTTAGGATTCCGATGAATGAAATTTGGACCGAGAAATACAGACCGAAGAATCTCAAAGATGTCATTGGTCAAAAGCACGCCGTCGAAAGACTTGAAGCTTATGTCTCATCAAGGAACATGCCCCATCTGTTACTCACCGGACCTGCAGGAACAGGAAAGACCACATGCTCCCTCGCTATGGCCAGAGAGATGTTCGGTGATGATTGGAAGGGTAACTTCATAGAACTGAACGCCTCAGACGAGAGGGGGATCGATGTTGTCAGAGGCAAAATCAAGGAATTCGCCAGAACGGCACCCCTGGGCGGTGCAGAGTTCAAGATAATCTTCATGGATGAAGCAGACGCCCTGACCTCTGACGCACAGGCAGCTTTGAGAAGGACAATGGAGAAATACTCCAAGATCTGCCGTTTCATCCTTTCGTGCAATTATTCGTCCAAGATCATAGATCCGATTCAATCCAGATGCGCGGTGTTCAGGTTCAAACCCCTTACGCAGGACGATATAAGGAAATTCCTGAGTAAGATAGTAGATTCCGAAAATGTCAAGATCGACGATGATGCTCTTGAGGCTCTGATTCATGTTGCCAGAGGCGATATGAGACGCGCAGTGAACTCCCTTCAGGTGGCGGCATCTCTCGATAAGCCGATAGACATAGATACGATCTATCAAACGACCGGGATGGCCAATCCGGAAGAAGTGAAGAAGATGCTGGAGACAGCACTTTCCGGAAATTTCGTCGGCGCCAGAGACAACCTGGATGAGATTATGATAATGTACGGCCTATCGGGACAGGATATAATAAAGCAGATCCACTCTTCCTTCTTCGAACTCAGCATCACAGACGTGGAAAAGGTCAGACTTATGGACAAAACCGGTGAGATCGAATTCCGTATAGTCGAAGGAAGCAACGAACGCATCCAGTTGGAAGCACTGCTTGCATATCTTGTGATGATCGGCGGCACGAAAAGATGATCAGTAACGGTTGTCGAAGATACGATTGGACTTCTTCTCACTACGCGGCAGATCTCCGATCGGTACCGCCTTCGGAACGATAGTTATGCCTATTCTCCCTTTGAACCTGTCACGTACGATAGATTCCAATTTTTCATATCCGTCCCTATCGATGCCTGTCTCGAAGAAAAGCGTCATGATGTCCTTCCCGTTCAGATGGTCGATTATAACCTGATATTCACTACTCACACCATCGATGTCGTTCAACAGCTCATCGATCTGCCCCGGGAATATATTGACACCTTTTACCTTCACCATGTCATCGGTACGTCCGATGAGTATGTCTATGCGCGGAAATCCGGAACCGCAGACACACTCCCCCGGGATTATGCGCGTAAGATCATGCGTTCTGTATCTTATGAGCGGTGCGCCCTGTTTTCTCAGTGTTGTGATCACCAGCTCGCCGTATTCACCGTCAGGGACATTTTTTCCGGTCTTCGGATCGATTATCTCGCAGTACACATAATCGTCCCAATAGTGGATCCCGCTGTTGTTCCCACAGCTGATACCTATTCCTGGACCGTATATCTCCGTGAGACCGTATATGTCATAGAGCTCCACTCCCAGTTCCCTCGCGATGCGGTCGCGCATCTTGTCTCCCCAGCGTTCGGAACCTATCAGTGCCTTTTTTAGATGTATGTTTTCCTTCTTTTTACGTGCGGTTATCTCCTCTGCCAACAACAGCGCATACGAGGACGTGGAACACAGTACCGTGCTTTTGAGATCCTCCATCATCTTGATCTGCTTGTCCGTATTTCCGGGGCCCATTGGAATGACCATGGCACCGAGACGCTCAGCGCCCGATTGGAAACCGATCCCTGCCGTCCACAGTCCGTAACCGGGTGTGACCTGTACCCTGTCAAGGTCCGTCACTCCCGCCATTCTGTAACAGCGTTCGAACATCGCTGCCCAATCTTCGACGTCCTGTCTCGTGTATGGGATTATGACCGGCGTTCCCGTTGTACCGGATGACGAATGTATCCTTACGACATCTTCGTCCTGAACCGATTGGAGCCCAAGGGGATAGGCATCCCGAAGTTCATATTTGTCAGTCAATGGAAGTTTCTTGAAATCTTCCATGTCCTTTATCTCGGATAGGTCAATACCTTCGTATTTCCGCCTGTAGAACGGACTTCTGTCCTTGATAACGGACAGCTCCTCGCTTATTGTTCTGAACTGGTCGCGGGTCATCATGAATATCGCTGAGGTACATGAATGGAACGATGATATATCAATACATGTACTTTTTGTACCATCAATGTATTAAAGAATACATTATTCTTTCTTACGAAAAAATCCGAACAGACCTCCTACGCCGCTTTCCGCACCCTTGACCTTTGCGATGACGTCCGGTGTATCCGAAGTTGGGAACGATATTATCGCCGGTTCTATTTTCCTGATCCTTCCCTTCTCTTTGGAGGACATCTCCTCCAGAAGGATCTTCGCATCCCTATTACCGTTGAGCGATGCCTGAGACAGCAGCCTTATCGCGTTGTTATGATCTGCCTCCACCCCTTGACCTTCCTCATACATCTTTCCGAGCATGTATACGCATCCGTAGTGTTTCGCTTCCACACCCTTCCTGAACAGTTTGGAGGCTGCTATATAATTCGCCGGGACACCTTTGCCGTTGTAGTATGCAAGTCCGAGCTTGTAATGACCATCGGAATCTCCTGAATCTGACGCCAATCTGTAGAGCCGGAATGCCTGTTTGTAGTCGCGTTCGGGATTATTGATATCCGAGAATGCATCACCCAATGCAACGCGTGCACCGGAGAATCCTCTGTCCGCGGAGAGCATGAACCACCTCAGTGCCTCCCTGTAATCTTTGAAGACCCCGTATCCGTTGTAGTAGCACACACCAACATGGTATTGCGCTTTTGCATAACCCTGCTCGGCAGAGAGCATGAACCACCTCATCGCCTCGTCGTGGTCCCTGTTGACTGGATTTCCAGTGTAATACGCAAGGCCGACGTAGTATTGGGACTCGTCTATACCCTGCTCGGCGGCCTTTACAAACCAGCTGTGGGATGTCACTACATCCCTGTAGACCATGTCCCCGTTGTACAGCATCTTAGCATAATCATTCTGTGCATATGGATTCCCTGTTTCCGCGGCCTTCTTTATCAATTCAATACCGTGTTTGACAGACTCGTCTTCCCTGCCCAGAAGAATCTTACGCCCTTCGTCATACAACTGCTGTCCATTCGCTCGATCCATCAGACGACACCCCCTAACTTCGATCCTGCTTCGAGGATCTCCTTCTCTGAAAGCGATACGCCTTCGGAAAGATCGCAGTCGACTACCTTTCCGTTACAATCCACGGAGACCCTCAGTCTTCCTTCCACATCCGCTGCAAATCTCACAGCCAGTCTGGTCCTTCCCCTGGATACCTTGCCTGGCAATGGAAAGACGAACTTTGATACCAGTTTTGCCTTCTCTGGATCGATGAAATCATCGCCCGTCCTCGCATTCGACTTATAGACCGCTATCTCGATGTCCTTCTGCTCATCCCTCTTAGGTCTGCACATCAGTGTGTTTTCCATCGGCAACGGAACATTCCTGTAGAGGATGTTGCACACTTTTTCCTGTCCGTCTATGCCCGCCATTATCCCGAATGTCTTGCTCAGTACACTGACTACATTGATATCCCTCTTTCCGAAGACGGACTCGGAGTATATCGCAGCACCTCTTGCCACCGCGTGTTCTGGATCGAAAAATTGGATACTGGTGGATGGATACGCGTCTTCCAGGGATCTCATGACCTGGGGCATCAGTGTCGCTCCGCCCACGAGGACGATCTCGTCGATGGAGTTCATCTGAAGTTTTGCATTCCTCAGTGCATAGCCCACCAACTCAATGGTCTTCGCCATCAACCAAGCCGTCGCCTCCTCGAGCTCTTCCCTCCTGACGGTATATGTTATCGGAATACCGTTGACATCGATCGAACTCACTGCCCTGTCCTGGAATGTGAGCAACTCCTTTTGTTTCTCGGCCTCATACATGACGTCTTTCCTGAACACGGCATCCGATTCTATGTCCTCCGCCGAGAGACCTGCGGTATCCAACACTTTTTTCTGAATTATGCTTGCCAGCTGGAGGTCCCAGTCCTTTCCCCCCAGATTCTTATTTCCTTCCAGTGAGAGCGTCCGAAAATTTCCGTCTGAGATCTTCAGGACGGTGGCATCGAACGTTCCTCCGCCGAGATCGTAAACGATGATCGTCCTGTTGACGGCATTTCCGCGCCCCATGCCATACGACAGTGCGGCCGCAACGGATTCGTTGAGCAGTTCCGCATGTTCTATACCAACTATCCTCGCAGCCCCCAGTGTGGCATTCCTTTCTATATCCCCGTAATCCCCCGGAACGGTGATCACTGCCTTTCTGACCATGAAACCTTTTGTTTTTTCAAAATCGGAAATCAGTTTCTTCAGGATTATGGCAGAGAGTTCTATCGGAGTATACGACCTGTCGTTGATCTTTCTCGTATAACCGGTTCCCATCTGTCTCTTGAAACCGGAAACGACGTAATTCATGTTGTCCCTTGATGATAATTCCTTCGCCTTGTTACCGACTATCTTGCCCTGATCGGTAAAAAGCACGACTGACGGCAGGATGTCCTTGCCGTCAGTTCCGTAGGCCGCTTTAACCTCGCCCCTTTGATCCACATAAGCCAAACAGCTGTTGACCGTTCCTAGGTCTATACCTACGTAATAATCTTCAGTCAACCCCGTCCCCTCACTTTACGGCAACCCCGTACTTCATTAACATTTACGGAATTTTAACAGTTGCTACGAGACTCATTTCAACCCGACGATGTGTCCGTTTCGATCCATGTCGATGAAAGTGGCCGCGGGAACTTTCGGGAGACCGGGCATGAGTGTCATCTGACCGCATATCGGAACTATGAATCCGGCACCTGCGGAGATCTGAATCTCTTTGACCGTCAATTTCCACCCTGTAGGTGCTCCTTTGCGCTTAGGATCGTCAGATATAGATGCCTGCGTCTTTGCTATGCATACCGGAAGACTACCGTATCCCGCATCTTCCAACATCCTGATCGATCTTTCCGCCGTTGGAAGATAGTTCACCATTGCGGCACCATATACGGATTTTCCGATTGTCTCGATCTTCTCCTTTATGCTCTTATCCAGTGAATAGAGGAATCTGAAATCAGAGCTCTCTGCGGCCATCGTATCGATGACTTTCTGAGCGAGCGCCTTTCCACCTTCGCCGCCTCTTAGGAAGACGTCTGATTCGGCCGACGGAACACCCAGGGTTTCGCAGTGCGCCTTGACCTGATCTATATATTCGTTCCGATCGTCTGGAAAACGATTGATGGCCACTACAACCGGAACTCCGTACATCCTGAGATTGGAAATGTGTTTATCCAGATTTGAGAAACCCGATGCCAGTGTTTTTCCATTCATTGAAGGTCCATCGTTCAGATCAGCACCACCATGCATCATCAATGCACGTACCGATGCCACTATCACAACGCAATCTGGTGAAAAACCTGCCTGCCTGCATACGATGTCCATGAACTTTTCCGCACCTAGATCGGCGGCAAAGCCGGCCTCTGTGACCGCATAGTCACCTAATTTGAGTGCTGTTCTGGTCGCGATAATACTGTTTGAACCATGCGCAATGTTCGCAAATGGAAATCCGTGAACGAATACCGGCTGTCCCTCCAGTGTCTGCACCAGATTTGGATTGATCGCATCCTTCAGCAGAACCAGCATAGCGCCTACGCAACCGATATCCTTTGCTGTAACCGGCTTTCCACCGAACGAATATCCCACGATTATTTTCTCCAGTCTTGCCCTGAGATCATCAAAATCGGATGACAGCGCAAGAATCGCAGATATCTCCGATGCGGATGTAATGAGAAAACCACTTTCATGCGGTACGCCCCCCAATGACTTTCCACCCAGTCCGACCACGATGTTCCTCAATTCGCGACAATCCATATCGATCGCTTTCTTAAGAGTTATCTGCGTCGGATCTATGCCCAGCTCATTGCCTTTTGCAATATGGTTTTCGGTCATGGCCGAAAGCAGATTGTGAGCTGCACTGACCGCATGAATATCGCCTGTGAAATGAAGGTCTATGTCCCACATTGGGTATACTTGCGAATAGCCTCCGCCCGTCGCCCCTCCCTTTATACCGAACGTCGGTCCGATCGAGGGTTCTCTCAGCGCCCCTACCACTTTTTTTCCGAGTTTACTCATTCCCTGTATGAGACCTATCGTCGTCACCGTTTTTCCTTCTCCGGCAGAAGTTGCAGTGATAGCTGTAACGAGAATGAGTTTACCGTTTGGTCTGTCTTTGAATCTCGACAGTGTTGAGATCGGTACTTTTGCAATATATCTGCCGTAGGGAACCAGATCTTCCGCCGGAATATCGATGTCTGCGGCAATATCAGCTATTGTCCTAACCTTTGCTTCACTAGCAATCTCAAGATCGGTCTTCATTCCATCACTGGCATTGTAATCCTGTACTGTATTCTTAAACACTTCCCATTCAAAAGACTGTGATCATTTACGGTAATGGGATTCGTCGGAACTGTACGGTCGTATATCTGCTGAGGTCCCTTGTGCGGAGGGAAAAGAAAAGTCGTGTACCGTGACGGGAACATCCCTGATGCGCGACAAATTTAACGCTTATCCGTTATCCGGAATATTATGTACCGTCCGGTATGATGTGCAACGGTGCCATTGAAGAATAACTTCATCCATGACAGAGAATGTGCCGCCGGTGCTGTATGACGACATGTGTACCAACCCGAAGGGGGATCGCAAGGACTTTGTTCAATTTGTGAGCGGATAAACGGTCCCATCGTATATAATGAAAAAGACTCTGCCGATCTTCAGTGTTTCTATTCGACATGAGTGATTATCTCTTTCGCATATTCGTTGCCGTTATCCGCCGAGACCCTCATCCACGTCATCGCCTCCCTCATATCCGACTGCACCCCTTTCCCTTCGAGGTACATTCGACCTAAGAAGAACTGCGCATCGGCATCGTTCTGTTCAGCAGCCTTTTTGTACCATCTGAAGGCATTTTTATAACCTTCATCCGTATCCTCCGAATAGTATAGCATGGCAAGATTGAACATGGCCGGTATCAAACCAGCCTCCGCAGCGCAGGTGTACAACCTGTATGCTTCCTCATCATTTTTCTCGACAACCGCGCCCTCGTAACAGAATGCAGCGACTTTGAACTGCGCCTCTGGAATATTCTGCATTGCTGATGCTTTGTACCAGCGCACCGACTCCGCCATATTCTTTTCTACACCCGTGCCCTCTTCATACATGAAAGCGATCTTGAATTGCGACAGCGCATCACCCATTTTCGCAGATCTGAGGAACCATTTCGCCGACTCTTCGAAATCTGTCTTGACACCCTGACCGTAGAAATAGATCATTCCGAGTTCTACCGTGGCACCGAGATTGCCGTTTTCAGCAGCCTTCAGAAACCATTCTCTGGCCTTATCGTAATCCTGTTCAATCCCGTAACCTCCCCAGTATACCATACCGAGATTGAACTGCGCCTCTGGAAATCCCTGAGCCGCGGAAAGCCTGAAAAGTCTTATGCCCTCCTGATGGTCCTTTTCGACCCCTTTACCTGCCATGTACATGCCTGCGAGACCGCACTGAGCCCCGGCGTGTCCGTTCTCTGCCGCCTTTCTGTAATATTCAGCAGCTCTTATATAGTCCGGTTCCACACCCTGTCCGACCTCGTACCTCGCCGCCATCTCATAATCCGCATCAGGACTGCGGGCCATATCCTTTTCATCCATAATCCCACACCCGGTTATCTGTAAACTGTGATATAAATCATCCATAAAGCCACGAATGCAGATGAGGGATTCATCTAATACCACATCACGACGGAAAACTGCATTTTGTAAAACTGAAGATAAATTTGTAACAGAGACATGATACTAACCGTGAAGATGATCTGCCATTCTGGAAAAGTACTATTCGATAAATTGCTTTAACACTACCAAATATGTAGTTATTTATCGTTTATATTACGAATATCGTAAATAATGTATTATATATAGTAGAAAAACAATGTCTATAGTGTAGGGAGGTGAGAACCGATTTCATCAAAAGTAAAAAAGAGAACTGATGACGGACGTAAGATGGATCCATGTTGCACGATAACAGGAAAAGGAGCCAGGTCGTGGTTTTCCTCTTCGCGACGGACTTTGGATCGGACTTAAGAGATTACGATCTGTCATAATCCCGGTAAGCTCTGCCGGGAATCTTAATTTACGCCCAAGTAGTATCCTCCAAATTTCTTAGAGGCAGTGCCCCGATGCTGCTGATCTCTTTTTTAACGAGCCGCCACATACTGCTCCGGATGTAACGAAAGTATCATTTTGGTATTCTGATAACAACGTTGACTGTTTCGGATGGCGAAAGTTGACAATCTATATAAACCCAAAAATGGGTGACATCACCGTGAGTAAAGAATACGTTTCTGAAAATGAATACGAACTTTTCCTTACCAAGAACGGAATTGCGTTGCTTACAAGCGATATACAGATGGGCATCCTGAAAGAGTTGAGATCATCCAATCTTACACTTGCCGACCTGTCCCGTAACATGAGCATATCACAATCCACGCTGGCAACGAATCTCACAAAGATGACCGACGAATATCTTATCACCTCTTTCCCCGATCCCACGGACAACCGAAAAATATACTATCGAACGGATTCTAAGATGATCGCGTCCTCCCAAGACCCCGATCTGGAATCACAAAATGCTGCAAAAGACATTCTCAGCATAATCACGGAAGATCCGAACAAGTTCTACAAGAACATACTGCTGTACATGTTTTTTTCCTACGAAGGCGACGGCCTGAATCTGGGACCTACATTCGAAAGAATAGGTATGTCTCTAGCAGATTCAATGAGGAACAAATTAAAATCGAACACCGTCGAGGAGTTGATCATAAAAATAAAAACGTTTTTCGCCGATATGGACATCGGAGAACTGAATGTGTTTACGTTCATTCCGCTCACACTGACACTGCAAAGCGGTCCGGATTTTAAAAAATCTCCGGCAAGGACTGTCGGCAGGTTTACACAGGGCTTTTTGATGGCCGCCCTGAAACAACATACCGGTAAGGATTATCAGGTCGTATCATCTGAATCATTCGGTAAAAACGAGGACATATTCAAGTTCACGTTGGACAACGCCCTTAAGAATAATGGCGACAAGAGCATGAAACCCTCGCGATAATCGTAATTCTGGATAAAAATACTGGTTGGGAAGAGGATGTTCACCACGGCGGATCTCCGTTCTTCCTCACGTATGAATTGTATTCGTTGATCTTACTGTTCACATCGTAGATGTTCCACAGCCATATAACCACTGCAAACACCCAGGGAAACAGGAACAAATAACCCAGACAACTCATGATAACGAATCCTATGAATATCAGGATACCTTTAGTTATAAGACCCGCGTACATATGTCCAGACCCCGGAATAAGGAATGCAAGAACGATCCCTACGCCTGTGCTCTTCTGGGGCGCTATGTACATCGTGTTCAGATTGTTGGCGGACGGAGGGGAATCTGCAATTATGTTATAACCGCAAGAACTGCAGAATGATGCCCCATCGTTCAATTCTTTACCGCACCTAGGACAATACATTTCTCAAACCTCAATCGAACGTAATACTGTATAGCTATAAAACGACTGTAGACCCGTGAATGTACATAGTCGAGTAGGATATCGAGGTTGGAATCCGGTTACGGCTCCTCGTGTCTTAAAATACGTTTGTAGATTACGTATCGCGATGATAGGGCATCTGTCTTAGATAGGCAATATTCGCCATCGCCCAAATGGATATTCGTGTTAAGCAACTAACATGGACTTATTTCCCATGTGACTCTATACCGGATAACATCATATAAATAGTACCAAAATAATGTTCAGGTCCGTAGGATCAATGCTCAACAAGACGATGTTCGTGCATGTAATACGTTCGTTTTCACAATGAATCTCTTTACGAAACGACCCAGTATGTGCTCTTCTTCCACTCACCATTGATTGCTATCTTTCATCCACAGAAAAGGGGTCTCCATGAGAAAAGGATATCTTCTCAAAAGATTTGTCAGATGGGAAAGTCGTTCGATATACACCCTTGGTATCGTTATATTGAGTATGAGCCTCCTGATGATCCCCTGTCTCATACTTGCAGTCCTCAACAAGGAGAACATCTATCCTTTCCTGTGGCCGATCTTGTTCGGTTTTGCAATGTCTGGCTTCTTTATTCTCTTTTTCAAGATACCTTCACATCTTCGTCCGGTAGATGAGCTGCTGATGATGCTTGTTCTCTGGTTCACCATTATCCTGTTCGGTATCGTACCCTATATTGTATCCGGCATGGGTGTCGTTGATGCGATTTTTGAATCAACCAGCGGTTTCACCACCACCGGCGCATCTATAATGTCCGATATCGAATCATGGCCGACGAGTATTCTGCTGTGGAGGTCTCTCACACACTGGATAGGCGGTATCATGATCGTGATAATGTTTATGTTCGTCATGTCCACCGTTGTTCCGGGCAGCCGCTCGATCTTGAAGAACGAGACCTCCGGATCCGGCAATAGCAATCTGTTCATACGTCTTAAGAAAGCCGGAAAACAATTCATCATAACATACGTCGTGCTTACTGGGATATTCGTCATCACGTTCCTGATACTGGGGGTTAATCTCATCGATTCCCTGTCCATATCTTTCGGTACGATCTCTACAGGCGGCTTCATGAATAAGAACGACAGCTTGGCAGGTTTTTCATGGACTGTTAAATTGGCCGCGATCGTTTTCATGATACTCAGTGCTACGAATTTCTATGTCCATTTCAAGGCGATATATCAGAAAAAACCATCCACATATCTGCACAATCAGGAATTCAAGGTCATGATATTTTGGTTTTTACTGGTCTCCACTATAATTTCCTTCGCGATATTCGTCAATGACGAATTGTGGGCATCAAAATTGGAAGTTTTAGAGGACATCGTTTTCACCATTGTATCTTTCGGTACAACTACCGGTTTTTCCACAGTCGATTATTCTTTGCTGTGGCCTTCGGTGACTGTATTCATACTTGCGATTATGATGTTCATAGGCGGATCTGCAGGTTCCACATCCGGAGGAACCAAGATCTCCAGGATGATTATCATCGTTCATGCGATAAAAAATAACCTTCGCGAACTTCTGCATCCAAACGCGATATTTGACGTGAAATACGACAAGGAAAGTGTGGGATATGATGCTGTGTACGCGGCAACTGTGGTTACATTGCTTTTCGTAATCACCATAGTGATCGGTACATTGGTTTTCGCATTTTCAGGCATCGACGTATCCGGATCGTTCTTCACCACTGTGGCCCTTGTCACAGGAACCGGTCCTTCCATCAATGAATTCGGTCCGTTCGGAAGTTATTGCGGTATGTCGGACTTCGACAAACTGTTCTCCTGTTTCATAATGTGGGTGGGACGTATGGAGATCACCACCGCCCTGGTGATACTGACCCCTGAATTCTGGAGAGAGGTCTTCAGCTACAAGAAGCAATGACCGTGGGATGCATCGTGATTCCGACACTAGTGATATCCTAGAACGTGTTGACGAACTGATATCTATCCACTATGCCGCGTACATCCGACCGGTGTACCAGTTTAACGCCGTCGAATACCTTTGCATCACCGATCCTGAGATCCAGGTCCTCTTTCACGCAGAAGACCTCACCCCCCATATCGATAATGTCCTGTAACGCCTCTCCGTTGGGTGGCATCCCTATCGCCTCCGGATTCTGAAGATCGGTCGCGTTGAGCGTACCATCCTCCATCAGAAGAACGTCCGCATTAGTGATCACACCGCTCACAAGCCCGCCCAAAGCCAATCTGGCTCCCGCGAATGCCTCTTCCGTTCCATACGGCGGCTTCCTTATCAATACGATTATCTTTTGAGCCATTGAATCACCTTGACAGTGTTATGAGACGGTCGCTTTCCGAGACGAAGCGTGAGAAATCGTTCGTTATGCTTCCTATCTTGGATCCTTTGACCTCTTCCCCCCTTTGTATACCGCGTGCTTGGCAACATGTTTCGCACGCCACAGTCTCCACTCCCAAAGAAGCCAATTTCTCGATCTTCTCACCCACGTTGAGGAATCTTTTCGGATTTTGCCCGGCTTTCACAAACGTTACTCCCTCTCCGTAGCAGAATATATTGACCTTGTGCCCCCTTTCCATCGCTGCTTCGGTCAATTTTATCGCCACATTGGGGTCCATATTCATCATCGTGCCCGATCTTACCTGTATAGTCAATGTTCCCATATACTGTCCGCCTCACAATGTGATCGTTTGATCGTATTCCTCCATTACCAGATCTACTGCCCGCAGATAATCTATGACCTGCGTCCCCTCACCGGCCCTGCCTTTGAATCCTCTCGCTTCCAGATCGTCATCGATGACGAAAACGTCATCGAGTATATCCAGAAGTTCCTTTCTTCTTTCGTCGTAGACCGAGAACAGGACCGCGTCTTCGAATAATATCGCCCCCGATCGGTCCCCCCTCAACGTCCCAATCATGTCCAGATCATGATATTCATATGGCGATTTCAACAGGATGAATAGTGTAGAGGTCAAGTTATCATCCAATGAAGTACTGCATATCAGTGTTCGCAGCGATGTTCAGAAAGCCCGCGGCACCGATTATTTTCGCGCCTTCCGTGATGTCTTCTTCTTTGACGCCCATCAATTCCATGGACGTGCTGCATGCGTATATGTTCACACCCTGCTCCTTGGCCATATCCATTTGGTCACCGAATTGAGGAATGCCGACCTTTGACATTTTCTTCTCAAAGGTTCCCGTAAACAAACGGTACATGCCCGGAAGCTTCGGTCTAGCACCTTTCTTTAACAGATTCAGTCCGAAAAATGTGAAGAAGATACTTACTTCCATTCCCATACTGGCCGCTGTGTTTGCTATCATCATTGCCATTACGCCCTTATCAAAAGAGCACTCGGAAACTACTATTGCTACTTTCTTTGTCTCGTCCATCTGTCATCACTCCGTGGAATCCATTCTTGAATGTAAACCAAGATCCATACTTTCTTTCCCGACCTGCAGAGACCGTCTCCTTTCCTTTTTCACTTGAGCTTCTTTATGCGGTATGTGTAATTCTTACCCGACTCTTCCGTCCCGATCAATTGGTTACCGGTCCTTTGACACCAGGCCGGTATATCTTCCTTGGAACCGACATCGTCAGAAACCAGCTCCAGCTCCTGACCTATCTCCATTGCCTTTATCTTCTTTGCCAATTGAACAACGGGCATAGGACACATGAGACCTTTACAATCCAGAACGTCGACCATTTTATAATACCCGTTTTTCTATCTACTCTTGCGGATATAATGATTTCTGACCCATCGACAGAATCCCCTCGAATTTTTTATCGAATTTGATCAAATATTCAGGATAAGCCTCTGCTGCAGGTACAGTTTAAAAAGAGAATAGTGGGCCCAAAGAGATTTGAACTCTTGACCTTCCGGTTATCAGCCGGACGCTCAAGCCAAGCTAAGCTATGGGCCCGTGTGGTTAATCGCCAGGTAAAATAACGTACAATAAAAAGGTTTGGGTAAGGCAAAATATCGACCTTCCCATCAGAATCTCTACCGTCATAGAACAATTAGTTTATTATGATGCCAGACCATTGAGGACGAGATGACACCGAGGGAAAATTTCGTTTCGAGAATACTGATGAGAGGTTCCGAAAGGACACCCGTTTTCCTTAGAGACCTTACCTTAGGACTCGATGTCAACAATACGCCAACGGATGCTGTGTTTGGAAAGGAATATGACTCCAGGGAATCTGCGCGCTGTGTGCTGGCACTTCAGAATACGCTGGGACAGGATGCTGTCGTGGGATGTATCCACACATACAGCCTGGAAGCATTCGGTGGAATCACGAAATATCCATCTGATGGAATACCGTATCTTTCCGGCGCTCCATTCGATGATATCACAAAGATGAATGAACACGATCCTGACGATATCAGAGACAGGTTACTTATCGGAATGAGGGATTCTTATCGTATCGTTCGAAAAAAAGCACCCGATCTCGCCGTAGTGATGAACATCAGCGGCCCCGTCAACACGGCAGGGAATCTCAGAGGCATAGAGACCTTTCTCATGGACACGATGATAAACCCGGATATCGCCTACGCTATCACGGAATTCTCCACACGTGTAATGAAATCAACGATAGAATTCATAGGCCCTGAAAATTGCGACACGGTGTATATCGCCGCAGCTTCCGATAATCCCGATATGCTCGGACCCAAGGACTTCAGGAGATACTCCTTGACACATATGCGTGACATCACCCGATTCGTTCATGGTCTGGAGCTTCCCCTCGTTTTTCATCCACACGGTACATTTTCCACTTCCGATCGTGCAGACCTACTTGCGGACTCGATAGAAACGGGAATAGACGGTTTTCAATTTGCCGAAAACAATGAACCCCTTGGAATACTGAAACAAACGAAAGACAAGTGCTCCATCCTCGGCGGAGTTGATGCATTTACAACCCTTCTCATGGGGCCGGAGAAACGCATAACGAGAGACACCAACATTTTCCTCGATGTTCTTGGAAAAGAGGATTATGTGCTCACATGCTCGTGCTCGCTCAACAGAGGTCTCCCCATAAGGAATGTAAAAACCATGATAGAGGCAGTGAGGGATTATGACCGAAGATGAGAAAACAAGGGTCGTCATGATAGCGGGCCTCTCCGGATCTGGAAAGACCAGACTGATACGTTCTCTGCTAGATGGGATCGACACCGGTCGAACAGGGGTTATCGTCAACAACGAAAAATCCGAGAGAGAACTCGATGGCCTCTGTAAAGTGGTGGACAGCTTCCCCATAAGGACACCGTGTGCCCGTCCTCGTCAGTACAGATACAGGATCGAAAAGATGCTTGATGCAAATGACCTCGGATTGATAATGACAGAACCTCCAGGCCTCTGCTCTGAAACATCCGCACCCGTTCTAAATCCAATTGTGATGTTCAAGAAGGATTCTGTTACGGTTGGGCCTTTGATCACAGTCATGGACTACACCACCATACCCGTGAAAGGTATCAATAAGGACCTCACGGACGAGTTTAAGCTTTTCAACCTTATATTCGAGTCGGATTGTATCGTTGTACGGAAAAATGAGCATTTATCTGAAGAACAGAAAAAACGTGTTTCCTCGGAGATCGAGAAAATAAATCCTGATGCTTGCATCGTATTCCATTCAGATGATGAAAAAGGTATGGAATCGATAAATAAGAAGGTCTTTTCTGATGAAATATATTCAAGACCTTTGATCTATTAGACTGTATTTTCTGGCTTCGTCTATCATTATCATGACGTTGTCGATCGGCGTCGCTCTATGAAGTGAGCATGAACTCATAAAGACGTAACTTGTTTCTTTGCATGCATCGATATACCTTCTCGTTTCAGACCTTATCTTCTCCTCCGGTCCTGTAAGAAGCGTTGGCACAACAT
>Ga0172378_10001153_pt1 | contig 24150 bp, 10 predicted proteins | sample GrowelOW332metaG_FD_119755 | JGI IMG/M metagenome (GOLD analysis project Ga0172378, IMG submission 119755) | Groundwater microbial communities from an aquifer near a municipal landfill in Southern Ontario, Canada - Pumphouse #3_1 metaG | ecosystem: Environmental > Aquatic > Deep subsurface >... | reverse complement strand
TTTTGTTAGCCATAGCGGAATTACTATATTTTGTAGTCATGACTTCTTTCTTCTTTTTTATGATGAAACAAGAAGAGAACACGGCCATGCTCAGCGTTGTCAAACAGATGTGGAACGAAGATAGGAAGCAATATCAGATTCAAAAAGAAAGCATGGATATCATTAACATCAAATGCCATGACTTACGTCATCAGATTCAGAATTACCGAGACAGCAATGAGGCCGGCAATTCAAAAGGCGGAGTCGATTCCATGATGAAGCAGTTAGAAAACAGCATCTATATTTATGATGCCGTAATCAAAACTGGAAATGAAGTCTTAGATGTCATCCTATCCAATATTTCTCTGCGCTGTCAGAAGAAGGAAGTCCAATTGACTTGCATGGTTGACGGTAAACTGATGAAGTTCATGGAAGAAGCGGATACTTATTCCTTGTTCGGCAATATGCTAGACAATGCTCTGGAGTATGAAGAAAAAGTAAGTGATCAGCATAACCGGTTCATCTCCTTGACTGTAAAACAGATTCAGGGGTTTGCTCATGTCCACTGTGAGAACTACTATGAAGGCAATCCGACTTTAGTTAAAGGAAAAATAGTCACTACTAAAGGTGATAATGTCAACCATGGCTTCGGAATCAAAAGCATGGAACAGATTGTCAGTAAATACGAAGGCAGGTTTGACATTCTGATTGCTGATGATATGTTCCAGATTGATATCATGATTCCATTAAAAGAGAGTAAGACAAATGAGCAAGCGTAACAAAGTTTATTTGCTTTTTGCCATCTTTTCAACGCTCTTTGCCGTCATAGCAACGGCCTTAATCACTTATTTTGCCTTGACTAGTCCCGATAGTCTGACGGCTTTTCCGGATTATTCCTATCAGGAATACATTGATAGGTCTTCTGACTTTGAAGTCGACAAGGATGATGGAGCTCAGCTCTATGAGGCTGAAAGCTTCTCTTTATATGGAAAAGCCAGCATAAAGGAAAACCTGGGTGCCTCCAATCAAGAAGAAGTCTCTTCTTTGTCTAAAGGAGCATCGTTATCTTATTCCTTTTCCAGTCCTAGCTCGGAAAATTATAAACTTACTCTTTGCATGTCCTACCTTTCCCGCAACGGCAAGACAGCCAATGCCGATTCCTTATTCAAAGTAAGTGTCAATGACCAAGAAATGAGTCTTTCCGGAATCTCAATTCAACCCACTTACAATGAATACGAGTTTATTGAGAATCCTCTTTGCATCATCAATGTCAGAGAAGGCAAAAACGCCCTTGAAATATCTTCCACCTCAAATTTGGATTTTGGATTCGATTACCTGGTTCTGACCTCAAACAAAGATAAAAACATTGATGCAACTAAAGTAATCGGTGAGACTAAGATGAAGAATTTCCAAGCCAACGACAGTAAGCAGAAATTTGAAGCTGAGGAATTAGATAACACCGGTTCTCTGATTGTTTTAGATGAGGAAGCCAGTGGCTTATATGCTTCTTATTTCACAGAAAAAGAAGATGCCATCAAAGCCACCATCAACGCTTCTGCTCAGACATCAACCTTATTAGCCATCTCTTTAAAGAAGAGCAGCAGTGATAATGATGCCATCAGTCTGAAGATCACCTTAAACGGAAAGAGCATCTTCAGCAATCAGCTGACCTCCTTAGGTGTCTCCTATGAAGAAGTCGTAATCGGATCCATCACCTTGCAAAGAGATGAGAACATCATAGAAATCAGTGACACTTCCGGAGTATTCTATCTGGATTATCTAGCTTTAGATAGCAACATCAATTATGCCGCCAGCAAAGTCAATCAAAGATACGAGGCGGAAGAAGGCTACATCAATATCGGGCAAATCGTGACGGAGACAACAGCTGCCAGCAACAGTTCCTATGTAGTCCTAGCTTCCAACATCGGCAAAGAGCAGTTTGAATTTGATTCCTTGGTCGATGATTCCTCTCTTGTCGCTTTAAGAATCGGCTATAGTGGCAAAGAAAAAGCTTTAAGTGAAATCATGGATGTCAGTTTCAATTCATCCTCCTTGGCTTTATCAAGCATCAAAGTTCCGGAAGGAACCAGTTTAACAAACTTTGTTGATATCCCCTTAGGAAAAATAAGCCTCAGAAGAGGTATCAATGTCTTAGAAATATCATCATTTGACATCAGCTATTCTCTTGATTGCATTACTTTATATAAAAATGAGATAACTTCCTCAACTAATAGATACCTGGCTCAAGGAGAAGAATTGGTTTCACCTACTAAACTGATAACAACCTCCAATAAGAATTCTTCCAATAACTTAAGCGCCTACTTAACTAATAAGAATGAAGTCAGTTTCTACTTCAGCAGTGACAGCCGCAGAAGCGTTAACCTCGATTTGTACTATTCTTTAATAACTTCTTCTAATAGCATCAATGACGATCTCTCCTTAACTCTCAACAATACGGAGATTTCCTTAATCGTAGGATCCTTGCCAGACATCACCACCCAGCATCTCTTCACTAGCCTGAATCTAGGTTCCATGACTATTGATTCCGGGCTCAATATCTTAACCATCAAAGCCAAGAATTCCTCCTTCTATCTTGATTATCTGCTGCTTTCCTTATGAGTTACGAAATAAAAATGAGGTTTTATTAAAAAAACGACTAAATCCAGTCGAAAAAGAATAAACTAAAATAAATAATGAAAAGAAAATCATTCAGTCTGTTGTTCTTAGCAATACTCAGTCTAGCTTCCTGTCAAAGCCACACCTCCTCAAACACCTCTGGCAGCAGCATTTCAGGTGGCTATGAAATGAAAGACTTCTTAGTCAGTGTCAACACTGACTATAGCTATTCCATCAGCTTCTCCATTAATCAGGATTTGTTAATAGGACAGCAGTTCTATTTTTCAAAAGATTCCCTCTTTGATGAAAATGATACACTGGCTCTAAATACAGGCACTAATCAATACATCCGAATCAATTATGGGCTTTTCGACAATGACTTCTATATCCTTCTTGTCGATAGTTCCTCTACTATCTTGTCCAAGGAAAACATCGTCATCCCGACTTTCAACATGTATATCAATCCCGGCAGTGGCAACGATGCCGGCAACAATATCATTTCCTTTGCCTACTTGCCTAATGGTTACACACCAAACAACTTCTTTGATGTCGATGGCATAACCATTTACCGCAGTAAGACTTTAGGTTTCAATAACGATGAGACGGAAACCGTCAAAGAGAACGTCACCATTTCCGATGAATACATCGTCAGTGACGATGACGCTTATCCGTATTATCAGTTCACTTCCTCTTTCGGTGCCGGCAAAGGTACCTTCCAGTCCCAGATCTTCACTAAAGGACAGGATTATGGAACTAATCTGTTCAATATCGATTCCTTGTCTTTAGATAACACTACTGGCATGAACTTCAAAGTTGAAGGCCATCTAGCTGATGGCACTATCTCTTCCTTAGAGCTTTTTTTGATCAATAAGAATGATAAACAAAGCTACTATGAGCCATTGACAATAAGGGCCGACTTAACCTTCTCCGGTTCCTTAGACTTGACCCGTCTTGGCCAGGCTTTGACCAATTACCAAGCTTATCTTTCTTTTGCTTCCGGAATCTTTGTTCCTTTGACTTATTCCTTCTTATCCAGTCCTTTACCTGAAAAGAAAACTTATCTGAATAAGATCTATTCCTTCTATAACGATGCTGGTCAGTTAGCTATCGTCTTTAAGAATAATTCCGGGGTTAATATCATCAATGCGGAATTAGTCAATGAAGATGGGACCGTCTATTTTGAATCAACCGGCACCTACAACCAGTCGCTGTTCAGTATTGATCCTTTGACTACGAAAACCATGACGGTTTCATTTCCGATCATTTCTTTCATTGCTGACCCAAAGAATGGAGTTGAGACTATAAATTATGACTTGGTTTTAGATGATAATAACGGCTTTTCCGTAAAAGCCGACTTATCTAAATTAACCAAATTAGGTCCATGGTATACCATCAAGCTTTATTTCAACACCACGACTATAACTGATGCCAGTGGAAATTCCAGTTACATTAATCAGGCAACTTATGAATACAAGCTGATTGATGCCAACAACTATTCCCAGAGTCTTAAAAGCACGACCAGCACTAACCTTTACCGTTTCCAATGCTATGATGTCTATCTGAAACTGGAAATTAAAGACTACAGTGCTACCGTCACTTCCTGGAATTATGTCCTCGTTGATAACCGCATGCAGTTAAGGTTGACTGGTTCCTTCTTTAAAGGGGCTTCCTATTTTGATATCTATAACGGCAGTAATGCCGGGAACGACCATCATAAGAAAGACGTTGTCTTAAACGAAGACAACACCTTCACTGTCGATATCGATATCAACGATATCGTACCGAAGACGATTTATCACGTTCATTGGATCGGGGATGAAACCTTCGGAGATTATGAAATCACCAATGACACCTTGAGTTTCCCTCATTCCATCAACAGTTCCAGTGATGGCTATATCTTCTCCGTCAAACAGGAGACTTATCAGTCTACCCGTTACTTCAAGGTCTACAAAGACAACGACTGGGCTAAAGCCACTGATATGAATTTCCTCAGTCAGGACAACAAAGCCTTCTTATCAGTATCCGGATACTTGAATTCCAACCTGACTGATAAAGACAGCCTTTATCTCCAACTTGGTGCCCTAGTCTTTGATAGCGCCGGCAACCAAAGCTATCCTGATGGCTGCGTCTATACTCCTATAACAGTCACTAGTCCCACACTGTATGAAGGCTATAAGTTCACAGCCGAAGTTGACTTATCCATCATGACCAAGAAGAATTACACCTATCAGCTGAAGCTGATGAAGAAGACTGCTGAGGGCTATGAAGATATCCCGATTATCAATCAAGTCGGATATACAGGTTTCTATACCGAATATCTGTCCTCCGATTATGGGGCTAAAACTTTGACTACTGCTAACGGCACTTACCGCATTAGAAACTACAATGGCTCCAACAACCATTGGGAGATCTATCTGACTTTGATTTAAAAACGTAAACAAATATCATTAATCAAAAAGGTCTAGTTGAGAATTAACTCAGCTAGACCTTTTTAGCTGTCAAAGTCGCTGCTACTTGGTATCAGTCGTTTTCTTTTTCTTAAAGAAAGCAAAGAAGGAAAGAACACCAAGTCCAGCCACTAAAACGACATCGCCAGCCACTAGAAGATAGACCCAGGTATGGCTAGGGGTACTCGCACTCTTGCCGCCTACTTCTACCTTGAATTGACTTTCTTCATCATTAGTTTCACCAGTCGCGTAAAGATTCTGATTATAGACGGTGTTACAGTAAGTGTAGACCATGTTATGGGCACAATCCCTGGCACAGCTGATTGCCGTAGCTGAGGTCTTATCGCTATGACCAGAGACACTTCCAGAACGTAAACCGTTCAGCCATAAGTCATTTCCAGCTCTGATGCCCTGATCAACATTCATATAATCTCCGCCTGTCGAATAATCAGTCAGAACCGAGCCTTTAAATCCCCATTCATTTCGTAACACTTCAGTCAGAAGAGCATAGCTGCCGCCAGTCCAGGTGGCACCGACTCGATTGAATGAAGACATAATGGCATTGGCTTTGCCTTTCTTAACCGCAATCTCGAAGGGCTTCAGATAGATTTCCCGCATAGACTGTTCCGTAAGCCAGGTATATAAGCCACTTCTGCCGTTTTCCGTCTCATTGACGGCAAAGTGTTTCAAATAACAATAAAGGCCGTTATTCATAGCCCCGGAAACCGTCTTAGCACACATGATTCCGGATAGATAGGGATCCTCGGAATAGTATTCAAAGTTTCTGCCATCGAAGGAATTGCGGTGAATATTGCAGGCCGGTGCATACCAGCCGCCGACTTTGGTGGCACTGGCTTCGTTTCCGACTGCTAAACCATAAATATAAGCTAACCGCTTCGACCAGGTCTGAGCAATAAGGGTCTCAACAGGGAAGGAAGTCCACTTGCTCTTAGTATCACTGGACATATTGGTATCATTCAAACCAGATGGTCCATCTAGATCCTGAATCTCCGGCTTACCAATTGAAGCCACTTTAGGAGTCCGGTAGCCGTCTCCTTCAATGATGGTATTCAATTCACTGGTCGTAATCTGATTAAGAAGATCCTCATAGTTTTCATCGTTATAATCCTTACCTAACTTAAAGATCAAATCCGTATTCAAAGTGCCGTCCGTATTATAAAGAGATAATGAAGTAGAGGAATCACCTTGGGTTGGCATCTCATCAGTATCTTTCTTATCAGTAAGCCAGTGGTTAGCTAAAGAAATAATATTAGAAGTCTTTGCTCTTCTTGTAGTGGTTCTAGAAGGGAAAGTGTTAGCTAAATCATCTCGCTTCATATAGCTGATGTTGGCATTGCTGTTAGAGCCGTCGATTGAAACACCATCATCGGCAGTCTCACCAGTGAACCGGTTAGTGACTTCATTTCCGGTAGTATCATCACTTTTCAATTGATAATCCTTATCCAAATGATAGGTAATCTGATCACCGCTGATTCCGGCTAACTGATGAGCGTTCTTTCTTACAGAAATGGAATAGTCGCCTTTTTCCATTTCATAGCCAGAAAAACCATTGCCGTTAGCATCCTGAGAATCATATGACTTCATGTCGCTGGCCTTGAAAGAAAGAGTCAGAAGCTGCGAAGATTTATCGCCGCCATTCTTCTCCAAAGTCTGGGTCTTATCAAAATCAGCTAAGCAAATAGAGCTCTTCTCAATTCCACCCGGATTATAAGGAGAAGAATAATAGAGTTCAACTACATCCTTGCCCTCAAACTCGGAAGTGTTAGTTACCCATACTTTTACAGTTATTTCAGTATCAGGAGTAATAGTCGAACCACTTTCCGGTTCCACACTATTGATTGACCAATCAAAGGTCGAATAATTAAGTCCGTATCCGAAAGGATACTGAACTACTCCGTCATAGCCAGTGCCATAATCATTAGCGACATCATTGAAATATCCTTCACTATCAGCGGTCTCATAGAACCGATAGCCAACATAGATTCCTTCCTGATAATCAATATAGTTGCCACCGTTAGTGTAGGATTTGATTCCGCCGTTAGCGTTATTGATTTCACGGCAGTTAGGGCAGTTAGCATAACTGGCAGCAGTTGTTAAATCATAAGCGTAAGTATCAGCCGTTTTCCCGCTAGGATTGACTTCACCTGTTAAGACATCAACGATGCTTAAGGCTCCTGACTGACCTGGGGCTGATACAGAAATTGCAGCATCGATCCTATCATCATTTAAAAACCCTAATTCCATGGTGTTGCAGGTATTGAGGATCACGACTACTTTAGCAAAACCGGCATTCTCAACTGAATCCAATAAGCCTTCCTCTTCAGTCGATAACTGAAGATAGGTCTTTGAAGTGTCTTCACTGAGTTTAGTCTTCTTCTGCGTATGGGGAAGATCCTGACCTTCTCCGCCAAGACGGGAAATGACAACGACTGCGTTGTCAGAATAAGAAACACAGTCGTCAATCAAAGGATCGATTTGACTGACCGGAGGTTCAATCAGGTTAAAGAAAGGATAGGCGGCATTCCAATAGTCACCATTATCTCTAGCTGAAGCATAGGAGGAATAGACGTCATTCAAAGCGGAATTAGTCTCAATGCCTTTCTTTTCAAAAGCCTGCAATAAGGTCACCTTTGTCCCTGAGCCACGATCAGTTGACGATCCCGAACCGGCGCCAGAAAGAATGAAGCCACCATCACTGCCACCCCAGCCAAAGACATTCACTTTCTTCAAGGAGCTTAAAGGAAGAGCGTTGTCCTTATTCTTTAATAAGACAATGCCATCGGCTTCTAAGTCCTGACAGACCTGATCGCCTTGCTCATAATTGAGCTTTGAAAAATCGTTGCCGTAACCATTGAGGTAAATGGAAATATCCTCATTCATGATTCCGCAGGCTACGTTGACCGCTACTAATAATAAACCGACAAAGCCAACTGAAACACCAGTAATTATCTTCCCTTTTTTCTGAAACATGTTCTTTATTGTCCTTTTTGAGTTTAAGAAAAGGGAAAGCCTTCGCTTTTTGATAGCTAATGCTTTCCCTTTTTACACTAGAAACTAATTAATCAATCTTCGGAGTTTTTGGTTTCTTGAAGGCAAAGATGATCAAAGTAGCAAAACCACCGACAACGACCACATCCAATAAGGCTAGAAGAATAATCCACCAGGCAAAGCCGTCTTCCGTCTCAGTCAAAGTACCGACAGTGACCTTCAAAGTATCATTTGAATGATCATAATTCTTAGCATAAGTGTATGTATTGCAGTAGGTATAGATGACATTCTTAGCCGACTGCTTAGCTAAATAGACCATTGTCGGATCGGAAGTGGAAATCGGACTAGCCATGGAACTAGGATTGAGCCAGATATCGTTGCCACCAGGTAAACCGGTCTTAGAAGTCATGTTGCCATCACCAGTTGACCAGTCAGTGATCATTGATCCTCTGAAGCCCCATTCATTTCTAAGAATGGTGACATTCTGAGCATAGTTAGCACCAGCCCAGACACCGCCAACGGAGTTAAAGGCGGACATGATGGCGTTAGCCCCGCCTTTCTTAACCGCAATTTCGAAAGGCTTCATATAGTTTTCACGATAGTTCTGCTCAGTAAGCCAAGTATTGAGGTTTCTGGCATTGACACCAGGTTCACTTAAGGAGAAGTGCTTCACATAGCAGTACAAACCGTTAGACTTAGCGCCTTCGATGACATTGGCAGCCATATAACCGGATAAGACACCATCTTCACTGTAGTATTCATAGTTTCGGCCATTGAAGGGAGTACGATGGAGGTTGACTCCAGGTGCATACCAGCCCTGCAAATTCGTGGCATTGGCTTCTAAGCCAGCTGCCATACCCATTTCCTTAGCGATACGTTTGGAGAAAGTCTGACCAATCAAGGTCTCATTAGGGAAGGCTGTCCATTTACCGGCCTTATCAGTCTGAGTCGTGGTGTTGAAGCCAGCAGGACCATCATAATCATAGGTTTTGATCTTACCGACTGAAGCGACGGCCGGAGTTCCGAAGCCGGAATTCTCAACAATGTTGGCGCAGTCATCGGCTGAAAGCTCATCGACTAAGCTCGATAACTCAGTAGAATCATAGTCAGCACCGATTTTTTCAATCAAATCCTCATTAGCAGTGATTCCTGTATAGGTAGTCAAGTCTGAGTCACTAGCTTTACTGCCATCAGTCTTGGTGTAAAGATATAAGTCATTGTTTTGATTAAGGGTTGGCATTTCAGTCTGGGTGTCAGCCTTAGAGACATAGTTGTTGGCAGTTGAAATGTTAGTGTTATTCAGGCCAGATGAAGAAGCAGTAGTCGGGAAAGTGCCTTTAAAGTCACTGCGGCTCAAATACTTAGTAGTGGCATAAACCGTAGATCCATCAAGTGGGACTCCGGCATAGGCCGTATCACCGGTCATCGTATTCTCAACCGTGTAACCAGTAGTCGGATCAGTCTCAAACTGAATTCCGGGATTAGCAACCGTGTAAGTGAGGGTATTCTTGCCACCTTCGACCATCTTCTTCAAATTATGGGCATTCTCTCTTAAGGAGATAGTGTATGTTCCAGGATCAAGCTCATAACCGGAGAAATCATTTCCGTTCATGTTGTAGCAATCATAGCTAGCCATATCATAAGCGGAGAACTCGACTGTAATTCCAGTCTGGGTCTTGCCAGGATCAAGTGATACGGATTTAGCATAATCAACAAAACTGACAGAAGGTTTTTCGATTCCACCATCGGTATAAGGGGCGGAATAGAATAGTTCAATGGCATCAGAGCCAGCTACTGAGCCGGTATTAGTAACAGACAAAGAAAGAGTGACCTTGCTGTCTTTAGCTAACTGAGAACCATCAGCAACTGAGACAGAATCAATCTTCCATTCAAAGGTCGTGTAACTAAGACCGTATCCAAAAGGATAGGTGACTTCTGCATCATAACCAGTCAGATCAGCATAATCATCCTGATACACGGAATCATCAAAGTAGCCTTCAGTATCCGCCGTCTCATACCATTTATATCCGAAATAAATATCTTCAGAATAACGGATGTTGTTCCCAGAGCGGATATAGTTCTTATATGAAGGAGCCTTAGTGTAGTCATTAGCCCAAGTATCAGTTAATCTGCCACTGGGGTTGACTTCGCCAGAGAGAATCTTAGGAATAGCTTTAGCACCGCTTTGACCAGTGATGCAGACATTCAGAACGGCATTGATCTTGGTATCATTCTTTAAACGAGGGGCCTGTAACTGGTTAGTTGAGTTGATTAAAACGATGACTTTTGAAAAATTATCTTCCGCTAAATCAAGCAAGGCATCTTCCTGAGTGGAAAGCTGAAGGTAGTTTCTAGTGGTGTCTGTAGCCTGACCATGACTCTTGACTTGGGTAAGCGGAATTTCACCAACATTCTCACCGCCGATTCGAGAAATGACAACTACGGCAGTGTCGGAAAATTCAACAGCATCAGACATCATCTGTGAAGTGTAATAAGTTTCAGTCACATCCGGTTCAACTAAATTGATACGGCTGGAGTCACCAGTCTTATAACCTCTAGAGGTGCTGTCGTAAGCCTTATACATATCAGTGAAATCAGTATTGTATTCAAAGCCACCATCAGTTAAAGCATCCAATAAAGAAACCTTCTTGGAATCCTGAATAGTCGAAGATCCCGAGCCAATACCAGAAAGGTTGAATCCGGCATCTGTGCAGTGCCAGCCTAAGACATTGATGGATTTAGTGGAAAGAGGAAGGCAGTTATTGTCGTTCTTCAATAAGGCCATGCCTTCTTCGCCAATCTTCTGGCAAAGAGCATCAGAATTAGTGGCAGCCTGTTCAAAGCTGGAGGAACTGAAATCCTGTTTGGTGCCATTAAAGAAAGTAGTAATCATGGAGACGTTGGCGCCACACCAAATATTGCCAGCAATCAAAGCACCACAGACAACAGCGGCCGACGCGATTGAAATAATCTTACCTGTTTTTTTCATTTTTGTTAACTCCCTTTAATTAATCAAATGAAACCTGCACGAAATCCAAATTCATAATCGTGTAACTGCCATGGGAATTGACATAGGTAGCTAAAGCGAATTCAGGTTTGATTTCCATTGCAATGACATTCCATCCCGCCTTCAAAGACATCTCCCCGAAACTGACCGTCTGCCATCCCCACCAAGAAGCAATGCCGGTAGTTGTATTGCCTTTGCTTCCAGATCCAGGCAGGACAACACTGTCCTCAATTGTCACGGCTGTATCATTAGCAGTAGCAGAGAAGACCTGATTCAACTGGATATCGCCCATCCATAAGGGCTGCCAATTGCTGTCTTCCCGTAGCCAGCAGGAAGCGGCTGAGATTTCAATAGAGGCGTTTTGAACAATTTCACTCTTAAAGTGGAATTCTATATAGGAAGAGGGATAAACCTCTCCTAAATAGCCTCCACCGCTAGCGGTAGAAGAATCACTTAAGCTAGCTAAAGGCATACCGGTTTCAGTGTGATAGGAAATATAGCTGGTATCGTCTTTGCTCTTCTTGCCTTTGACATAAGTAGAAGCCGTAATGGAATCATCATCGGCATCCGTCAATCCTTCGGCCTCAATCTTATAGCCAACCATGATCTTGATGGTGAATTCATGAGTGAATTCAGTCGTTGTGCCTAGTACCTTTACATTAACCGTGTATGTTCCTTTATCAAGAGCAATAGCATCACCTTCATGAACGACAGTATCGTTGATTGAGAATTCAATTCGATTGATATTCAGTTCAGCCGAAGTCAGGCCTTCTTCTTCAAAAGTAGCAGTAGCCTTGAAGCCAGAGAAATCATAATTGCCACCCTTTGCCAAAGTGGTGGAAGAAGGATCAGTAAAAGTGACAGTCTTAATGGTCTTTGTTATAACTGTAATTGCAAAAGTAGCAGTCTTAGTCTCATAAGTGACGGTGACGTTATAATCGCCAGCTGCTAATGAACATAAGTCAGTCGCTTTAATAGTCGTGCCATCGATTGATAGACTGTATTTGTCACTGCTGACTTCGACATCCTCAGAGTTATCATTGTAATGAGCCATGACGACTAAGCCATCAAAGCCATAGACATCATTCGTCCCGACAGTGGTAACAGTGGGCGCAGTGATTAAGATGCTATCTAAGACTTTAGCGCTAACCGTGATTGGAATATCAACTGAAGCTTCCTTATAAGAAGCGGTAACCTTAGTATCAGTGGTTTTTAAAGCCGTAGCCGGAGAAATCGTGACTTCACTATTCTTAGGAGTCAAAGTAGTACCATCTTCTAAAGTAGCCTTCAATTCCATTCCGGTCTTGGAGAATTTCTGGCCTTCAATATAAGCCGTCTTAGTTGGGTTCTTCACAATCTCAAGGCTTTTAACAGCAGCTACTGATTCCGAGGCAGAAGTGCCGGAATTGGTGCTACCACAAGATGCTACTCCAGTAGTAAAAAGAAGGGAAAGAGCAACTAATCCTAAATAGGTTTTTTTCATTCTTTCTTATCTCCTTTATTCAAGAGTCAGATACATCGTATAAGTGCCATCAGTATAGGTATTGACATGATAGGTGCCTTTATCTGTCTTGACGGTCTTAGAAGCATAATCGGAATTCAAATATTCGTTATAGAACCCACAGAAGCTGTTAGCACCGGAAGCAATGTCAACATAAGTGCCATCGACATTCTCTAGGAGACGGATATCGTATTTCTTGCCTTTTTCCATCGTGGATAAGTCAGCGGCCGAAGAGAAGAAACCATTAGCATCAACAGCAACTTCAGAAGTGAAGGTGTCAGAGAAGGTCAATCCATCATCGGCTAAGACCCCGTACTGGAGTTTTAAGTCCTTGGACTGATAGGTGGAATTCAAGGCACCGCTGATATTGAAAGTCGGATTAACAGTGCTTTCACCGAAGCTGACTTCATTGGCTTTAGCCACATCTCCATCCTTATAGACCTTCCACCAAGAGGTTTCGCCCCAGGTTCCGGATTTAACACAGAAGATATAACCATCGTTTGTCGGCATGACGGCATTTGGTTTATCCATGGTGTTATTAGTGATTTCGGTATTGTCAGTGCCATGAACCCAATGAACCTGATACTTAGTATCAGCTGGAATATCATCACAGGGAACATCAACAGTGAAGCCATCAGTTTCTTTATCGGAGACAACACAGTTAGCTTTATGTAAGTTATCATCAGTTCCGCCTTCAGCATAGATAGTTACATAATCAGCGGTAATATCACTGGCTTTGCTATCAGCTCCTTCAAGATGTAAGAAGACTTTTCCGTCAATCTTTTTATAGCTCCAAGCATTGATATAAGCAGTGGCATCATCGAAATTGAGTTTTAGATAATCGTTGTAGTTCTGGAAATAGAATTTCTTCTTAGCAACATCATCTTTTAAGATGGTTCCATAGTTAGCGGCATCGGCCTTCAGGAATTCATAAGTAGCCGTCTTAGTTTCCGAAGTGGTATCTAACCAGATCTTAATGTTGTACCAAGCACCAGGTTTAGATAAGCCTCCTAAAGGTGCCACGACTGAGAAAGTATGAGCGGTAGCATCAATAGTCAAAGGTGTAGCTAAAGTATCAACCACGGAATTCTGATCATTATCAATGATCAAAGCCGGAGTCGATAAAGTTACATTAGCTAAGGTCTCATCATAGAAACCGTTAGCAACAAAAGAAACAGTCCCATCAGCCGCTTTTTCAATAGCGGAATAAAGTACATTGACTCCTGATTTGGCTTTAAAGGTCAAAGTCAGACCCGAAGTTCCATTATTAAGAACATAGATGTTAGTATCATCCGTCTTGGTGACTTTATCAGTAAGGAAACTAGGAACCTGGAAATAGATGCCAGCTCCTAACATGAAATAAACCTGATACGCATTGATGGAATCACTGAGTTTAGTGATATCGGTCGAGAAGGAGAAAGAGGAACCAGTCACAGTGGCTTCAACACTGTCCTGAGATCCATCAGCGGCACTGGATAACAGCAATCTAGGATCAGCAAGAGTATCAGTTAAGGTGCCAGCCAAAGAAAGTTTTCCGTCTTCGATAGTTGCTGAAGTGAAAGTAGCTAAATCACTTCCGAATTCCACATCCTTAGTAAAAACCTGAGAAGTATAGGAAATCTTACTAGTGATCTTATAGTCAAGGAAGAAATAATCAGCTCCAGAAGCGGAATCTACATTATAAGTGGAAGACAGACTACCGTTTTCAACGACTTTAGTAGCTGTTGACTTATCTAGAGTCTTACTAGTGGAACGATAAACAGTCAAAGAATCAGATAAGAAGAACTGATCAATGGTTTTCCCATCATTCAACAATGAGAAACTGATATTATCCTTAGTATCAGCGGTAACTACTTTGCAGTTGACCGTAGGAAGAGAAGTGCTCTGCTTGCCATAGACATCTTCCCCATTGACTAAAAGAAGATAGAAGTCCCTTAAATTCTCATGATAGTTAAAGGTATAGTCGGTACCAGAGCCGACAACATTAAGTTTCGTATCTTTAGAATCAAACTTGGAATTAGAAGAAACATAGAAGTCAGTTCCGGTAACTGGAGTTTGATCTAATTTAACGGTGAAGTCACAGGAATAATCATCTTTCACTTCAATAGTAACGGCATTGAACTTGTAGCTGACAGTAGCTGAACTAGAACTACTCTCGCTATTAGAGCCAGTTTGCGAAGAATCTGTACCCTTGTTGTTGCAGCCAGTCAGAACTAACGGCAATAGGGCAAGAACGATTAATGATTTGTTTCTTTTCATGTTTGATCCTTTCATTCAATCCAGTTATGGTTTCCAATCTTGATGATTTGGGAAATAACTAACCGGATTGATTCCTCCTAAAATCAATTTCCTGATTGTATTATATAAAGGCAAAATAAAAGCCCTTTCTTTATTTCGCCAATCCCGTTATATTTTTCGTAACCACCAAGAAAAAAAGAGTCCAAGTGGCTTTAAATATTGAACGGTTAAATAAATTCACACGTTTTAGTAGTCTTTTAGAGCAAAAATAACATCCATTACTCTTGCTTACAGTGATATTTCCTATCTTACGAAAAAAGAATACGGGTTTACGAAATGAAGCCGAATTAATCAATTGGAAACGTTTACACTCAAAGCAATCGGGGTAGTCTACATGAACAAAAAGATCGGTTTCTTCTTAGTATCTTTTCTTCTTATAGAGGGACTATGTTCCTGTAGCCAGAACTCTACTTCTTCGCCTGTCGAAGAAGAAAAGAAAGCCTTCAGTGTTGATTTCAAAAACGGTGAAGTGAATTATCATGTAAACCTAGGTGGCTCAGGAAAATATGACATTTATTCTTCCTCTGATAAAGATAACAATTTTAAGCTAATTGAAGAAGACCACAATGGTGAATATCAAACAACCGATTACATTTCTTATTTTCTTTTCAAGGATCATAATGACTCTAGTCTTCAGACAGAGTCCTACAGTTATCTGTATTCTACCTTCAACAGTGACGATGTCAGAATTTTCACACCTGAGGATGACAGTCAGGATATTCAAAAAGAAATTGATGATTTATACACCAGAAGAATTTGGGATGAATTCTCTCCTGAAAGAACACAATTTCTTTTTATGCCTGGAACATACAATGAGGTAACAGCAAAAGTTGGTTATTACACTACCTGCAATGGTTTAGGTTATCTTCCTGATGATGTACAATTGAAAAGCTTTAAAAGAGATGACAGCTATCTCACCAATACCGCATTATGCAATTTTTGGTGTGGCGTTGAAAACTTCTCCACTTTAGAAAGCTCCTCTTTCTATGTCTCCCAAGCCACTTATCTGAGAAGAATGCATATTAAAGGAAATCTATCTTTATCTGATGGCGGATATTCATCCGGAGGGTTTCTAGCCGATAGTAAGATAGATGGCACAATTTTGAATTCCACTCAACAGCAATGGCTTACTAGAAACACTCAATTCAAGTCTTGGGCTGGAAATGTTGACATCAACATGGTTTATTCCGGAGTGCAAGGAACTGTTTCTCAGACTTGGCCAAATAAAAGAACAACCATAATCCAGGAAACTAAACTGATTCAGGAAAAACCTTTCTTAGTCTTCGATGAAGACAATGGCTTTGGTGTCTTTGTCCCAAGTGTTTTAGAAGACAGCATAAGTTATTCCTATGAGGATGAGGTAGGTACTTTTATTCCTATCACTGATTTTTACATTGCTAATAAAGACAGCGATACCTCTTCTACTTTGAATGCTCAATTAAAGAAAGGCAAAAACCTGCTCTTTACTCCTGGCATCTATAATCTGGATTCACCTTTAGAAGTAAGCCAAGCTAACACTATCTTATATGGCATGGGTTATGCCACTTTAAGGAGCAGTGAAACGAATACAGATGCTATTTTAAAAGTTGATAATGTCTCCGGGGTGAAGATTGCCGATTTCTTATTTGAAGCCGGTTCCTTACTGAAAGATATGGTGATTATTGGTACTGACCCCAGTATCGATCATTCCGCTAATCCACTTCTCTTAAGTGATTTTTTCTTTAGAATTGGTGGATCGCTCGATAGGAATACAGGCTGTGAAACAGCCTTAACCATCAATTCCAGCAATGTCATTGGTGACAATTTTTGGCTATGGAGAGCGGACCATGGGATGAATAGAGATATCTTAGAGCCGTTTGTTAACGGGGATGGTTCCTTACCAAGAAATATTGATTCTTTGACTAATCGTTCTCTTTGGAGAAGCTATGGTGTAGGTTGGCTAAATCATGATAAAAGCAATTATGCTTCCAACGGTTTAATAGTTAATGGCAAGGAAGCAAGCATCTATGGATTAATGGTGGAACATTTTGGTAAAACTCAGACCATCTGGAATGGTGAGGATGGTTATTTAGTTTTCTATCAGTCGGAGATTCCTTATGACACACCAGATCAAACTAGTTGGACTGATGAAGAAAAAGACGATGGTGAAAATGAGGGCTATGCCTCTTATCAAGTCAGTGACCACGTAATCAATCATATGGCTTATGGACTAGGTGTTTACTATGTCCATAAGGCTACTACTGAAAAAATAGTGTTAGACCATGCTATTTATGCTCCTTCAAACGAAGGCATAAATATTATTCATATGTCAATAGCCAATTTTAAAAGCAATGATGGGTGTGGAATACGTCACATCATCAATGAATATGGTGAAGGCAATATCAAGCCTTACACCAACCAAAAAACTTCTTTAACCTCATTCATTGCTGGAAAAGTAACTAATTAGGAGTTAAAAATGAAAATCAGAAAAAAGTGTCCGCTGCTGTTGTCTCTCTTCTTGCTAGCCGGATGTGAAGTCAACTTTGTTAATTCTTCTTCTATGCCTAACTCGTCTTCTTCAGAATCAAGCCTAGAATCCACTTCCAGTGATTCCAGTAAAGAAAGCAGTTCCTCGACTGATAGTTCCCTGTCTTCATCAGAGCCGGTTTCATCTTCAAGTTCCGAATCCAGTTCTTCGTCAACCTCTTCTTCCAGTGAGGATGAAAGAGCTAAAGCTTATAATTATGAGCCCTTCTTTTCAAATGATATTCCTAATATAAAAGTCACTGCTTCTACCTCTGATTTGTCTTTTGCTACCGTTCCTGATCGAACTAACAAATGGGATTACACCACTTGCAAAGTCAGTGTCGATAACTGTGTTACTAATTATGAAATGAGTTCCATTTCGGCAGGCATCAAAGTTCGAGGCAACTATACTGCAAACTATGAAAAGAAACCTTTTAGAATCAAATTCGATAAGAAGCAAAACCTGTTAGGACTTAACAATGGCTCCAAATGCAAATCCTGGGTTTTGTTGGCGGACTACAAGGATTCATCTATGCTCCGTAATTCGGCTTCTTTTTATTTAGGAAAAACCATCTTAGGATCGGATGGCTTCTATAGCACTGACTATCGACCTGTCCATCTCTATCTCAATAACAACTATTGGGGCATGTATCTTTTATGTGAACAGCAGGAAGTCAACTCTAACCGAATCAATATCAGTGAACCGGAAGATAATGTCACTAACACCGATATTGGTTACCTGATGGAATACGATGGTTACTACACCGATGAGCAGGCCTTAGCTGATGGTGATCCGACTTTTACGATTGATTACCACAATCATGGCAGTCTCAAGACTGTCACTGGTAGTTATGTGACTCCTTCCATGGATGGCTTCACTATCAAGAGTGATATCACCAATACCGTCCAGACTAATTTCATTGCCTCCTATATTGATAATCTTTATGACTTAATGTATGAGTGCATCTACAACAAGAAGTTCTATGAATTCAATTCCACTAATACGGGATTAGTGGCTTCCAGTGTCACCAGTGTCGAAGAATTAATTAGCAAGTATGTGGATATCAACAGCTTAGTTGATACTTATCTCTTGAATGAAATAGCCTGTGACCCGGATATCGCCTGGTCTAGTTTCTATTTGAATTTAGACCTGAATGCCGCTACTCCTAAGAAACTGACTTTCGAAGCCTGCTGGGATTTTGATTCCGCCTTTGGATTACGGAAAGGCTATTGTGAATCCGGTAAGGATTATTATGCTGCGACAAATTCTAACCCGTGGTTAGTGATTTTGACCAATCAGGATTTCTTTAAGAGCAGGGTCAAAGCGAAGTGGGCGGAAATGACCAAATACGGAGTCGTTAAGAAGACCTTGAATAGCTTAGTGACCTACAGCACCGATTATGTTAGTGACTATAAGAAGAACTATGACCGCTGGCCTAATTCCATTGGCTATAATGCCGCCGTTGATAATGAAGTCAGAATTGAGACCAGAGACTTCAAGACAGAGAAGGATGCCGAAGCTTTCTTCTACAACTGGCTTTACGTAAGACTCAACTATATTTCCTCTGTTTACGGTGATCAGAAAGATGTTCTGACGGGTTTGACAATTAATTAACCCATTTATTAAAAAAACAGTTTTAAAGCCTTTTTTGGCTTAGATTCGAAGAAGACATGAGTTTATTTCCGAAATCATTATATGTGAAATAAGCCAGTTTTTCTGTGGATGTTTTTTTAAGAACCTTTTTAAAAAGAAAGCGGTTACGAAATATTCTTTGAGGGTTGCGAAAAAGAGAATTAAGCCTTCCGTGATGTGAGTTTTAATAAAGGCAAATAAACTGAAAGGGCTTTATTTAACAAGATGAAAACAAAAAATCTACTGTTAGTTGCACTCTTACCTCTTCTCGTTTTAGCTGGTTGTGGCAAGACTAGTTCGGAAGGCACTTCCACTTCTGCTCCGGCATCCTCTACTTCTGTTAAGGCTACCGTATATGTCAACGATTTTACTCTTGATTCTTCAACCTTAACTCTTGAAGTAGGCGGAAAACATACTGTAGTTGCCACTTTGGATCCGGTCAAGGCTACTACTAAGGGATTCACCTATACAAGTTCTGATGCCGCTATTGCTACTGTTACTAATGCAGGCGTCATTGAAGGTATCGGTATCGGTCAAGCCACCATCACTGTTACCACTAAAGGCACAAAGACTGATGGCACTTATGTTTCTAAGACCATTGCTGTCACAGTAACTTCTACTGCTGTTTCCTCTTTAAAGGTTGATTTCACGGAGACTTTACTTAAGGAAGGCGAAACTAAGCAGATCACTGCTACTGTTTTACCTGCCAATGCTACCGAGCAAGGCGTTGAATATGCCACTGATACCGCAGCTGTCGCTACTGTTTCAGCTACCGGCTTAATCACTGCTGTCGCTGAAGGAAGTGCTACTATCACTGTCACTACTAAGGGCAAGAATGCGGAAGGCGCCGTTTTAACTAAGACTATCACTGTCACCGTTGAAAGTGTCGCTGCTAAACATAAAGTAACCTTTGTCAACTATGATGATTCCATGCTTGAAGCTATCGATACCATTGAAGTCGGCACGGTTCCTGAATTCACGAAGGAAGTTCCGGCTAAACCGACTGATGCTAATGGCATTTATGTCTTCCGTGGCTTCGATAAGGAAATTGTTCCTTACGTTGCTAGCGATACTGCCATCGTCTATAAGGCTGTCTATGAAAAGGTCTCTTCTCAGGCTGAAAAAGTCACTTTAACCAGCGAAAACAATATTCCGACCGTAGTCATAACTGGTGAATCAGTTGGTGTCACCGAAGCTGACATTGCCGGTAAGAGTGCTATTGAGTTCATGAAGAGAGGCGGTGACTGGGCTTCTAAACGTGCTTCTGGACTTAGTGCTACTTTCAATGCCGACAAGACTTGGACCATAAAGGCCAGTGTTGAAGATATGGGGATTGGAACTGATGCTAACGATTGGATTGGAAAATATCTCTTTAACGGCACTGATTCCGGTACTGATAAGGCAACAGACTTAAAGGTCCAGTACAAGGAAACCAAGAATCGTTATAGACATAATGCTAATGGCAATGTTTTGGAAGATACTCATATAGCTGATGACTGGGATGGAACCTTCGCCTCTGATTATGTCAGTGCCGGCAATATTAAAAAAACTGATGGAACAACCTCTTCTTATACAACTGAAGCTGATCGTCAGGCTTTTGTAGATGCCATTCCGGCTCCGACTTGGGTTGGCTTAAACCTGGATTATGTCTCCAATACTGTCGTTTACAACGGCAATGATTACACCTTACTCTCCAATGCGGATAACTGGGGCTGTGTCGCTATCAGCATTTCGGCCCATACTGCTAACACAATCTCTTCAGCTAGCATAGTCAAGAAGGATGACATCGTCTATTACGAAGTAAAAGGTGCCCTCAAGACCGGTACAGCTACAGCCGGTGATTTGGCTGGCTTCACTTATGATTTCCAACATAACGGTAATGTAGATGGACAGGGTTGGGATACGCCTTTAGAATCCAATGATGGCACTGCTAAAGGCACTGTCGCCGCTGACGGCAGCTGGGTCTGTGATATCGCCGTCTCGACAGTTGATGCTTTAAAGGTTGCTGGCAAGAAGAGCGTTTACACAGTTCACTTTGGCGCCCCTGGTGATACAAAAGGCGATATTAAGGTTCCGCTTGCTGACGATTATGCTGAAATTGATTTGACAGATTTCAAGTATTCCATCCAAAAGGATGACAGTACCTGGAATATTCCCGCATTAGTTGTCGAAGCTGTTGCAGCTTAAGATTGAATAGTAATAGACTCCCTTCTATTTACTATAAAGAAACGACTGAGGTGATTGCCTCAGCCGTTTTCTTTTTCTTCAAACAAATTAATAAAAGACATTTTCTAAGTCAATAAGCAGGTTTTTTAAATTGTTTTACTTAATTATCTTTCTTTGCAACTTTCTTATATTCTTTAAGAAGCTTGTGAAAGCCTCTGAATGTATGCCCGTTAACGAAGTCGAGCAATCCTAAAGCCATCTCATAAGTGAACATCTTGCCAGCTGAATAACAGGCATTGCGGATACAGAAAGAAGGTAGCATCTTTTGAATGAACTTAGCACCCTCCCTGGTCCGGTCTCTAGCAAATTCATCTTCAATCTTCTCAGCCTTCTTGCCTTGCCTCTTGCAGATTCTACTCACTAATCTAAGCAATAGTTTGCCATTATGGGTCTGATATTCTTTGAATGGTGTCTCTAAGGTATAGTGATTTTTAATAGATGAATGTTCCATTGATCTGACATTAGCAATCTTTTCATATTCTTCATCCGTTAAAGAAAGAACCTTTTCCTTATTGAGATAGCATTCACGTCCTGTTTCTTTGATGTTCTCGCCCTGTAGTTCCAAATTCTCACTTAGAATGACTTGGTTAGCATCCTTATTAACTTCAATTACGTATTCACCGTCATCTAAGACAAAACGTTTTAAAGCCATGGAGTAATATTTGAGATCGTCTTTGCTGATAACTAATTTTACGGTCTTTTCTTCCTTGGATTCTAAGAAGACTTTATCAAAGGCTTTCAGCTGACGTAAAGGGAAATCAGTATTCTTGGATTGATGTCTGACAAAAACTTCGACTACTTCGGAAGCGGAAATATCAGAGGTATTCTTTACCTTGACAGAGATGAAAAGCTGCTTTTCATCTTGGCTTACTTCTAAATCGGAGTAACTGAAACTAGCATATGATAACCCATATCCGAAAGGATAAAGAACAGGAACATTGAAGGTGGTGTAATAGCGGTATCCGACATAGATGGATTCCTTGTAATGCTCATTGATATTAGTACCAAATTCCTTATTGAAAGGAACATCAGCTAAAGACTTAGGATAAGTATTGACTAATCTTCCACTAGGAGAGATTAAACCGAAAAGCAAAGAATAAGTGCTTAATCCGCACATTTCACCGGCAAACTGCATATTGATGATACCGGCAAAATCTTTTTCAAAAGGCAAATCGATGACATTACCGCCAAAAAGAACTAAGACCATCTTCTTATGAAGGAAACCTAATTTATTAATCAATTCGACTTGGTTCTTAGGTAAGGAGATGTCATCTCTATCAAACCCTTCTGATTCCATGCCATCTATCAAACCACCGAAGAAGAGAATTTCATCATAGTCATTTGCCTTAAGAAGAGCGGCATTCTCTAATTTAGTAACGATTTTATCATCATGAGGCAAGTAACCTTCAACATAATCATACTGAACCTTTTCATCATTGAAGGCTTTCTTAATCGATACCGTCTTTATCGGATAGATCATGCTAGAACCAGAACCCTGATAACGCATGTGTTCAAACAAGGAACCAATAATCAGATATTTCTTATCTTTTGAAAGAGGAAGGACTTTGTCTTCGTTCTTCAGCAAAACCGCCGAACCGACAGCAGCTTCATAAGCAAGCTGAGCATGCTCCTTGAAGTCACATTTCTCAACTCTCGGTTTATCTGTCTTCTGACCTAAGACTAGCAGATGCCTGACGGCTGCATCTAAATCATCCTGAGCTAAAGTTCCTTTCTCAGATTCACTGATAACTAAGTCCCGGTTATGTTTAACAGAACCGGGCATTTCTAAGTCATTAGTCGCATGCAGAGAAGCCGTTTTATTGACTAAACCGCCCCAATCAGCCATCACTACACCATCAAAGCCCCATTCCGTTCTCAAAATATCGTGAAGCAGATAACGATTTTCACTGGCATGGGTGCCATTGATCAAATTGTAGCTAGTCATGATGGCTAATGGATTGGTTTCTTTAACAATGGTTTCAAAAGGCTTGAGATAGATTTCTCTCATGGCTCTTTCATCGCACAGGGAGTTACCCACAAACCGGTTGGCTTCATTGTTGTTCAAAGCATAGTGCTTTACACAAGCACCCACTCCTTGACTTTGCAATCCTAAAACATAACTAGTTCCAATAGTTCCGGCTAAGCAGGGATCCTCGGAATAGTATTCGAAGTTCCGGCCACCTAAGGGTGAACGGTTGATATTGACGGCCGGTCCTAAAAGAACATTGACCCCAAAATAGGAGCATTCCTCACCTAAAGCGACACTTACTCTTTTTATTAAATCCTTGTCGAAAGTAGAAGCTAAGTTAACGCCGCAAGGAAAACAGGTAGTCGGTTCTGGTAAAGAGATGGAATCCAAGCCACTGGAGCCTTCCTTTTCCTTACGTAAGCCATTGGGTCCATCCGAAAAAGTGATGGAACGGACATTCAAGCGTGACACAGGATAGGTAGTCATATTGCTGTTGCCCATCACTAAATCCGCTTTCTCTTCCAGAATCATTCTTTTGACTGTTTCTTCAATGTTATCCATATGTTTCCTTGCCCCCTTGAAAAATATCTACTTATAAGCTATTTCAATGGTAAACAAGAACAATAAAAAGAGTCTTTTTTCCGAATGATTACAAAGAGTTAAAGAAAAATAATCAGGCTTTCTGATTCAGTTTCTTTTGGATGGCTAGAACTTCCTCTTTGGTATAGTCATATTCTTTGCCGCAGAAGTCACAAACCACCTGAGCGCCTTGATTATCTTTGACTAAGCCATCAACGGTCTCTTTACCAGATGCCTCGAGAATTTCTAACCCTTTTTCGTGACTGCAGGAGCATTTGAAGCAAATGGGTTTTCTTTCTGTAAACGAAACATCAAAGCCTTTAAAAAGCATTTGAAGCATTTCTTCAGGGGATTTGCCTTCTCTCAAAACATCAGTAACAC